>Ga0302242_1002605_pt1 | contig 11198 bp, 10 predicted proteins | sample AAG_UR_Lys_MG_FD_193510 | JGI IMG/M metagenome (GOLD analysis project Ga0302242, IMG submission 193510) | Enriched activated sludge microbial communities from anaerobic digester in WTTP, New Holstein, Wisconsin, United States - AAG_UR_Lys | ecosystem: Engineered > Bioreactor > Anaerobic >... | reverse complement strand
CGTGTATTGCGATACCGGAAAAACCTGTACTTCCTGGGCATTCATCCTGACGGATCTGCTCGGTTACAAGGACGTAAAGGTCTATGACGGCTCGTCGATGGAATGGCTGGCCGACCCGAATGCGCCGACTGAACCATAAGCTAAGGCATAAGCCACATTAAGTCAATCAACGCCCGGCCTTTATCGCGCCGGGCGTTTTCTTTCATTGTCAAAGTTAAAATACCGCTTCCGGCAGGCAACAGGTGTACTCCAACCTGCCGCCTCTGCGGGCATTTATGAAATAAAAACAAACAGCAGTAGCCAAAACATCGGCTCTCATCATGCCGGGCCTTCTCCGGTTCGCGCCTGAAACCGTCAAATACAAATCAGGCGAAGGCTGCTTAAACACTTGGCTTGACATAGAGACTCGGCTGATATAGAACAATAGTTCTAATGATCGACGAAAACTACTTACGAACAATCGTAAGCATTCAAATCGTTTGACACATAATTAAAAAGAGGCTAGAGCCCTGATGTCCAATCAGTTTACAACCAAAACATTATTGAAGGGACCTTTTGTGAAAGTCGAACTGAAAAACCAGACAATCAAACTTCTGGCCACAGGTTTCGGCTCAGGTTTATCTCCCGTGGCGCCCGGCACCTGCGGCACACTTGTCGGGGGCGTCCTTTGCGCCGCCTCTGGTTTTTTGGCCAGCCCCTATCGTTTTCTTTTTGCTCTTGCCGTAGCGGCGGCGGCAATTTATATTGCCGGACAAGCAGAGGCGCTTTACCGTAAAAAGGACGACCGCCGCATCGTCATCGACGAAATAGCCGGTTTCCAGGTGGCGATGGCCACAGTGCCGGTGACTTGCCTGTATCTTTGCCTCGCTTTCGTTCTTTTCAGAATTTTCGACATCTGGAAGCCTTTGGGGATAAACCGGCTTCAGAGTCTCCCCGGTGGCTGGGGCGTGGTGGCCGACGATCTGGGAGCGGGTGCTTACGCGGCAGTAATTTTATTTCTCTTTAGCCTGACAGGTGCATTATGAAAATCGGTATCCTGACGATCGGCAACGAATTGATGAACGGGCGCATTGCCGACACCAACTCCTCTTTTATTGCGCGGGAAATAAATGCCGCGGGCTGGCAGATTGAAGCGATGATGTCCGTGGGTGACGATGAGGAGGCAATCAAATCGCGCCTGCACTATCTGCTGAAGCTCGTCGATGCGGTCATCTGCACCGGCGGCCTCGGTCCTACCGCGGACGACATCACGACCGCCGCCATCGCCCGTGCTTTCGGTCTGCCGCTGGTGATGGATGAAAACGTCCTTGCCCATCTCAAAAATATTTTCACCAGTTTTAATCTGCGCTGGACGGAAAACAATGCCAAGCAGGCGCTTTTTCCCGAAGGAGCCGAGGTCATCCCCAACCCGGTGGGCACGGCGGCGGGATTTGCCCTGCCGGTTAAAGATAAGTTGGTGTTTGTCATCCCGGGAGTGCCATCGGAAACGGCCAGGATGGTGCCTTCAGGCGTCATCGGGCTTCTCAGGCGTTATTTCCCCGGTCAGGCACAACATACGGCAAAGCAAACAATCAAGACCTTCGGTCTTTCCGAAGCCGCCGTGGATGAGCGTCTGGCGGACTTTGATTTCCAGTCCGTGGGCGTGAGCGTCGGCTTTTACCCTGTTTTTCCTGAAAATCACGTAGTGCTTATCGCACGGGCAACCGGGCAGGAGCAGGCGAAAAAAAACATCGCAAAAGCGACACAAGAGGTTAGCGCCCGACTGGGCGATTGTATCTTTGCCTATGGTGAAAAATCACTGGAAGAAACTGTTGCACAGATCCTCCAGGAGGAAAAACTGACTCTGGCCGTTGCCGAATCCTGCACTGGGGGCCTGCTTGCCAACCGCCTGACGGATGTGCCGGGAAGCTCCGCCTACTTCGAGCGGGGCGTGGTGGCCTACGCCAATCAGGCCAAAATTGACCTGCTGGGGGTACCGGTAGAGATCCTCGGGCGGCACGGAGCAGTCAGCGAAGAGACGGCACGGGCAATGGCCGAGGGAGTGCGCCGGATGGCAAAAACAGATATCGGTCTTTCCACCACCGGTCTCGCCGGTCCGGACGGCGGCACAAAAGAAAAACCGGTCGGTACGGTTTACATTGCCGTCACCGATGGCCGGCAAACGATCTGCCGTCATCATGCATTCCGCTGGGACAGACGAAGAAACAAGCTCATTTCATCGGAGGCCGCACTCGTCATGCTGAAAAACTTTCTGGAGGATAAAAATAAGTGATGGCCGGAGGCAAAAATATCCGCGCCTTTCTGGCCATCGAACCACCGGACGATATTCTGAGCGCCGTTATTGGCCTGCAGGAAAAACTCAGGCGCGTCATTAAAGGTAAGATCGCCTGGACCAGGGCCGGCTCACAGCATATCACTTTGAAATTTTTCGGCGATGTACCGGCGGAAGATATTGACGCCATCGGCCGGAGTGTGCAAAACCGTTTGCAAGCCGGCTGGTCTGTGAATTTAAAAATCGCAGGTCTGGGCTTGTTCCCGGATGCCCGCAAACCACGTGTCCTGTGGTGCGCGGCCGCAGGCGATGTCGCAAAGCTCGCAGCTCTGCAAAAGCAGCTCGATAACGATTTTGCCCCTCTGGGCTTTGCGCCTGAAACGCGCCCCTTCCGGCCACACCTGACGCTGGCGCGTATCAGGGAGCCGCAGACCGTGAGGGGACTAAATGAGGCACTGGAAGGTCAGGCGGATTTTTTCACCGGCCAGTTCAATGTCCACGAGCTGATTTTATTTCAAAGCAGGCTCAGGCCGGAGGGAGCTTCTTACACAAAACTGGCGGCTTTTCCTTTGGAGCCGCCAGGCTACGGTGAAAAATAATCTCTTTGGTCTGCCGGGACCAAGGCAGAAATTTTTAAATAAAGAATCCCGAAGGCACGTAAACTAAACCGGACAAACCAATAAAAAGAAAAATTTAAGGAGGATAGAAAAATTATGTGTGCTGATATGGACAGGTCAAAAGCAGTGGATTTAGCCATCACACAGATTGAAAGGCAATTCGGTAAAGGGTCGATCATGAAACTCGGCAGCCGCGAGCATATGAATGTGCCGGTTATTTCCACCGGTTCTTTGAGCCTGGACATCGCCCTGGGAACCTTCGGCGTGCCGCGCGGTCGTGTGGTGGAAATTTACGGTCCGGAATCGGGCGGAAAAACGACGCTGGCTCTGCATATAGTGTCCGAGGCGCAGAAACAGGGCGGCATCGCTGCATATATTGATGCAGAGCACGCACTTGATGTTGTCTATGCCCAGAAAATCGGCGTTAATACGGATGAGCTTTTGATTTCTCAGCCGGACACTGGCGAACAAGCCCTCGAAATCGCCGAAACGCTCGTGCGCAGTGGCGCTTTGGATGTCCTGGTGGTTGATTCGGTGGCGGCGCTCGTCCCAAAAGCGGAACTCGAAGGTGAAATGGGCGACGCGCAGATGGGGCTGCAGGCCAGGCTGATGTCACAGGCGCTGCGTAAACTCACCGGCGCGATCAGCAAATCCAAAACCACCGTTATTTTCATCAACCAGCTGCGCATGAAAATCGGCGTCTTCTTCGGCAACCCGGAAACCACCACCGGCGGAAACGCACTGAAGTTTTACTCGTCACAGAGGCTCGACATCCGCAAGATGACATCCATCAAAAACGGTCAGGATGTGGTCGGTTTCCGCACAAAAGTAAAAGTTGTGAAAAACAAAATGGCGCCCCCTTTCCGCGAGGCGGAGTTCGACATCATTTTCGGCGAAGGAATTTCCCGTGAGGGAGATGTGCTTGATCTGGCCGCGGAAAACGGCATTGTGGAGAAGAGCGGGGCCTGGTACTCCTATAAAAGCGATCGTCTGGGACAGGGGCGCGACAATTCGCGTATTTTCCTTAAGGAAAATCCCGACATTCTCCAGGCGATTGAAGGCGAAGTGCGGGCAAAACTGGGCATCACGCCCCAAGAGCAGCCACAGGAAGAGTAATTGTGAGAAATCCTGATCTGGAGGCAGCAAAGCAAAGAGCTTACCGCCTTTTGTCGATGCGTTCTCATTCCGAAAAGGAACTGGCCAAAAAGCTGCGCGACAAGGGCTTCCCTGAAGCGGTGATAAAAGAAGCGCTGGAAAAACTCCACGATTTGAAGTATCTCAACGACGCGTCGTTTGCCCTGCAGTGGGCACGCAATCTGGCGGTCAACAAGCTCTGGGGCAATCGTAAAATTGCCGCCGGCCTGAAGGAAAAAGGTATAACGGCCGACCTGGCCGCAGGTGCCATAACCGCAGCCCGGCGTGAATTGTCCGAAGATGAGGCAATCGGAAAGCTTGTACGAAAAAGAGCAGGTTCGGCCGACCGCAAAACAAAACAAAGAATTTTCACAAGCCTGCTGAGGCGGGGCTTCCCCGCCGGCTTGATTTTAAGCAAACTGGATATGATACCGGAGGATGATACAGATGATAAAGACAGGTGATGGGATACGCGAAAGCTTCCTGAAATTTTTTGAGAGCAAGGGGCACACGCGCGTGGCGAGTTCATCTCTTATTCCCAAAGACGACCCGACACTTCTTTTCACCAACTCCGGCATGGTGCAATTCAAAAACGCTTTTCTGGGGCTCGAAAACCGCGGCTACACTCGAGCGGCAACCTGTCAGAAATGCGTTCGCGCCGGCGGCAAACATAATGATCTGGAAAATGTCGGTGTCACGGCGCGCCATCATACCTTTTTCGAAATGCTGGGCAACTTCTCCTTCGGCGACTACTTCAAGGAAGAAGCAATCGCCTGGGCCTGGGAATACCTCATCGACGTGGTCAAACTCCCTAAAGAAAAACTTTGGGTGACCATCTTCGAAAACGATGATGAAGCATTTGATATCTGGCATCACAAAATGAAAGTCCCGGCCGATCGTATCGTCCGCATGGGAGAGGACAGCAACTTCTGGATGATGGGGGAGACAGGCCCCTGCGGCCCCTGCTCCGAGATCATCTATGACCAGGGAGAAGGCACGGGATGCGGCCGTCCCGAATGTGATATTTTTTGCGACTGCGACCGGCATCTGGAAATCTGGAACAACGTTTTCACACAATTCGATCGTGACCAAACCGGCAAACTAACCCCGTTGCCCAAACCCAATATCGACACAGGGATGGGGCTGGAGAGGCTCACGGCAGTCATTCAGGGAGTAAAAACCAACTACGATACGGATCTTTTTGCACCGCTCATCCGCTTTGTCGAAAAAACCTCCGGCAAACAGTACGGCAAAAACACGGAAAACGACGTCTCCATCCGCGTCATCGCCGACCACAGCCGCGCCGTGGCGTTTCTGGTGGGAGACGGCGTCCTGCCCTCCAATGACGGGCGCGGCTATGTGCTCAGGCGCATCCTGCGGCGGGCGGCACGTCATGGCAAAAAACTGGGCATCAGCCAGCCCTTCTTAAACGAAGCCGCAATGGTCGTCATCGAAATGATGAAACCCACCTATCCCGACCTCGCCGACAAAAGCTCGTATATCGCCAAAGTGATTTTAAATGAAGAGCAACGCTTCATGGAAACGCTTGACGCGGGTCTGCGTATTTTACAGGAGGAGGCGGCCGCACTGAAAAAAGAGGCGAAAACCATTTTACCCGGAAAAGTCATCTTCAAACTCTATGACACATACGGATTTCCGACCGACCTGACCGCGGACATCGTAAAGAGCGAAGGCATCACGCTGGATATGGAAGGTTTTGAGACGCAAATGGAACAACAGCGCGAACGCGCCCGCGGTGCCTGGAAGGGCAGCGGCGAAGAAGCCGTCGCCCAGTGCTACCTGAAGGTCTCCGGCTCCGGAGTGGCCACCGAGTTTTGCGGCTATGACACAGGCGCGAAAGAAGGAGCGCAAATCAAGGCGATTTTCGTGGACGGACAAGAGGTCAACGCGGTCGGCGAAGGCCTGCGGGCGGAAATTGTCGTGGATGAAACACCTTTTTACGGTGAGTCCGGCGGCCAGACGGGCGATACCGGTTATCTGGAAGGAGATAATTTTCTTTTCGCTGTCGAAGACACAAAAAAGCCCCTCGACAAATTCACCGTGCACAAAGGGCTGGTTCGTTCCGGCTTGGTCAGTGTCGGCGCCAGGGCAAAAATGGTCGTCGACCTTGAACGCCGGGCCGCAATTGCCGCCAATCATTCCGGCACGCATTTACTGCAGGCCGCTCTCAAGGCGGTTTTGGGAGATCACATCAAACAGTCCGGTTCACTGGTCACCGCCCAGCGTCTGCGTTTCGACTTTACGCATTTCTCCAGGATATCAGATGATGAATTGCGGCAGGTGGAGGATATCGCCAACGACATGATCCGCAAGAATCTTCCCGTGGACACACAGGTCTGTTCTCTTGCCGAGGCTCTCAAAACCGGTGCTACGGCCGTCTTCGATGAAAAATACTCCGACACGGTGCGTGTTGTAAAAATGGGGGAAATGAGCATGGAGCTGTGCGGTGGAACCCATGTGACCCGCACGGGCGACATCGGCCTTTTGAAAATACTCCACGAATCCGCCATAGCCGCAGGTGTACGCCGCATCGAGGCCCTGACCGGCGCCGAGGCGCTCCGTCATGTGCAAAAGGCGGAAGACGAGCTTCGCCGCACCGCCGGTTTATTCAAATCCGGGCAGCTCGAAGTTTTTGACCGTACGGAAAAACTCCAAAAAGCAATCCGCGAACTGGAAAGAGAAATAGAAACACTCAAAGGAAAACTCGCCTCCAGAGATTCCGGCGACCTGATGAGCCAGGTCAAAGAAATTGCCGGCGTCCAGGTGCTGGCCGCAAAAGTGGAAATCGCCGACGCCAAAGTGTTGCGCGAATTCGGCGACAAACTGCGCGATCGCCTCGCCTCCGGGATTATACTGCTGGCCGGCAAAGCAGGAGACCGCGTCCTGCTTTTGTGCATGGTCACAAAAGACCTGGCCGGTCGTTTCCACGCAGGCAACATTATCGGTCAACTTGCCCCCATCGTCGGCGGCAAAGGCGGGGGACGCCCCGACATGGCCCAGGCCGGCGGCAACCAGCCGGAAAACATCGATAAACTCCTGGCGGAACTTGAGCTTATCGTGAAATAACCTCCTTCGAGGCATTTCTCCTGCTGTCCGCGTAGAGCAAATCCCGGGCTGATACAGTCACACGCCCATCTCAGAACATAGCAATCCACTCCACTGGGTGGAGGGGTGGAGGCTAAAGGACAAAGGCTAAAGGATAAAAGATGCTTCGACAGGCTCAGCATGAATGGTCAGTGAAGAGCTCAGCATGAACAGGTATTAAAAGCTCGGCATGAACAGCCAACAAAACACCGCTCGTCCTGAGCTTGTCGAAGCCCGCCCTGAGCTTGTCGAAGGGTGAGTGGGAATATGGTTCGCCGTTCATGGTTCGACAGGCTCACCACGAACGGTCTGTAAAAGCTCACCACGAATTGCCAGTAAAAGCTCGGCATGAATGGCCAATAAAGCGCGCCGCGCACCGCTTCGTGTCCTCCGTTCACCCTGAGCTTGTCGAAGCCTGTCCTGAGCCCGTCGAAGGGGCCGGCGGAGGTGCACCGATTCATCGGGGCGGAGGTGGAGGATTGGAGGATTAGCTCCTAGTAGGTATTCTATTGTTGCTAATTGATATTTTAGAAAATCACCGTTCACCCTGAGCTTGTCGAAGGGTAGCTCACAGCTCGCAGTCCCGGCCCGGTTTTATTTTGTAAAAAATCTATTGCAGAAGCAATAGATAAGTGCTACTTTCACCCAAGATTCACAAAGTTTAAATCGAATACGCGTTTTTTACAGTCGGTAAGAGTTTAGGCGATGGACGGTTCGGACGTTCCGTTGCTTGATCTTATATAAAAACCAACTTTAGAAGAAGTTCCGTCAGGAGAAGCGCTCAGCGCAGGTGACGGAGCTGTTATTCAACCATATCCTAAAGGCAATCCGGCCGGACACATGACTATGTATGACGGCCAGCGCTGGTATTCTGATTTCGCCCAGAGAGACATGTATCCAGGTCCCAGGTACAGAACACACCGCCCATCATACAAAATTTACAGGAAAAACTAATGCGCAGACTAATCATATTAATACTGGTCTTTGCACTTGCCGGCTGTGCATCGAGCGATCAGGTTGCAACTGTCAGGGTAAAAGAATTTTATGCAACTTATCTTAAACTGCTTTGTGAAAAACGACCGTTCCCTGCATACACCTATCCTGAAGCGGCCCGATATATTTCGCAGAAAACCATTGACCGGCTAACGAGTATCACAAAAATACCAGAGCAGGAAATAATTGAATCTGATTATTTTACATACACTCAGGATTATGATCCGGCATGGATTCCAAGACTGCGCGTGGACAACGCAGTTGACTCATCCGACGGAAAAAAAGCTGATGTATGGCTCGGCGTAGAAGACAATAAAGAATTACATCTGCAAGTATTCCTGGTGAAAGAATCGGGCGTATGGAAAATATACCGGGTTCGCAGTATCACGGATAATTATGAGCAGCGTATTTTTAATCACTCCGGGTCAATTCCCTGAAGCTAGCTTCGTTCCTTGGGTTTTGGATACACCGTAGCTTGAGTTCATTAAAGCATTAAAAGAGAGGACAGCGACATTTACAACCAATACCGGTACCATTGTTTCATCACCAATTTAACCTAACAGGCGATTCAGGACTGGAATCTTTACAAAGATCGGGATGAGGCGGAGAATCGGATCAAGGAACTCAAGTATGATTTTGGTTTTGACAGTTTCAACCTTCACAGCTTTTACGGCACGGAGGCGGCTTTACTGGCCATGAAACGCCGGGAGTGGTTTCTCGGGATTTGTGACAAAACATCACGCTTCTCGTTTTCGTAGAGGTTTGTTGGGTAGTAACTTACCGCTTCCGGGATTACGGTGAAGTGAGTCAGAAGGTTATAGGTTATTGGATGAAAGCAATACTGGCTAAACACGAAAGCCGCCATCCTGAATGGGAACTTGCGGATCTGTATAAGCTCATTTACCAGGCCGCCATGGGCCCGGAGCATGCCCTTAGCGACGAGGCACAGACCCGTAAACTGCTTTTACAGGAGATCTCCCAACTTCAGGACGGGCCCGATGAGCCGCTGGCGGAGAAGATTTCACCCGACGGCCGGTTGGCCAGAGTGCACCTGCGGCCTTTTATAAAGCAGGGGCATGAGCCGGAGCTGTTGCTCAAAGCTTTTCTTGCCTCGGCACATACATTTTTACCGTCGCGGGACAAACTGGTCACCTATGCCGGCAAGGCATACGAGGCCGCCCGCGAGGGTAAAATTCACTTCACGCAAAGCATGCTGCAAGCTCATATAGCAAAACTTGGCGACGCCGGTTTTCCGCCCGTACACCATTCCGATAAATACAGGCGCCTGTACCGCCCCGCATACCGGATCGTCCTTGCCGAACACATACCAGAATGTTGCGCGTCCGGCCGGCGTTCACCGTGAGCACCGGTCAGCTGTCGGCTTTCATTATCTCTTTCACTTTTTTCAGAATTTTCGGCAAAATAACGCCCGTTTTCCCACTGATCAGGTAATCGGAAACTCCCTCTGCCGTCAGCGGCGTCGCCGAGGCATTGACTTCAATAATCACGGTTTTGCTTCCGGCGCGCTTCTGTTTGGCCATGCGCGGCAACATCGCAAAAGGGTAAACGACCGCTGACGTCCCGCATATCAGCATCGTGTCGCAGCAGGCCACCTCCTCCTGACTTTCCCTGGCAACATCAGCGGGAATGGCTTCGTTAAAATGTACGACATCGGACTTGAGCACGCCGTTGCATTTGCGGCAATACGGCGGCAGCCTGTCCTCGGCCAGGAGACGTGCAAGCTCATATTGTTGCAGATCGTATCTTGCATCGCACGAATAGCATCTCAAAAGAGAGATGTTGCCGTGGTAATCCAGGACTTTTCTGCTGCCCGCTTTCTGGTGCAGATTGTCGATGTTCTGTGTAATGATGCTTTTGAGGACGGACATTTCTTCAAGTTCAGCCAATGCCCGGTGTCCGGGATTCGGTTTGGCTTTTTCCATGTCTCTGAGCCAGGGGACGGCCGTCATCCTTTCAATCCAGTAGGCTTTCGGATCCCTCTGAAAACGGTAATAGCTTTCATAGGCCTGCCTTTCGGCGTCGGGGTTTTTGGTCCAAACCCCGTCAGGGCCGCGAAAGTCCGGAACACCCGATTCGGTGGACATGCCCGCGCCGGTAAGAGCAACGGCATATTTGCTTTGTGCCAGTTGCCGGGCCGCTTTGGCGATCAACTCCTCCACGTTTTGCCTCTTTTCTCCGGGGTGTTTGTTCTTCAGTAAATGCCCATTACACAACCACCTGCCAGTGTCGCCCCCAGTTCATGACACTTCTCCAGTGTTGCCTCCGTGATGCTTCCCCTGGCAATGACCGGATGAAATACGGTCTTGAATTTGTAGCCCAAAGCAATACGTTCGATGGAATTGAGCGCGCCGCTGCCGTCATTGCCTGCACTGATAAAAACAACAAAAGGCTTGCGAAAAACCCGGTCTTCCTCCTTGCCGTAAGTACGGTCGAAGAAATCCTTCACCATGCCGGACATATAGCCGAAATTTTCCGGCGTGCCCACGGCCAGCCCGTCGCATTCCAGTAAATCCTCAAGGGTGGCGTCGGCCGCCCTCTTGAGAATGGCCGTAGCTCCTTCGATTGATTTTACGCCCTGACAGACAGCTTCCGCCATTTTTTGTGTGTGTCCTGTTTGGGAATGGTAGATGATGAGGATTCTGGCCATAATAAAAATTTCGGGCGCGTAATGCCAGAAAGCTGATGATTAAGATGGCAAGGCGGCTCGCGCCGCCCTGCAAATCCTTTATCCCTGAAGCCTTTCTGTAGTACGTTACTGTCAGGGCATTTTGCCGATGATGCCCAAAAACCCGGCCGCCTGTAACGATGCGCCGCCGACAAGTGCACCGTCGATATCTTTCATCGCGATGAGCTCGGCGATATTGTCTTTGGTAACCGAACCACCGTAGAGAATACGTACATCCTCCGCCACACAGCCGTAAATCTCCACCATGAGACGCCGGATGAAATCATGGACATCTTCCGCCTGCTCGGGGGTGGCCACCTTGCCGGTGCCGATCGCCCACACAGGCTCATAGGCGATGACGATCTCCGGCAGCTTTTCCACAGCCACCCCG
>Ga0302242_1002602_pt1 | contig 11203 bp, 6 predicted proteins | sample AAG_UR_Lys_MG_FD_193510 | JGI IMG/M metagenome (GOLD analysis project Ga0302242, IMG submission 193510) | Enriched activated sludge microbial communities from anaerobic digester in WTTP, New Holstein, Wisconsin, United States - AAG_UR_Lys | ecosystem: Engineered > Bioreactor > Anaerobic >... | reverse complement strand
CTGTTGGTTAGAAGAGCGCCGTAGGTGTACCCGGCGCGGATCGTGTTGGCGATCTTGTCGTAGATGTTCCGTTGTTCCATGAACGGCAAGATCCCAAACTGCCAAGACGGGCCCACCGCGGGATTAGCTCGCGTGCCGGTGTGCATCGCACCCTGGGGCATCGTCTTGTACGTGTCGTGATAGTTCTGCAGACCCAACCCAATGTTTTTCAGGTTGTTGTTGCACTGCGTGCGGCGGGCCGCTTCGCGGGCCGCCTGAATCGCAGGCAAGAGCAGAGTAACCAGAATTCCGATGATCGCAATGACCACCAACAACTCCACGAGCGTAAACCCGCGACCCACAAATCTTCTTCTCATCGCAAACTCCTTCCTAAAAGGGAAAACGGAAAATAAAGAGAAACGAGTCCGGCTACTTCCGAGCAGCTTACATCTCCAGCGCAGAAACCGGAACCGGTCACCACTGCCCTAATATGAACAAGTTTCGCGGCGGCTGTCAATAACTTCGTGCAAAAATACCTCTCTTTTTTTTGCTCACCGCTCCGCGACCCAGACGTTCCGATATCGGAGCGGACACCCATGATTCTGCAGGAAAACCGGGCCAGGTTCCGGCCCGGGCCCCACCGGAGCGGCCGTCGTCGACCGCTCGCCGGGCAAATCGACGTTGTCATGCACCACCACGCCGTTGTGCCGAACCGTGGTCCGCGGATGGGCGACAAGTCTTCCCTGACCATCATACTTGGCTGCTTTGAACTCGATATCGTAGGTCTGCCAGGTTAACGGTGGGAAGCACATATTCACGTCCGGATCCTTGACGGAATACAGGCCGCCGCACTCGTTGTGCTTGCCTTCCAGGCCAAACGAGTCCAGGATTTGCACCTCATGACGGCCCTGGAGGTAGATTCCGCTGTTGCTGCGGCCCTGGCCGCGGTCTTCGGGCTGGTACGCCAAGCGAAACTCGATGTGGACCGTGTGGTCGCCGAATTTCTGCTTGCTCGTCGTTCCTTCCATCAACAAACCGTCATCGGTCATCCGGCCGCCCTGCCAATTCTTCAGGCTTTCGGCCGTGCCGTCGAACAGCACGATGGCCCCAAGGGGTGGTTTTTGGCCCAGTGTCGGGCTTTCACGGGAGATTTTCTTGAGTCTGCCAACCTCGTTACCATCCGGGTCCGTGGTGATGATCTCCCCGTTGGCCAGTTTGGCGGAGCCCTCGTCGGTTAGGAAAACGACCCGCCCGCTCTTCAGTTCCCCCTGGGCCCGCAGCGGCTTTTCCTTGTTCCAGCCGTCGCCGGGGAGTCCGCCGAAGTAGCCGGCGGCTTCGAAACGGCCTTTTCCCAAAGCGATCACCTGGACACCCAGCTTCTGCTGGTCACCCTCGCCGCCCACCAGTCCGGTGTACTCGCCCTGCAGCGCAAAATCGGCGTCCACCTGCTTGGGATCCGCATACTTGGGGCCCTCCGCTGCCGCGAATGGGGCGGCGAACAAGGCCGCCACCAGTGCGATTATCCGTTGCGTCCCTCGGTTGCTCATCATTCGGTCCTTTCTGTTTGGATTGCCACTCGTTGAATCGCCATCGGGATGCGAGTATTGTGAACTGCCGCGATCGGTCCCGCAAGCGGCGATGGCACGTCGCGAAATGCCGGAGGCTGGTAAATAAGGCAAAAGAAAGACCGATAAAAACGTGCCAATATCACGAAAGCACGTGCGTGCGACCCTTGATGAACGTTCGCGTTTTCGCTAGATTAGTCGTTTCTTTGATTTCAGCGCATGCCTTTGGGAGTTGGGCTCAGCGGCGGACGCGGGGCCCTGGAGGTGACGAAAGTTGACCGGGACGAAATCGTACATTGCCAAACCGGGCGAGTTGGACAAGAAGTGGTGGCTGGTGGACGCCACGGACAAGGTCGTCGGCCGACTGGCGAGCGACATTGCGGTGATTTTGATGGGGAAGCACCGGCCGACCTACACTCCCCATGTGGACACCGGGGATTACGTGATCGTAATCAATGCTGAGAAAGTTGTCTTCACCGGCAACAAGTGGACCGAGAAACGGTACTCTTGGTACACGGGATACCCCGGCCTGCACACCGAAACTGCGGCCGAACGGTTGCGGAAGCATCCCGATCGCGTTCTTCGCGAAGCGGTTCGGCGCATGCTGCCCAAGAACCAACTGGCACGACGCATGCTCGACAAACTGAAGATCTACGCTGGTCCGGAGCACGGACACCAGGCCCAGCAACCGGAGCCGCTGGAACTGGATATCAAATAGAGGGCAAGTATGGCAGCAGCAGTAAAGACAGACAAGATTACCGGCGATGCTTTGGGAACTGGGCGGCGAAAGACTGCGGTGGCTCGCGTGCGAGTCCGCGCGGGGAGCGGCCAAGTGACGATCAACGGCCGGCCGATGGACCAGTTCTTTCTGGTCGAAGGCGACCGCCGGGCGGTGAGCGACGTGCTGCAGGCGACCGGCAAGACTGACAGCGTCGACGTGGCCATCCGCGTGACCGGAGGTGGGCCTACGGGACAAGCCGGCGCTTGTCGCATGGGGATCGCTCGAGCCTTGATCAGCTACGATTCCGGCCTGTTTCCGCCGCTCCGCGACGGCGGCTTCTTGACGCGCGATTCGCGAATGAAAGAACGAAAGAAGTATGGTCTGCGCGGTGCGCGGCGCGGTGTCCAGTTCTCGAAACGCTAAAGCAATCACGAGCCAGAAGTCCGGCTTCTGGCGGTGCGCTGGCTGGCAGCCCCTGGCTCTCACCAGGTTCCTTCCAAACCTACGCGGATGCCCTGAGCCCAGAAATCCGTGTCTCGGAACTCGAACCGTGGTCGCTCCGCGCCTGCGAATCCGTCTTCCGGAGGCAACAAATCGGGGTTGACGGCCAAGTCGATTTGATCGCCTGGACGTGCCACGCGACTCCAATACAGCAAGTTGTAGCCGACCCGCGCGGTCAGACAGCGAGCGAATCGATACCCAACACCGACGCCAAGTTCCGGCATCATGGAAAAAACGTTTCGGCGGTAGGTCCCGCTGTTGGTGCGCTGCGCCAGCAGCCCTCCGACATAGGTGTCGTCATCGGCTGCGGACCCGGAAATCACCGTCTGGCCTCTAATCGTGACGCTCTGCTCCGTGCTGCCCAAAGCCAGCTTGCCGAGCAAGTCCAGCTGCCAAGGACCGCAACGGCGCCGCCAAGCCACGCCTAGATCGCCGCCGTGAAAGCTGTTCGTGGTCCGGAACTCGTCCACGATATCGAAACCGCCTTGATCCGGCGCTGGCAACAACGACGTCAAGTCTTCTTGGACCGCAAGTCCCTCCCGCAACTGGACAAACCGGTAGCCGAGCAACAAGTCCAGCCGGGAATTGCGAGCCAAAACGTGTTCTTGGCCGCACGCGTCACAACACGCGTCGCAACTGGAATCGCAGCACAGAAGGTGACGGACCCGTATCCCGGCTCCCTGCAACTCACTAAAACTGTCCACCATCACGGTTCCCGCCAACAACGCCGGCATGGAGACGATTTCGGCGTCCTCTCGAGCCGGCGGGTCGAATTCACCGTCTTCGTCACGCGGATTGATGTTAAAGAACGGTCGGAAAAGAGCCGGATTGCCTTGCGCGTCGGACGCCGCTCGGAAATGGTCCGTGGCCTTGCCCAGCATCCAGTAGTCGCCCTCCAGACCCCAACACCGCCCGCAATCCAGCCAACTGCCCAGCCCGACGCGGAATCCGGATCGGGCGTCGTCCAGAATCTGCTCGTCACCATACAGAATCCGTGTGCCGGCGTTTCCCAGCGCGCCCGTCGATCCCGCAGTAACCAAAGGTGGGATATCCATGCCCTTGGTCCACCACAATAGGTAATCCGCTTCCCACCAGAGCATGCCCAACGGGACTCCACGACAGGGCTGGAGAACTCGGCAACTTGGTTCTGTGACACATTCTTCCACCAAGAGAGCCTCACCGTCGACGTTCGGTTCAGCAGCCGCAACGGCTATCTTGACGTTCCGCCCTCCCTCTGCCGCAGCCAAAGTCGGCGTCAGGGCGGCCAACACGAGCAATCCGCAAACGGCTGACTGTGGGAGGGATTTCAAGCTGCACATGGTTCTCGCCCGTCCGAAAACGCGTCGTGAAGTCAGAATGTACCTGCCCGCGCAGGAAACAGGTTACGTCGTCATAGACGTTATCGACGGGATAATCGGAAAACTTTGACAAATCGTTAAATTCCAGTCATTTCGCTTAGTCTTCGTAAACTTCCTACATTTCCAGATGACAGAGGTGCCGTCGAGGTGGCGTGTTACGGGCGGCTGCGAGACTGGTCGGCTTACAGCCGCCAACTTGTCAGTGTCACGCGGCCCGACACAAGAGAAGATCTTGCCTGTTTTATTCACCACGCCCTTGACCACACGCCGGCAGGTCGTCGAGAATTGGCAGCGATGGCCAGCCAAACATCTTCACAGGAGAATGGAAAATGTCTCGTTTCGCACGTGAAACCATCCGAAGATCCCCGCGGTTCGGTGCTGCGCGAGTGAACCGGCGCAAGCTGCTGACGACGGCCATCGCGGCCGGCGCGGGAGCGATCGCGGCGCCCCTGGTTCTGCCGGCGCGACTGTTCGGCGCCCGGGCGCCGAGCAACCGGCTCAACGTGGCTGCCGTGGGAACAGGCGGGCGTTGCCGTGCGCTCATGATGGAGATCCTCCGCCAGGGCGAAAACCTGGTGGCGTTGTGCGACGTCGATCAGCGCCAACTTGCCAGTACAAGCCAGGCTCTCGCCGGAAAAGTCGAGGGCGGTGACCAGGCGGTGGAGAAGGTCAGGTTGTACGAGGACTATCGGAAACTGTTGGACGCGGAGAAATCGCTCGATGCAGTGGTGATCGCCATCGGCTCGCGCTGGCACGCGCCGATCTCGGTGCGGGCGATGCAGGCGGGCAAGCACGTCTACTGCGAGAAACCGTTGGTACGCACGATTGCCGAGGCGCGCGAACTGATGGAGCTGACGCCGCGGTCCAAAGTCGCCACGCAAATGGGTACCCAGGGCGTGAGCAGCAGGGCCTTCCGCCGCAGCGTGGAGATCATTCAGGCGGGAGTGTTGGGTCCGATCGAACGGGTTTACTTGTGGTCGGACTACTGCGGCAAATTTCCCCCCAGTCACGATCGTCCGGCGGGCGAGGATCCGATTCCCGAGGGGCTGAATTGGGACTTCTGGCTGGGACCTTGTGCGTGGCGGCCGTTCAAGGCCGGGGTTTATATGCCGGGTTGTATCGCGACCCAGAACTGGCTCGATCTGTGCAACGGCATGTTGTCCGGCCAAGGCGCGCATACATTCCAATTGCCCGTCCGCGCGCTGAAATTGAACCCGCCGGTCCGGGTCACCGCCGAAACCACGGAACTCGTCAAGGAAACCTACGTTTCTCAAGGGTGCTTTCGTTTCGAGTACGCCGCGCGCGACGGCTTGGCGCCGGTCACGCTGTGGTGGGGTGATGGCGGCAAGTATCCGCCGGCCGAGATTACCGACGGCGTCAAGAGCGTTCGAGGCCAACTGCCGAACACGGGCTGTCTGTTTGTCGGGCAGAAGGGACAGCTTTACACCGATGGCTGGGGTGTGGCTGGCATCATGAAACTCGACGGCGACAAGCAATGGCGCGGCGTATTGAATCACGAAGCCCTCCAGGACTTGCCGCTCAGCGTGCCGCGACTCACGCACGACAATCACATGCAAGAGTGGTTCGACGCGTGCAAGGGCGGCCCGGCGACCTACAACGACTTCCAGGTGGGCGCCCGCGTTTCCGAGGCCTACCTGCCGGGTATCCTGGCGCTGCGCCTGGCGCGACCCATCGAATGGGACGGCGCCCGCATGCAGGTGCCTGGCGCGCCGGAAGCCGACCGTTGGATCCAAAATCAGTATCGCATGAAGTGGCTGACGTGACGGTTCGCCCCGTTTCCGGGAAATCGCCACTAGGCGAAAACGGGAGGCTCGCCAAGTGCATCGAGCGGGCCGCCTTGGCCGTGACCAGTGCAGGCATCGTCCTCGATTTGTAGCCGCGCCAGCCTGTGGTGGTCTTGCAGCTTGTTCCAGGACGAAGCCGGCAGGGCCGTGTTACAACGTCCAAAGTGGTCGTGTCCAGCGCCAGGTCGATCAGATGGCGGACAAGCTCGTCGCCAACAAGGTTCCCTGTGCCCGCGCCGGCAGGCATCCCCGTTACGCCCGTGGTATGATGGGATTGTGTGCAATTCGTCCGTTCGCGGGTTAGCGCGGCTTCTGCTGCGGTCCTGGCCGGACGATTCGAGATCGTCGTCCACCGGCGAGTTCACCTATGTCAAGCGTCTCTCCTTCGGAACCTAAACGCCGCCGAGTTGCGTTCTTGGCGCTGATTGCGATCAGTGGAGCGTGTTTGTCGCTGTTGGCATACGGAGCGCTGCGAAGCAAGGAGGAGCGACTGCTCGGCACGCGACTGGAGGCGGACGCCGCGCAGCGAGTCCGTGCGATCGAACGGCGATTCGAAGACAACGTGGTGGCCATTTACCGACTGGGGGCCTTCGTCCGGCAAGGGCAACCCGGCAGCCGGGAGGATTTTCGCGAGGCAGCCGACCGCTTGCTGTCGACCAATCGCGATGTCCGAGGCGTGTATTGGGTTCCTCACGTCACCTCCGGCGAGCGGTCGCTGTACGAGCAAGCGGCCCAAGAAGCAGGGTTCTCCGATTACCAGACCAAGCATCTGTCCGCCGACGGTCAACTGCTTCCAGCTCCGCTTTCTTCCGGCCGCGATCTGCTGCCGATCTACTATGCGGAGCCAATGGCCTCGCAACAGACCGTGCTGGGGCTGGACTTGGCCGCGGTTCCGGCACTGGAAGAGACGATCGCTCGCGCCATTGCAGAGGGCCGGCTGGCGGTCTCGTCCGCGTTGGGCTGGGCGGATGATCCGGCGGCAGGCAAGGTGCTCTTTAATGTCCGCGCCGTGTATGCCGAGGTCATCAGGGGAGATGAACCGGACGAGCGCGATTTGCGTCGGCAGCAACTTGTGGGTTTGCTGGCGGTGCTGATTCGCTGCGACGAGATGCTGGCCGGAGCCTTGAATGTGTTCGGGCCCGGCGTCGACGTGCGGGTGTTCGACGATTCGCCGGCGACCGGGCGCCGCTTGATGTGCATCTACCACAGCGATGCGCAGAAAACGGAGTTCGCGACGCCATCCGCCGAGCCCCCGCAGCCGCGACCGCGAATGTCGCCGGCCGTTGCCTTGGAGGTGCCGGGCCATTCCTGGTCGATCGAATGTTTGCCCACCGCGGCCTATCTGGCCGAGCAAACGGGCACCTTGCCGATCATCAGCCTGTGTTTCGGACTGCTGCTGGCCGCCGTGCTGACGACCTACGCCAACACCCTGTTGAGACGCGCGGAGAAAGTCCAGCAACTGGTCGCCCGCCGTACTGCCGAACTGGACTACGAGCGGTTCTTGTTGGAGACGCTGCTCGACTACTCGCCCGACTACATCTACTTCAAGGACCGCGAGAGCCGGTTCTTGCGCCTCAGCCGAGCGCTGGCGAATTATCTCGGTCTGGACGATCCCTCCGCGGCCATCGGGAAGACCGACTGCGACTTCTTCGACGCCGAACGCGCCGAGCAGTACCGCGCGGATGAACAACAGGTGATGGCGACCGGCCGGCCGATCATCGACAAGGAAGAGAAAGGAATTTTTCCGGACGGCCGCGTGGCTTACCTTTCGACCACCAAGGTCCCACTGCGCAACGGCCGGGGGGAGATTATCGGCACCTTCGGCATCTCCCGCGACATCACCGAGCGCAAGCGGGCCGAGGAAGAAGCGGAAACCGAGAGATACTTGCTGCACAGCCTGATGGACAGCGTCCCCGACAGCATCTATTTCAAGGACACCGAAGGCCGGTACCTCCGCGTCAACCGGGCCAAGGCGGCTCGGTCCGGCCTGAGCGATCCGGCCGAAGCGATCGGCAAGTCCGATGCCGACGTGTTTCCGGCGGAGCACTCGAGGCGGGCCCGGGAGGACGAAGAGGAAGTGATCCGCACCGGCCGGCCGTTGATCGGCAAGGAGGAGTACTTGACGTGGCCCGACGGCCGGCAAAGTTGGGTCGCGACCACCAAGCTGCCGCTGTACGACCGGGACGGCCGCATTGTGGGCACGTTCGGCATCTCCCACGACATCACCGGACAGAAGCAGGCCGCCGCGCAGGAGCGCCTTGCCAAGGAAGCCGCCGAGGCCGCCAGCCGCGCCAAGGGCGACTTCCTGGCCAACATGAGCCACGAGATCCGCACGCCGCTGAACGCCATCATCGGCATGACCGAACTGGTGTTGGACACCGAACTGGCGACCTCCCAACGCGAGTACTTGAAGCTGGTCATGGAGTCCGGCGAGTCGCTGTTGTCGGTGATCAACGACATTCTGGATTTTTCCAAAATCGAAGCCGGCAAGCTGGCGTTGGAGTCGACCGAGTTCGAGCTGCGCGAAAGCCTGGGCGACGCTCTCAAGTCGCTCGCTTTTCGCGCGCATCGCAAGGGCCTGGAATTGGCTTGCGAGATCCACCCCGACGTGCCCGAACGCCTGCACGGAGACGCAGGCCGTCTGCGGCAAATCCTCGTCAACCTGGTCGGCAACGCGATCAAATTCACGGGCACCGGCGAGGTCGTAGTCGAAGTTACCTGCCGCGGGCGAACGGAGAACGAAGCCGAGTTGTACTTCAGCGTCCGCGACACGGGAATCGGCGTTCCGGCAAACAAGTTGAGTTCGATCTTCGCCGCTTTCGAGCAGGTCGACACGTCGACGACTCGCAAGTTCGGCGGGACCGGACTTGGCTTGACCATCTGCTCGCGGTTGGTGGAACTGATGGGAGGCAAGATCTGGGCGGACAGCGAATTCGGCCGGGGCAGCACCTTTCACTTTACCACGTGTTTTGGTTTGGCTCATGGCAAGCCGCTGTCCAAGCCGCCGGTCGCCGTACACGGGACACCCGTTTTGATCGTGGACGACAACGCCACCAATCGCCGCATCCTGGAGGAGATTCTCCACAACTGGGACATGCGGCCCCGGTCTGTCGCCAGCGCCCCCGAGGCCGTCCGGGTGTTGCGCGAGGCTTATCGCTCCGGCACCTCATTTCCGCTGGTGCTGACCGACTCCAACATGCCGGATATGGACGGCTTTGAACTGGCCGAGCAAGTCAAACAGGACCCCGAACTCGGCAGCACCCTGATCATGATGCTGACCTCCGGCGATCGTCCGGGGGAAATCGCCCGTTGCGAACAGCTGGGCATCGCCGCGTACCTGCTCAAACCGATCAAGCAGTCGGAGCTGTTTGACGCCATCGTCCTGGCCTTGGGTGTGAACGCCGTGGACGAGGAAACGCGATCCGCGCCGGCCACTGCGCCGCCGTCCGCCCCGCAACGGTCGCTGCGCGTCCTGTTGGCAGAGGACAGCCTCGTCAACCAAAAACTTGCCGTGGGGTTGCTGGAGAAACACGGCCATCAAGTCACGTTGGCCAACCACGGCCGGGAAGCGGTGGCGGCATGGGAATCGCAGGACTTCGATCTGGTCCTGATGGACGTGCAAATGCCGGAGATGGACGGCTATGAGGCCACGGAAGCCATCCGCACGCGCGAGCGGGAGACGGGCCGGCACACGCCGATCATCGCCATGACGGCGCACGCCATGAAAGGCGACCGCGAACGCTGCCTGGCGGCCGGCATGGACGGCTACGTCGCCAAGCCCATCCGGGCTCAACAGATCTTCGACGCCATCGAGCAGGTGCTCGGCAGCGGGCCGCTCAACGTCCCCTGAACGTTCGCGTCCCGGCCGGCCTCTCCGGTTCTCGCGGATGCGCTGCCGGCGCGGGGGCATGTTTCCCAGATGGGGGCGTTCACTCCGGCTTCCGGTTTTGCACAGACCGGGTTTGACCGTAAACCGGCAGGTGCCGGTAGTAGACTTCCAGGCACATCGCGTTCATGGCCGTGGTGTACACGCGGCCGCCGTAGCCGCCCCAGATGGTGTCGCTGGGCCAACTGCCGGCCAGCGTGCCATTGGTCTCCTGGGTCGCCAGCAGGCGGTCTTGCAGCGCGCTGTTCCAAGCCTCCCAGGCGGGGCCTTGGACCTGGAACAGGGCCAGGGTGGCGTAGTACCAATAGTACTCGTTGAACGGACCGCCCTGCGGTGTTTCCTGCAGCAGATACGCGACTGCCTCGCGAAGAGCCGACTCGTCCTGCTTCCAGCCCAGGAACGTGCGGCAGACAAACGCTTCGGCCGTCATCGTCCGTGACGGCGCGGTGCGCGGGCGGTAACTGGCCAAGCCCCGTTGCGGTCCCGTCGTGACCGTGTTCAGGAAGCGGATCATCCCTGCCCGCGTCGCAGCGGGGACCGGCAAGCCGGCCAATTCCGCGCTGTGCAGCGACATCAGCTGCCAACCCAGCTGACTCGTGTCCCCTTCGTCACCCGGTTGGTAGCGCCACCCGCCGGTGACCGGATGCTGGGACCGGACCGTATAGCCGAGGGCTCGTTCCAAGAACGGACGCAAGCCCGGATCGCCGGTCATGCCGTAAGCTTCGCCCAGGGCCAGCGTTGCCATGCCGTGACAGTACATGCGGGCGAACAGCTCGGCGTTGCCGGCCAGATTGCCGTCGGCCGCTTGACTGCGGGCCAGAAACTCCAAACCGCGGCGGACCGTGGTGGCATGCTTGCCGCCCCGATGCGTGTGGGCCGCGCCGAGGAAGGCCAAGACGGCCAGTCCCGTCACCGCCGTGTCGGCCTCGCCGCCCGCACCGCCGCGATCGTGCCCCAGCGTCTTCGTCTCGCGACCGCCGCCGTGCCGGCTGCAATCCCAGCGGCCGTCCTCGTTCTGATTGGCTGCCAACCACTGCAGGGCCGCCTGCACCGCCGCCTCGGTCATGCCGTTGCCGCCCCCCATCGCCAGTGCAGCGGCACGCTGCGCAGCGCTGCGACTGCGGTAGGCCTCCGGCAACTCGCCAGCTTCGCTGATCGGCTGGGGTTGGGCCAACTTCCAGGTCGCCCCGCCCGATGAAGAAGCCAGCGTCCCGCGATCGACGGACGAGGGCGTTGCGGAAACGACCGGTGCTTCGGCCGTGGACGATTCCTTGATTTCGTCCCGTGCCGCGTCCGTCGCTTGGAGGCGATCCTGCGAGCCGGTCACCGCGGCCGGCGATGGCAACGGCAGGGCCATGTCGATCAGCCGCTGCAGTTCGTCGCGCCCC
>Ga0302242_1002591_pt1 | contig 11235 bp, 10 predicted proteins | sample AAG_UR_Lys_MG_FD_193510 | JGI IMG/M metagenome (GOLD analysis project Ga0302242, IMG submission 193510) | Enriched activated sludge microbial communities from anaerobic digester in WTTP, New Holstein, Wisconsin, United States - AAG_UR_Lys | ecosystem: Engineered > Bioreactor > Anaerobic >... | reverse complement strand
GTATTGCCGATGTCGCTGCGGATGGTTCCGTTTGAGGATTGGCCCCCGCTTTGTCAATCTCCGCCAATTCCGTGAGCAACTTCTGATAGTCCGCGTCGCCGGCGGAACCCTTTCCCGTCGTAGCGGCAGGAGACGCTGCGGGAAACAGGCTGGCGGGATGGCTGTCCTGAGCTGTGTCCGTTGGCGACTCGACACGCGGCAGGTCGACGATTCGCCAAGCCTCGCCGACTTGCACGAGCGTGCCCAGCTCAAGGTGCCTGAAAGCGCCCGCGTCTTCGACGACGACCAGGGCTCTCTCGTACAGACGCACGTCCTTTTTTGCACCGTCCGTCCCCGCAGGAATCAGCCACGGGCGGCTACCCGCGAAGGACGCCCACTTCGCCGCTTCCGTAACGGCTTGTTGGCTCTTCAAGAACTCCGCCAGTTGATCGGCGGTTTGCTCGCGACGCTGATTCAGGCGTTTCAGCAACGTCTCCCCCGCTCCCAAGGATGCGGCGTCGGCCGGCGAAAGGAGCAGCGGCTGGATTCTGGCCGGATCACGCCGGACCAAGGCATCCACCAACTCGGCGCTCAACTCCTCGGCGCTGATCGACCGCCATTGCTCAATCGTGCCGTCCTCGTTCGCATCGACGCCCCAGCGAGTCCCGGCGGCGTAAAACCACCTGCATTGATCGACGCGACGATTAAAATCCGTATCCACGTCGCGATAGACCTCCAGGCCATCTTTGTAGTAGCTCCAGCGGTCGAGGACATTGTCGCCGTTGGTGTCCACAAACCACCGCAGGACCAATCCGTCCGGAGACTTCACCAGCCAGCCGATTTGGCCGCTGTCTTTGTGCGTCAAGAACGTGCAGGCGGCTACTTGGTCGGGCGTCGGCCGGTCGATGTCCACGGCACTTTGGGTTGGCTGCAGCTTCAGGGCGTCAGCTATCGGCCAGGACGCCGCTGCGGCGCAAACACCCAAGGACAACAGCCACGCCCCTGTAGCCGCCACGATCGTCCGTGCTGCCATCGGGATCGAAGGAGTCACGCGAAGTTGAACAGACATGATACGTTCCTGAAACATGATCCAGACGAAATGCCGAGACGCCTCAATACGCTGAACCGGATAGCCGGATATGGTCGTCACGAAAGAACGACGTTGACCTTCATGTGCATGGTTCGTGCGGCATGGCCGCAACCGGACGTTTGTAGTTCCCCGTTCCGGCGGCCTGGACCACCTGAAGCCGGAGGTACAGGCACATGTCGACGATGCGTGCCTCTTGCGAACCGAGGCACTAGGTGGCCGCCCCACAAACTTCAATTTGTCGATCCATCGGTTCCCGGCTTTCGGCAGGTGGCGGCGGCTCGCGACTTGTCCCCAGGCAGTGCCCGTGGTGCGTGGCGAACTCGCGCAACGCCTCCAGATCGTTCCGGCTGCGGACATTCTCGTGCCTCATCGCCATTAGCCAATCTCGCATCATCTGATGGAGAGGACTGCACGCCGGCGCGAGGAAATAGATTACCCACATCCCTTCGCGCCGACAGTCGACCAGCCCAGCATGTCGCAATGCCGCGAGGTGCCGGGAGACCTTGGACTGGCCCAACCGGAGGATCTCGACCATCTCGCAAACGCAAACATCCCGTTCGCCGAGCAGGTTCAAGATTCGCAACCTGGTCTCGTCGCCCAACGTCTTGAATAGTTCAACGGCTCGCTGCACGCCATGCTCCTCCGTACTCGATGCCCCACGATCCCGTCATCGCTGATATCGGAATGCCAGGCCCCTCGATTCACTTTTTCTACAAACGATATGGGCAAGGGCGGGGGGCGAGTCAACTTGCCCTCCAAGCACTCGACTCGCCCCCGTCCCACGCAACACCCCGAACCGTTTCTCGACAACTTGGTCAACCCTTGCAGGACGGTTCGATCGCCTCTTTCTCCTTCCGGCAGCACGAACCAGTCGAGACGCAGGTTGTCACGCACTCCGTCACCAACCGCGGGACCCGCCGAGTCACCGTGCATGTCAACGTCTTTGGGACCATCTTGGTACACAGGATGGTCTTGGTGCATTCCACCGGTTTCAGTACGGTGCATGCCACCCGGCGTACACATTGTTCCTGTACCATCCGGCAGACCCGATAGGTGCAGGTTTTGATGCGTTGTTCGGGCACCATCCGACAGACCTGGTATGTGCAAGTCTTGACGCGTTGTTCGGGCACCATCCGACAGACCCGGTAGGTGCAGGTCTTGATGCGTTGTTCGGGCACCATCCGGCAGACCTGGTAGGTACACGTCTTGACGCGTTGTTCGGGCACCATCCGACAGACCCGATAGGTGCAGGTCTTGACGCGTTGTTCCGGCACCATCCGGCAGACCTGGTAGGTACACGTCTTGACGCGTTGTTCCGGCACCATCCGGCAGACCTGGTAGGTACACGTCTTCACCCGCTGTTCGGGCACCATGCGGCACACTTGGTAGGTGCAGGTCTTAACTCGTTGCTCCGGCAACATCCGGCAGACCTGGTAGGTGCAGGTCTTGAGGCGCTGCTCCGGGACCATCCGGCAGATCTGATAGGTGCAGGTCTTGATCCGTTGTTCCGGCACCATCTGGCAGACCCGATAAGTACACGTCTTGACGCGTTGCTCCGGCACCATCCGGCAGACTTGGTAGGTGCAAGTCTTGACTCGCTGCTCCGGCACCATCTGGCAGACTTGGTAAGTGCAAGTCTTGACGCATTGTTCCGGCACGGTACGGCACACTTGGTAGGTGCAAGTCTTGACACAGGTCTCGCGGACCATCAGGCAGACTCGGTACGTGCATGTCTTGACACGTTGTTCGGGCACCATGCGGCAGACGGTGTAGGGGACCTTCTTCACACACGTTTCACGCACGTAGCGAGTGCATTCAACTTCCTGCTCGACGACTTCCGGCACCCAGACCCGCTGCGTCACTGCCGAACGCTGAACCGCCGCGTTCTTCTCGCCCCCGCATCCGGGTTCGACGACCCGCGTCTCCCAGCGCCCCGAACAGACCTGGACCGTCTTGGTGTACTTGACCGGTTTCAACACCGTGTAGCACACTTCGCGTTCCCGTGTCTCGTAAACTGGGGTCATGACGGTGTAGCAGACGTCCTTGGTTCGAGTTTCCCAGATGGGCCGGACCACGGTGTACGGCACCTCCCGCGTGTGAGTCTCCCAGACTTTGCGGTACACGGTGTAGGGCACCTGTTTCGTGCGCGTCTCCCAGACGGGCTTCATCACCGTGTACGGGACCTCCTTGACGTGCGTCTCCCAAACGGGGTTCATCACCGTGTAGGCGACCTGCTTGGTCCGCGTTTCCCAGACCGGCTTCATGACCGTGTACGGGATGTGCTTGACGCGAGTTTCCCACACTGGCCGCAGAACGGTGTAGGGGACCTGTTTTTCGTGAGTCTCCCAGACGGGCTTCATCACCGTGTAGGGGACCTCCTTGATGTGCGTCTCCCACACCGGCTTCATCACCGTGTAAGCGACCTGTTTCGTCCGCGTTTCCCAAACGGGCTTCATGACGGTGTAGGGGATTTGCTTCACGCACGTTTCCCACACCGGCCGCAGGACGGTGTACGGCACCTGCTTGGCGTGCGTCTCCCAGACGGGCTTCATCACCGTGTAGGGAACCTCCTTGACGCAGGTTTCCCAGACCGGCTTCATCACCGTGTAGGGGACCTGTTTCGAGAGCGTTTCCCAAACCGGTTTCATGACGGTGTAGGGAACCTGTTTGACGCACGTTTCCCACACGGGTCGCAGGACGGTGTAGGGAACCTGTTTGACGCACGTTTCCCACACGGGTCGCAGGACGGTGTAGGGAACCTGCTTGATCCGGGTGTCCCAGACCGGCTTGGTCACGGTGTACACCTCGTTGCGATACTGCGTTTCGGGAACGTGCTGGATGACGGTCACCGATTGTGGCACGACCACGCGTTCGAGCACGGTCTTGGTCACCGTGCGCGTTTCCGGAACGAAGACGATCCGGTTTCGCGTCTTGACGGTAGTCAGGCAGCTGGTCGGGCATTCGCAGCCCGTTCCAACTGCACCGTGGTGAGTTTTCGAGTAGCTCGCCGCGCCGAGGTAGCTGGCGCGGGCCGTCCCGCACCACAGCACGACAATGCTGGCCAGCGCAAGGCTCTTGGCAAGGATTCTCATCATGCCCCCCAATCCAAGTCTCCCCAGCAGTGCCAGCAGTCCCGTTGCCGATCACCCCCGGTCATTTTGTATCCGGCGGCTGGATTCCTATTCCTCCGCGTCACTCTTCCTCGACCCGCTGACTCGTGCGCCGCATCTCGATCAAAACTGCGTCCGCGTTCGTTGTCCGGTTCTCGAACCGGCCATTCGCATATCCGGCTTAGCGGATTTCATCGGCCGAAAAAAAGGCGGACCTTAGCCAAACCGAATAAGACGACCAACGGATGCGCCCGCTTTGACTGGCACAACTGTTGTCGCCAGCCGATGTGCGCAAGGCCTGCTGGCACCCAGCCAGCGAAGAAACATAGATCACGATAAGGTTGCACGTAATGAGAAGATGGCGGGACGCACGGGTTTTTCCGTCTGGATGCGAAGACGCTGGTCGGTCGGCAACGATTGTGCGTTCTTCTCGGCCATAACCAGCTGCGCCCATTGCCAAACCGGTAAGAGCCGACCACAGATGCTGCTCAGCAGCGCGGCTTTAGCCCCTTGACAAGAAATGGTCATTTGCCTATCGTAAATCGACGATATTCGATACCAGAAACGGGGAGGCGTTCGACATGTTGAAAACGATGAACTCGGAGAGACCGGGAACGACGCGGGCTCGGACGACAGGGAGCGTAGACGCGGACAAGGATCTAGCTCGCCTAGCCAAGGCCCTCGGACACCCCTTGCGGGTCAAGATCGTGCGGTTGCTGGCCAACCGAACGAATTGCGTGTGTGGCGAATTAGTGGATGAGTTGCCGGTGGCACAATCGACTGTTTCTCAGCACTTGAAGATCCTTAAAGAGGCCGGCTTGATCCAAGGGACGATTGATCGGCCGCGGGTCTGTTACTGTCTGGCGCCGGGAGCACTCCAACGGCTGAAAGGTCTGGTCAACTCGCTTCCGGAGGCATGCCAGGACCACGAACCGAAATCGGATGGCGGACGAATCTGCCAGTGATCTCGTATGGTTTTGCTTCCGCTCGCCGCCCCGTGCAGCAAGGTGGAAAGGAGGTTGCGAAGATGTGTCTGCAATTTCGACCCGTGGTCGCCGGCACCATAACCACGGGCGTGTTTCACCTCGCCTTGGTCGCGATTTCGTTGTTCTCTGCCCGCGCTTCGGCAGCGGATTGGTCGCGAGACATGTTCGAGGTCACCCAGCATGAGTTTGGAACCATCGCGGCGGGTGCGAAGGCCGAATTTGCCTTCAAGTTCACCAACAAGTACTTGTACGACGTGCATGTCGCCCGCGTACGTTCCAGCTGCGGTTGCAGCGACGTGCGGGTCACCAAGGATTCGCTGGCCACCTACGAAAGCGGCGAGGTCGTGGCCAGTATCAACAGCCAACGCCTGCGCGGCAATCAAAGTTCGACCTTGACGGTCGTTTTCGACAAGCCGCGATACGCGGAAGTGCAGTTGAAGGTGACCGTCTTTATCCGGGGCGACATTCTGCTCGAGCCATCGGGATTTGACTTCGGCGAGGTTGAGCATGGTGCGGACGCCTCCCGCAAGTTGACCGTAACGCACTACGGCGATGCCGACTGGAAAATCATGGATGTCCTGGGGAACGCCAGCCACTTGGAATGCGAACTTGGCGAGCCCGTTGTATCGGGAAATCGCGTCTCGTACGAACTGACAGCCAAGATTGCCGCCGACGCACCGGCTGGCAGTCTGGGAACGCAGTTGCTGCTGGTCACCAACGACCCGCAGGCCGAGAAAATCCCCGTGATGATCCAGGGCAGCGTCCGGTCGCTCGTTTCCGTCGCCCCAGCATCCCTTTATCTCGGTTCGGTACGTCCGGGTCAGGCGGTCAGCAAACGCTTGGTCGTCCGGGCCTCGAAGCCGTTTCACATCCAGGAGATCAGCACGGACTGCGGCTGCTTTGAATTCACTTACGCGTCCGACGAAGCGAAGGCATTGCACCTAGTCCCCGTCAAGTTCACCGCCAGCGATTCGCCGGGCGCCGTGAAGCGTACGATTCGGGTGAAGACAGACTTGAATGGTGCCGAGGCGGAGGTGGTCGCGTTGGCCGCCGTCGATGAGCAGGCAAAGTAAACAGCGTTCAGTGGTTACTGCTTCCAGACGCGGTTGTTGTTGAAACGCGTTGCTTGAGATCTGGCCTTCCAGCTCAATGGGATTAACGATGACTTTCAGAACGAGTCGAATCGCTGTTCTCGTCACCGCGTGCCTGGTCCTGATTCAATCGCCCGTCCGCTGGAGCACCGGAGCTGAACAGGAACGCGTTGATCAACGGTCGGTCAGCCAAGCGTCTGATTCGCCAAGTGATCCATCCCCTAAAATGACCGCGTTGCGCGATCGACTACGCGCGTGCCTGGCTCACTACTACCAGCATCGCGAGGACGTGGCTTACCGCACTCCCTGGGAAGTCATGCACACGCTAGTCGCTTATGGCGTTGACACGGAGGTCGTGGCCGATGGCAGGCAGGTAAACGCCATCGGCTGGCTGTGCTGGAACATGCCCTGCCGCGGGCAACGGGTCTTCTCGATTCGCCAAGAGGGGATCAAGCCACGCGTTGGCCCAGGCGTTCAGGGACACGATGGCCAGTTCCTTTCGTTGCTGGCCTTGTCAAAGGTCCCCATCGACTACGGTTTGAAATTGGGCGGTGAGGTATTCACTGTGTCCGATCTGGTGGAATTCGAAAAGCGAACCTGCCTGCCCAAAACGGAACTTAGCTTCAAGCTGCTTGCGCTGGTGCACTACCTGGACTCGGACGCGGCCTGGCAGAATCAAGACGGTGAAGATTGGGACATTCCCCGACTAATCAAAGAAGAACTCGCTCAGCCCGTGATCGGCGGAACATGCGGCGGGACGCACCGGATGTTGGGGCTGAGTTACGCCGTTCGCAAACGCGAGAAACGAGGCGAACCGATCGATGGCCAGTGGCTGAAAGCCAAGAAATACGTCGAGGACTATTACGACTACGCATTCAAACTTCAGAATCCCGACGGGAGTTTCAGTAGCGAGTGGTTACGTCGGCGGGCAGACTGGGGTAGCGTCGATCGCCGCCTGAACACTACCGGACACATCCTGGAATGGCTCGTGTGTTCCTTGCCGGACGAGCAGTTGCGTGACGAACGCGTGGTCAAGTCGGTCGAGTATCTGATCCAGTTGTTGATGGAGCACCAAACGCACGACTTGGAAATCGGTGCGAGGGGCCACGCCCTGCACGCCCTGGCCGTGTACGACGAGCGTGTGTTCGCGAGCGTGCCTGGCCAACGATCCTATTTGAATGAGAACGAGCCCCTCGGATCGGACCGCATGGCGGCTCAGTGAGCGAACCGGCTTGCTGACAGTGGGAGGAAATAGGGCAAACGCAAACGTCAGACTCGGTGCCGCGTTGGCCAAATCCAACCTGACTGATCGCGAGGATGAGCACCGTGAATCGCCTCATTTTTCTTCTTCAGTTGGGATCGGCTGTCGTCGCCTTCCTCGTGTCGCGCGCCATCGTCACCGCGATAACGTCTCGGCTGGCCCGCGGCGCCGAGCAGGCACCAACCTTTTTCACCACACCCAGCGGAAGTGCATTGCTGTTTGGCCTCACCTTCGTTGTCGTGTGGTTTACGCTGAGTCTTTTGGCTTTGCTCGGATGGCTGACGTTCCGCAGAACCCCATGAATCAGCCGGTCCATGCGATTTTTCGCAAGTCGCTTTATCCATACGGACGACTACAGATTATCTTCACTTCGACGTATGCCCGGCTGACCGCCTTTCGACGGCGGCAAGGGATCGCGGTGAGGAGCCTACGGACGAGGGGCATTCTTATGGCCGACAAGCCAGTCGTTGCCGACCAGATTGATTTGATGTTCCGGGCATTGTGTGACCGGACGCGATTGCGCATTCTCAGCCTGCTGCGAGACGGTGAACTGTGCGTGGGGGATTTCGTCGCCATTCTCCAGGTGCCCCAGCCTAAGGTATCCCGCCATCTGGCCCAGTTGCGACGAGCGGGGTTGGTGCTCACACGCCGCACCGGCCTTTGGGTTCATTATTCGCTGGCGCAGGCGAAGACGGCCTTTCACCGTAAACTGCTGGAGTGTGTCATCGCCTCTTTTCAGGACGTACCCGAAATCAAATCCGACAATGCTCGGGCAAAGTCACTCCGAAACTCGGAAGTCTGCTGTCCTTGATCGGTACCCACCGATAATCTGCCAGACGCCACTCTCGCCCACACCGGCGGCATACGCTGGTTCGCACGGCACCACTTCTGCGTCCGCGCGTTCGTGTCACGTTCTGGCCTCCAAACGTATTTCCATCTTCTCATGCACCAACCACCTCCCTTCCCATCCGTCGTCCGCCGTCGCCGCCAGAACCATCGTCAACCGCCCATCGTCCCCCGCGATCACCAGCCGACCGTCGCGAATCGTCCAGTACCGCTCACAGCCGGCCCCGCCCGAGGAAAACGTCCCGTCGCCTCGAAACACCATCGGCCTGTGGTCGTAGCCCACCCGGTGGTACTCGAACCGCCGCCCATCCATCGCCGCGATCGCGGCAAGGTCGGCGTCGGTGGGCAGCGTCTGAGCGGCCGGCGACCAGCCGCACTTCAGCTCGTCAATGTACCGGACGCACGCGGCCTCCAAGTCGAACCCAGGCACTTGCGGGTTTTCGTACATCGTCCACTTCCGCCCGTTGCGGTGCTGGAACAGCCGATTGCCCTCGAAGTCATGCTGGCACATCGTGCCCGGCAGGGTGTGGATGCCACGCGATGACATGGCGTATTCTTGCCCCAATTTCCGCCAGCACAGGTGGAACAGTTCCTTGTCGCCGTAGACGTGCTGGAAGAAGAACGCCGAGCGTTCCCCACACCAGTTCGCGAACGTCAACGCCCGCCAGCAGCGGGCTTTGTCAATCACGATCTGCCCCGACTCAACTTCCGGCTCGTCGCGATAGGGCACGTTCCCGAACACCCGCCAGGCGGCCCGATCACGCTGCAGCCTGTGGTAATCCGGCCAGAAGATCGCCCCGCAGCGGGCGTACTGCGGCGTCTCGAACAAGAACGTCGGATCGTGGACCGGCACGTTGTCGGCGTCCAGGTACAAGACCTCGGCGAATCGCGACCACTGGATAGCGTAGGGCTTCGATTCAAAACCGTTCAGGCGGGCGTGCGGATGCTGCTGGCGGACCTCGTAGGCGTCGATGCAGCGGACGTCCAAGGACGCGACCAGTTCCTCCCAGGCCCGGTTGCGTTCCGCCTCGCCCAGATACCAGACCTCGATCGGCAGCGTGCAGCCCAATTCCCGCAGCACGCGGATCAGGACGTAGGCCCCGACCGAGTACTTAGGCTTGCCGGCGTTGATCACGATGCCGCGGCCGGCGAACTGGTCGGCGGGATACTCGCACCTGACCAGCTCCCCGTCGATGAATTCCTGGACTTTCGTGGCCGCGTTGTCCACGGTCAGATCGGTTGCTTGATTGCAGCAAGCCATGTTACTTCCCTTTCCGCCACCACCAGACGTAAGACCCCTTGTCCACGTGCAGGTCCGCCCGAAAGAACCGAGCCGCCGCATCGACCGCCTGGGCAACGACCTCGTAGCCGGCCCGCGGGTAGCCGTAGTCGTGCCCCGTGACCAATCCGCCTTCGCGGACCTTGGGCGAGTACCACAGGATCTGTTCCATCGTGTCCCGATAGGAATGAGCCGCGTCCAGGAACACGAACTCCAGCGAGTTATCGTTGATCAGCTCAGCCGCCTCGCGGAAGTCGGCTTTCAGGATCCGGCAGCGATCCCCCGCGAACGCCGTGTTACTGCGGGCCTCGCGTTCCCAGGCGGCGAACACGTCGGGGCGGTCCTTCTGCTGGGCCATCATCGAGAACTGGTTGCGCGGGTCGCGAAACGGCCCCGGGTGCCAACAGTCCACGGCGTAGAGCGTCAGCCCCGGAAGTTCACGCAGCAGATGGGCCGAGGTTCCGCCCTTGTAGACGCCGACCTCGGCGCCAACGAACGGCCGCTTGGGATCGTCCAGGTGGGCTCGCAGCAGGCCCGCCAGGTAGCGGCTATGTGGATACACACTGAGCATTGCGAATCGTCCTTTCGAAGATGCGTTCATGGCCCCCGCCCGGCTTGCCGCCCGCCCTGTGGACCACCACGGGGTCGGCGGGCATCTTGCAGGCCGGGTCGCAGATGGCGTTGTAGCGGCGATCGAGGAACACCACGGGCACGTTCAGCCGCTGGATCGCTACGTTGAGCGCCGTCTGCTCGTACCGGAAGCCCGTGCGGTAGTCCGCCGTGTGGCATATTTCGTCGGCCAAAGCGAACGCCTCCGCGTGTCGTTCGTTCGCGATCCAGATCCCACTGTTGACATATTTCTGCGGATCGATACCGTAGTGCCTGCAGTCGTCGTCGCGTGCCGCGGACGGCATGTCGAGGACCGCGGCGAACGCCGGGAAGTCATCCAGCCCGCGGACGCCCCAGTGCCTCAGAAACCGAGTGTCGGCGTCGAAGTACAGGATCGCTTCGCCGGGGAACAGTCGCAGCAACTGCAGCTTGTAGCGAGCCGGCTGGTACTCGCCCGGCGTGTCCCGAATGATGTGGACGTCGAGCCCGGTGTACCGCTGGCAGGAATCGGCGGCCGCCTCGGCGAGGCGTTGGTACTGGTCGCCCACGGCGATGGTCACGGCGATCATTAGTAGCCCCTTTCCTCGGGCCACGGCAAGTGGAAGTCGGCGGCACGGTGCATGTGGCCGGCGAGGCCCGTGGTCGTGTAGCCGATATGCTGGGCCAGACTGCGGATCGTCGCGTAGACGTTTTGGTCTTTGACAAGCTGGTCGCGTAGTGCCATGTCCACGGTACGGCTGGGCGTCGCTGCCAAGTGGTCAATGACAGCGGCAGCGACACCAGACGCGAAGTACAACGCCTGCGTGCCGTAGAAGCTGGAGGCGACGTAGGACTGGTAGTGAACGCCGCGGGGCGATCGCTGAACGTCACCGGGATAGTACAACGCCAACACGTAGTCCCGGCGTCCGGCGGCCTGTATCTCCTCCAGGGCCAGGCGCAGGCATCGATACCAGTCGGGACGCATCAGGATGTCGTCTTCCAGCA
>Ga0302242_1002582_pt1 | contig 11250 bp, 5 predicted proteins | sample AAG_UR_Lys_MG_FD_193510 | JGI IMG/M metagenome (GOLD analysis project Ga0302242, IMG submission 193510) | Enriched activated sludge microbial communities from anaerobic digester in WTTP, New Holstein, Wisconsin, United States - AAG_UR_Lys | ecosystem: Engineered > Bioreactor > Anaerobic >... | reverse complement strand
TTCGAGCACTCGGTCAATTTCAGCTCTCAATTCTATTAACAGCGCAATTGCCTCCTTTGTCGGCTCGAATGACCCTTTCGCGCGCAACGCGATAAGGACAAGGCGTGCGTTCGTCATCGGGAACATGCCATTTGAGCGCGTGAAAAATTCTTCTTGCTTTTCGTCAGGCTTTGCCCCGCTTTGATTGAGCTTAACAGCAAGGCTCGATGCTCCAGCGGCAACAGGGCGGCGCTCGCCATCGCTAAACTGCACACTGCGCTTTTGAAAGAATTCTTTTGCGCGCTCCGGCGTGATGCCTAATGCTTTAGCGATAACCTCGATGGGCAGTTTTAGCTCTTGCGCCTTAATGATGACGTGCGCTTTGTCCATCGGCGACAGCGGCAATCCCTGGCTTGCATTGAGCGCCACTGCGTCAATAAAGACGTCCTTGTCACTTTTGTATTCACGCATGATTGCGCGGATCTGCGCTGATTCTCCGTAGACTTTTTCATGCGCCTTTGTACGATGGAACCCGTCAACGATTCGCATGGTTTTTTTATCAACGATAATCGGCGGAAGCTCGATTCCAGCCTTTATTGCGTCCACCATACGCATGACGTTGGTGTAGTCAACATTATTAGCCTCGTGACGCGGCCAAATACCCCAATCAAAAATCAAAGACGCGCACGGAACAAAAACTACATCCTCTCCCATTTCACACCTCCTAAAAATTATTCTCCCATCAGTCTTTTTAGCTTTTCCCGCTCCATTTCCTCGCACCGCGGGCAAAGTGTCCGCTTGGATCGCCGCTCCTGTATCGAGGAGCGCGTTGACCGTTTGCGCTGCCAAAGTGTGGCGTTCGCTCTTCGGGTAGCTCTTTATGGCGATGTACGCATATCCGGCGAGATCCTCCCACTTTGTCAGCACGGTTAAGTTGTCCATTAAGAAACCTCCAAGAAAGATCAAGGATCAGGAGAGAGAAATAAAAGCCGAGCGAGAACCGATAACGCTGCCCACAGCCGAGCGAAGGTCATCCAGATAAAGGCACGCGAGACCGGCAACGGCCGGGTTGCCCCAGCCACCACCGCAGATCGGCAGGCGCTCACCGTAGTTTCGCATGTATAAAATGCCCTTCGGCGACCACGGATTTGTGCTGCCAGTGCTGGAAATCTTGGGAGCTATCCCCGCTTTGAGCATTCTCTGACGGACAGCGATATTAAGAGCATCATACTCTGCAGCCATCATCAAGGAGCTATGCACTACCGAGGAAGAATTCGGATTGGTCAGCGCATTCTCGCGAGAGGTATTAAGTATGGGAACACCACCTGATCCAGCAACAGTATTATCAAAATACACTCCTTGCGAAGGCCAAGATGCTTCTGCGAGATCAAAATAGTTGTCGTTCGGCATATAAATGAGGCCGTCCACAATTTTCATTAAATCGGTCCACTCGTACATCGACCCTACAAGATCGTAGATACCCCATCGCTCACGATTGTGGGACCATGTTGAGGGGCATGATCCGTTTCTGTGTTTCGGGGTTCCCGATGCCACTCCTGGAGCTAACCCGTCAAATCGGACCGCAGACTCATACTCGTAGCCTGATTCGTGGCTTCTGCCGTAGTAGGTATTTCCCCTCGGCTCTGTGCCCATCTTCATAGAAAGCCACATAATGAGCGCGCGCTCCCAAATATTCATCATGTGCCAGCCAGGGCCTTTAGATGTATGCAAGGCTTTATTGACGTCATAATTTAGACTTCCAGTCGGATAAAGGCCAGGCCAAGATACGGCGCGCCATCCAGTGCCACTACCATGATAACTTGTACCATTGAAGCTGGTCATCTTAAACATTGAAATAAATATTTCAGTTTTTTGTACACCGTTAACCTTAAAAGCGGGGAAATCATCGGTCCCTAAAGTGGCACCGCCCATATCAGAATGGATATGCCCCGCGAGGATAGGCCCGCGAATAACGTACATCATCGAGGGGAAACCAAGGTCATCATGTATTACTGTGGCCGCTCCATTGGATGAAGATTCAACAATTCTTTTTAATAGGGATGGTGGCATCTTTGCTGCGGCATTATAATCCCAAAGCGCAGTCGCCGCTTCAGCGTCTGCAAGCTGTTGTAAGTGCGCATACCCGGCGGCAAGTGCACCTTTCTCTGCAGCGGTAACGCGCTTGTAATTCGTTCCATCGTCGAGGCTATCAAGGTTATACCCGCCAGCGTCAAGCAAGGAAGCAATCTCTGCGCCTGTGGCCTTCGGCACTTTTGTGGCGTCCTGCTGTCCAGTCGAGGCAAGCTGCACCTTACCTTTGACGCTTGTTGTTGCATCGGGCAGACGGTTCGCCAATTCGGTCGGCGAATCCAATACGTCTTTCAGAAACTTCGTTCTATTTGCAAGTGCCTGCGCCTGTGCGTTCATTACGCCGCCGGGGCCACCTATTGCCTGAGTTGTCGTCTCGAGTTGCGGTACGCCAGATTCATACACTGACGATTCGGTTAAATTTGCCATTTCATCCTCCTTATGGGTTCGCCAAAATTGTCTTGCAGATTATTGTTTGTATAGTTTACAGCCATTTTATCCCTCCTTTAACTCCAAATATTGCTCTCCTTATGGATGATATGGCGTTGCAAGTGAGAAACCAAAACGATACATCTTAAGAGATTTGTTGTAACTGTCGATAAATGCCACATCAGTACCATTCATCGCGGCAAGAGCAGGTATTCCCCCAGAAAGCGATATACTCCCAGCTGACCCTACCTGCGCCCAACTTGAACCATTCCAGCGATATACTCTAATGGAATCGTTGGATCTGTCGATAAATGCAACATCGGTACTATTAAGTGCGGTAAGTGCTACTTGGCCTACTCCCGTTATTGTTAATCCAGAACCTACTTGTGCCCAACTTGAACCATTCCAACGATATACTTTAAGGGATTCGATGTAACTGTCGATAAATGCCACATCGGTACTATTGAGTGCTGCAAGTGCAGGATAACCTACTCCCGTTATTGTTAATCCAGAACCGACCTGCGCCCAACTTGAACCATTCCAGCGATATACTCTAATGGAATCGTTGCCACTGTCGATAAATGCCACATCAGTACTACTGAGGGCTGCAAGCGCGGGAGTGCCTGCTCCTGATATTGTTAATCCAGAACCAACTTGTGTCCAAGTTGAGCCATCCCAGCGATATACTCTAAGAGAAGCGTTGACACCGTCGATAAATGCCACATCGGTACCATTAAGCGCCGCAAGTGCGGGGTAGCCTATTCCTGATATCGATAACCCAGAACCTACTTGTGCCCACGTTGAACCATTCCAGCGATATACTCTGAGAGAATCGTTGTCCCTGTCGATAAATGCAACATCGGTACTATTGAGTGCTGCAAGTGCAGCGGAGCCTGCTCCAGATATCGTTAATCCAGAACCTAGTTGCACAGGGCTTGACCATTTCACACCTCGCACTTCGGCAATATCTAGTTTCGCGCCAACCGCCTCAAGAACCCCAGTTGAATGCGCGAGCCTAAAGCCAGCCGAGGGGAAGCCTGTAGGGTCGGTAGCGAAATTCGACGATTTGATATATCCTGTGGTGCCTAAAACAATGTTTTGTGCAAAGAGAAAACGGACCAGCAGAGTCTCAAAACTCGTTGCCCCCGTACCTATGTAGTCAGCCGACACACCATATCCCTGCCTGACGGCATCAAGTACGTAGACAAAGCATAATGATACTTGATTCGCCGTAGGGCTAGGCTGTTTGGTCCATGTTGTGCCGATATAGGCATAGATGCCACGTTCGGCCCACACTGTGGAGTAAAGCACGGCAAGGTCATTCTCGTGCATTCCCGCGATTGAGCCACGGCTGGCGTAAGCAAAGAGGCCAAGACATCTAGGTATCATCTCCTCAACGTCATCTTCGCTAAGTTGAGGCAAACCATCCGCAACCCATGACGTTGTATAAATGTACCATTGCCGAGTATCGGTCTGATAAACGCTATCACCGAAAATCATGCCAGTAAGCGCATTTCTTGCGGTAGTATTGGCTACGTCAGCATACCGTTTCGGGGTGAGGCGCGTTGAGTTTGCAAGAGTGATTGATGCGCCAGCTACAGTACAGCGGTAGAGCAGGGAGGCGTCGAGGAATAAATCCCCAATTTTGGCGGAGGCTTGCGCGAGCGCGAGCGTCGCCCATACTGTGGTTTTCGCGTTTGCCGTTCCTTGCGCGGCGTCGGCGAGAGTTTTTGCCTTCGCAGCGATAGCGTTCAGGAGTGCGGTTCTGGCGTCGTAGTAGGCTTTCCACGTTGCCCGGAATGTAGCACCTACGATATCGGTTGTCGTTCCGAGGTTTGCATCAGCGAGCCACGAAGGAATTCCAGATGTCCAGGTCGTTCCGGCATTTAGATAGGTAGCAAGAGCCTGGAATGCATTATCGTAGGCCGTCTTTTCAGTGGTTATTCCGAAAGCGGTAGCCTGTGCATCGTTCGCCGTGAGTTCGGCGGCGATTATATTCCACTCGCTTCTTGCGCTAGATTTTTCAACCGGAGTGAGCTTGCTGTCTGATGCAATATCGGCAAGCAGATTATTTGCGATAGTCGCAGAGGATGCGGCATTGTTGGCGGTAGTCTGCGCATTCGCAGCTGCGGTCACGGCAGAATTTGCCGTTCCTTGCGCGGCGTCGGCGGCCCCGGCCGCTGCGGTCGCGCAAGCCTGCGCGACGGGATCAGATATCTCCGTCCACGCTGTACCACTCCACTGTTTCCATACGGCTCCTGTAGCGGTGCGCCAATAATCTCCGATATGTTCATTTTTTAGTTTGGTCGTTGTCCATGCAGTCGATGGGTCGCTTGCTTGCGTATAGTAAACAATTGCCCTGTCAACCTGCGTCTGTAGAGCTGAGGCAAGCGTTTCCGCATAATCTTTTGCATCGTCTGCATAATCTGAAGCTATTGATGCTACTTCTGCCGCTGTCTGCCCAGCATAATCCCTTACCCATGTATTTGGCATTGTGCCGATATATATTATCCCTTGATAAATTCCGTATTGACCGTTGAAATCCACGGGGGCAGAGAGCGTTGCAAGTGCTTTTGTTGCAGGATATGGAATCACGTCTTGTGATGGCGGATATACCGGCGTCACTGTAGATGGCGCCGAGGCTTTCGGCCCGAAGCTCACCTTGCTATTAAATTCAGGTATTGCACCAGCATCGGCATTGTGCACAGCTGGAGCCGCTTCAAACAATGTCAATTTCGCCGACAAATCATCGTTCAAATCAATACCAAATACGATACAGTCAATGGTCTCAAGGCCAGCGATACCGAAGAAGAACATATCTCCGACAGCTGGCATATCATCATTGACAGGCATACCGCTTGAAAAAGTAAGCGTGTGTGTGTCGCCAGCAACCGTTGCAACAGGCCAGTAAATTGAAGCCCCACTTGAAGTCCTAAAACGTATAGCATATGATTTACCTGATTCCATAAACACCGCATTGTCGGTTTCTACAGCGAGAATATCGCCATATTCATCGGTAGTTAATCCTGTAAGCCTGCCATCTGCAAGCCCCCACCTAGGCGCCGGATGTGATACTTTCACTAACTCACCGCGCTTCACCGCTAGGTTTTCAGCATCCATGTTGACGGTAAACATCTCTGGACGCAACCGTCTAGTCGCAAGCAAGTATCTGCCAAAGCCAAACACTTGTGCAGGATTCGTCATATACACGGCTTCAATCGACTCAAACTTTGTCGCTTCGGTATATGAGCTGTCGCTCGTTCTATCGACGCCCCATGCATCACGAAGGACGCCATCCTGTTCGGTATCGTACTTGTAGCCATCGTCAAGCACTATACGCTCATCGATAACATACTGTTCATTCGAATTTATGAATTTAATCCTATATCCATGGACGACTTCGCCAAAAGATTTTGTTCCTCTGAATCCCCACGAATTATGCGGGCCGATATGCTGTTTCGGCGTTGTCTGCAAAGCATCCCATACAACGCCATAGGTTCCATCAGACATTGTGAGTGACGCTCGTGCAGGTGAAAGAATCTGCGCAATCAGCTCAGATAGCTTTGCGCCTTGTGTAACGATTCCATTGGTTTCTATGCGATACTGGCTTCCACTCAAACCTTTCAACGTGTTACACCATTGCGCGAAGGCATAGACCGAGTTCCAGTCAATCTGTGCGGCGGTTCGTGGCCGTGGATTCCCAGCGCCCATCAACGCATGAACAAATGCAAGTGCAGTATTTTGTGGGTCGGTAGCAATGATTGATGCCCAATCATGACCTGTATCTTTTTCTGTAATATATGAATAATCGGCACTGACAATACAATTCAATTTCGTGATGCAATTTTGTACCGCTTCCGAGCTTTTTATCTTTATGCCAAGAATCGCAACCTTTTTGCGAGTATTGACAGGCATAATATCCAAATCAGTAAAAGATTGCAGGCTTGTCCAAAACACTACATCCTGAATATTACTATCAGTCGCATCTTCTGTTTCGCGCGCAACGAACACTTCATATTGCCCAGCCGTCAGTGTTGCACTCGTTGCGACAAACCGCAGGGTTTCAGCTTTGTTGCGTGTAATAGTGTTCGATCCATTGTCAAATGTGCCAAGCAACGTCCACGGGTTTGGGGTAGCACCTGGCGCAGATTTTAATCGGTAATATGGTTTAACCATGACTGTTGCGTTAAGCTTATCATTATTAGAGTATTTGACAAGTTTTGGAAACGTTATCGTTACCGCAATTTTAGTGGTGTTTTTTGCCGTTGTCTGGATATTCGATGGTACAACGATACACCGTGCATGTATTCCAGATTTTGCTTCGTTCACCAAGCCTGTTGCCTGATTGCAATAGATTGTTGTCGGCGAAACTCCAGTGACAAGGCATTGTTTATTATTCCCAGCGTTAGAGAATCCAGAGAAGGTAATAAAGTCTCCAACACGAATATCAGCATAACTCGTTGTGTCTTTCGTGCCGGTCGCTGTCCAATCACCTGATGAGCGAGTGAAGGTTCTTGCAGCCGCATTTACGGTTATAGTTATCCCATTCAATTCTTTAGTTGATTCAAGTACATGATACCGTGCAAGCGCAGCAGAAAGGTTTTGCTCAATGACTTCTTTTGGATAGAGCGAAAGTCCTGTACCATTCACGCTGTCTTGCCTTATTTCAGCCTCACAGCCTGGCAAGACACCGTCGCAGACGATTGTACCATTGGTAACATTGGCGCTGTTCGTTGCAATGAGCATATCGCCAAACTGGATATTTGACACCTTGAGCGGTGTATATCCAAGAATAAATGCCATGTGTAGATATTGATCTTGGCCATCAACACCTGATATTTCGGTATAAGGTGGTGACAGATACCCAGGCGTCATCAAGTGCTTGCCAAACACAAGCGGCACTTTACCGTTCGGATTCGATTGATTTTGTGCGCCATGAATTGATGGATGATTTATTGTACCCATCTCATCGGCATAAGGACCACCTATAACGCCAGCACCTGTTAATCCTGCAAGGAACGGAGAGGCTATACCAATAGCAAATCCAGCAGCAACCCATGCCACTCCGCCTGTAACAATACCAACCGCAATCAAAGCTAGGGATGCAATAGCGCCACCAAATGCTTTTGTATTTGCTGCTTTTCCCCTGTCGGTATCTTCACTACCGTTCTCTGGAACAATCCTTACAATTATCTCATCATCATCATGCACGATAGTTTTACTTCTATCGTTATTGCTGATAAGTTTTCCATTGACATAGGTTCTTACCATCAATCCGTGGGGGATGTCATTACGTGCGTTCTTAACAATAGATTCAAGCGTAGCTCCTGATTCTATCGTTTCTTCGCGTCGTTCGCTTGTGAATGGGTGTGGGAAGAAATATACTTTAGCTGGCACGATAATATCCCTCCACCTTCAGCCTAAGCTGTCGAATACCATCGAGCGGTTCAATCACCGCATCTGTTCCGCGGTTGGTATGCAATATCTCGCCATTGCCAATATAGAGTGCGGTATGGCACAATTTCCCACGAATACGCATCAGTACAATATCTCCTTCTTGCGGTTCATCTACTTTTTTTAGTGGCAACGCTTCCCGACCAATCGCTATCTGGTGTTCACTTTCGCTTACCGATGAACGCTCGTAATCATCGAACGCTGGCAGTTCTTTGCCAAACTTTTCACGTAAGACAAGCCTCACAAGCCCCCAGCAATCACAACCTTCTTTTGTCCTTCCAGCATCAACGAAAGGTATACCAACATAGTCGCCGTAGTTCTGGTGAACAATATTATCGTTCATGTGAACAACCCCGGAGCTACTTGTGCCGTCAGTTCTATTGGCAATATCTCGTACTCAAGTGCATCATCAATCGCCAGCGACGCTTGAATTATTTCGTCGTCATAATCAATGCTTTTTACGATATACGAAATTCCTTTTACTGGTTCGAAGACCCCGGCAGTACCATCGAGGCGCTCGCTTCCGTCAAGATGCCAGCTTCCGTTCAGCGTCAAGGTTCCTGATTCGTCATACCAAACAGCTTGCACATTTACGGTGATAAAATCCCCGACGGAACGAAGTGCCGAAATCAATTCGTCGGAATTATAGGTGGTAAGAGTCGCAGAAGCGACTTCGCTCGACGTCTCGGCGTGCCAATCAAGCACAAACGGTACAGCGGCATAGGTATGCCCCCCATAGGTAAGCGGTACTGTATTATTTGTTATATATATCGTACTGACTGAAGGATGCGAAATAGTAAGCAACATAATCGCGGCGCCATTCGTTTCTCGAGCGAATAAAGCAGCTTTGACTTTTGCCGATAATGTAGTGCTCATGCCCACACCTCTAAATCAATCGTCACAATAAACTCATTGTCATTAGGCGCATAGCTCGGCGGATTGGCTTCTGGAGAAAATCTTGCCTGAACATAGACAGGCGCCGCGTCATTATTAAACAGTCTCCAATCAGGCCAATAAAAGGTATCAGTTCCATAGTGTAAAATCGTCTGGTAAAACGCCTTGAACGTCGCAAGTTGTGCCGCCGTCATTGCATAAGAATATCGATGCGGTTCAGGCGCTGTCGTAGCTTTGAGACGGATCTTTGCAGGCCCAGCGTCCATTTTTGTAACACGCCTATTGTCAGGTAACGATACGCTAGCACCATCTTGAAGCGGCCTTAATGGTAAAGAAGTCGGCCAGTATTCCATTTAGCTTTTCCTCACGCCACCGGCGTTTGCCGTGGCAATTTCTTGCCGTACTATATCCCGTAAGGTAAGGATAATCTTTTTATTCCCAGCAGCATCGGTAATTGTTTGCGTCTTGCTGGCGACAGGTGTCGACGAATAATTGTTGATTTGAATATCGATATTGCCTGTTGCTTTGGCGGATACTCCTAGCTTCCCTGTCGAATCACGCGCTAGAGGCATGATAGCTTCAGGCCCAGCTTCGGCGAACACACCACCTTTTGCGAAGGTAAATAATTGCGGATTGTCGTAGACGTTATTGGCGTATTGGTGCAAAGATGGAGAAGTATAAACATCTCCAAGCGCATTGCTTTTCAGTAAGCCAGCCCCAACGCTTCCTACAAGCCCACCGCCAATCAATGCAAGGCCTAGAGTATCATTTGCTGGATTTATATCAGTCAGCATTTGCAACCCAGCCTGCACCGCTAGTTTCGGTAGCATAACAAGAATTTTCTCTAGTGTATCGCTCATTGCGTCGCCGAACGAATTCCACGCATTTGCACCATCTGCGATCGCTTCACCGAGTTCATAGAATTCATCAGTAAGAGAGCTTATGGTTGTTATCAGAATAGCGTCACCGAATTGTTTCGCAAGTTTCGTTCCTGTGTCATATTGTTCCGCAAGTTCACGTAACGCTTGCTTGTAGCCTTCAGTAGATATTTCTCCATTAGCAAATCGTGTTTCTAGCTCATCCAACGCTGCCCTATACTTTTCAGCATCAGTATATGCGCTTTGAATAGTGTAACCCAGAATATCTCCAGTATTCGGATTGATAGCGATAGTTTGTCTTTCTCGCCAATTAGTTGATGGTGGGGCATTCTGGTAGGCGAGCATGTTTAATCTAAATAATCCTTCTGGCGTCTGTGTTTCTTGATATGCTATCTTATAATCAATTCTTGAAATTTCTTCCGCTGCCTGTTCCTGTGTAAGTAACGGTATACCACCGCCTGGCTTATACATCCAGCGATCGGGTGGTACACGTTTCGCAGCCTCTGCAAGGTAAGTTCTAAGTTCAGTGGCTATACTAGCATTTATTGGTTCCCAAAAAGCATCTGCCTGCTCTTGCGTGAGATATGGTATCCCGCCGCCAGGCCTATTCATCCAGCGATCAGGCGGAACACGCTTAGCAGCCTCAGAAAGCTCTGCTCTAAGGTCTGTAGCTATCTGCGCATCTATAGTAGCGATAATAGAATCCGCTTGTTCTTGAGTTAATAATGGTATTCCGCCGCCAGGCCTATTCATCCAGCGATCAGGTGGAACACGAGCTGCAGATTCAGCAAGTTCAGCTCTAAGGCCAGTAGCTATCTGCGCATCTATTGAATCAGTAACTGCTTTTGCAGCTTCTGGAGAAAGGAAAGAAACACCACCGCCCGGTTTATACATCCATCGGTCAGTAGGAGCCCGGGATGCCATAGCCTGCATTTCTATGCGGCTATCTAAATACATACTTGACGCAATAGTATCGAGGGCAGTTTGTGCTTCTTCTTGAGTGAGGTATGGTATACCACCACCAACCTTATTAAGCCAGCGATCCGTTGGAGCGCGCTTTGCAGACTCTGCAAGTTCTGCTCTAAGCCCGGTAGCTATCTGTGCATCTATTGAATCAGTAACTGCTTTTGCAGCTTCTGGAGAAAGGAAAGAAACACCGCCACCTGGTTTATATAAATACGGGTCAACGGGTACTCTTGCCGCGGAATGTTCTAATTCAATCCTTGTAGACAAATCAATCGACGCTTGTATGGTTTCAAGTGCTATATCGGCTTCTTCTGGCGTGAGATATGGAATGCCTCCACCGACTTTATTAAGCCATCGATCAGGCGGAGCTCGTTTTGATGCTCCTGCCAGCTCAAGCATTGTTGAGCTAAATATTTTGTTATCTATTCCAGCTATAATCGAATCTGCTTGCTCAGGTGTAAGTAGGGGAACACCGCCGCCAGGCATTGATTCCCATTTGTCGCCTTTATAGCGCCCAGCCATTTTGGAAAGTTCGATAGCGGTATCAAAGGCAATTCGATTG
>Ga0302242_1002573_pt1 | contig 11279 bp, 9 predicted proteins | sample AAG_UR_Lys_MG_FD_193510 | JGI IMG/M metagenome (GOLD analysis project Ga0302242, IMG submission 193510) | Enriched activated sludge microbial communities from anaerobic digester in WTTP, New Holstein, Wisconsin, United States - AAG_UR_Lys | ecosystem: Engineered > Bioreactor > Anaerobic >... | reverse complement strand
TACTGCATCTCATTTTTCTGCTCCTTTATTAAATTTTGTTTCCAATTACTATACTCTTCCTGGCTCAGTATCCTGCAAAATTTTTTTCCTTAAAATCCGTTTTGCTCGCACCAGCAAGGATTCTACTGCTTTTATGCTGATTCCCAAAGTGGCGGAAATTTCTTTGTAGGACATTTTTTCATAATACTGTAATTGAATTACGGCTGCCAAACGCGGAGGCAAAGTAGAAATGGCATTTTTTAGAACTGTGTAATCCGTTTCGTTTGCGATAACCGTTTTTTCCGGAATACAGTTAAATTTCTCCGGCTCAATATTTACATAGCGTGCTTTTTGTTTTAGAAAGCTGAGGCATTTATTATGGGCGATTTTATAAGTATAAGCAAGAGCAGTTGCTTCGTCTATACGTTCCAGATTTTTATAAACCGCTATAAATACGGTTTGGACAATATCCAAAGCATCTTGTTCATTATTACATAAAGTTAATATATAATTATAGATACGCTTTTCATTAGCAGTTAAAAATGCCTCAAAGTGTTCTTTCTTCATACCCGTTTTTTACTTATTATTTCCTTAGTTTGCTGTTTTTTAACTTGCAAGAAACAAACCAAACCTGATACAAAGCTTGTAAATGTAGCTTGAAAATATAAATTTCCCGGAAGGTTGACGTCCCCGTCAACCCCAAATCCCGGAAGGTTGATGTCCTCGTCAACCCCAGATCCCGGAAGGTTGACGTCCTCGTCAACCCCAAATCCCGGAAGGTTGATTTCCTCGTCAACCCCAATAATAAACGACAGGATGTCGTTTTTCCGGAATTTTAACAAAATCACGCCCAAAACAAAACTTGACTAATTACCCTCTTATCAGGTTATAGTAAAAATTAAGATGATTAATAAAAGCGTTGTTTACCTTGCTCGCAAATACTTAAGCGGTCGTAAAACCAGAGGCATCAGTAAGGCACATTATCTTTGCCTGATTGGCATAACTTTAGGAGTTTTGGCTCTGATTTGTGTTACTTCCGTGATGAATGGTTTCCGCTTTGATATTCGTAACCGGATTACAGGCACTTTTGCAGAAATTCGTATTTCGGCAAAAGGAGGAGAGACCATAAAAGATTACCCTGCAATATGTAACCAATTGCAAGATATGAAGTTTGCTCCCAGTCCGGTAATTCGGAATGAATTATTGCTGAAATATGATTCTCTAGTTCTGCCTACACTTTGTTTCGGTATAGAACCAAATAGGCATAAAAATGTCTCTTCTCTTTTACAAAAACCTAATAGCGACAGCAATGAAATTATTCAGGGTTTAGTTGCCGGAAATATATCACCAGAAGAATTTTCATCTGCAGGCATTGCTTTAGGAGCAGGGCTGGCTTCCCAATTGGGTGTTTATTTAGGAGATGAAATTCAAGTTCTGTCACCAATGTTCAATGTTCCCACTGCATTTGGAATGATTCCGCGTATTCGTTTTCTGAAAGTGCAGGCAATTTTTGCCGCCGGAATGCCTGAATATGACCAAAATTTCAGCTTTATAGGGATTGATAACGCTGCTTTTTTTGCTTCTTATTCTGCTAATGAAGCAGATTATATTGAGGTTAAACCCTTTCCTAAAGTGCAAAAAAATCAGCCCCTGCAAACCCTGAAAAAGGCATTTCCAAACTTCCAGATTGAGGATTGGAGCAGTTTTGATCCCAATCTATATTCTGCTATCCGCTTTGAAAAATTCCTGATGTTTGTAATTATGCTCTTTATGTTTATTATTGCCAGCTTTAACCTGACGGGCAATCTGCTTAAAACAATTTCCCAAAAGAAACGCGAACTGGGCTTGCTGAAAGCCTTAGGACTGACTGATAAAGACCTGCAGAGCTTATTTTTACTGCAGGCACTTTTTTTGTGTTCCGCGGGAATTATTCTGGGTCTGAGTTTCGGCTCACTTTTACTGCTCATTCAAAAATACACGGGTATTGTGAAATTGGGTCTGGGAGGAGGGGATTCCATAATTTTACCCGTGAAATTTATTTTTACTGATTATCTTTTAATCACTGTTGTTGCCTATTTAATCACTATTTTAAGCGTGCTGCTACCTCTGAAACGCTTAAACAAAATAAACGCCGTAGAACTAATTAAACGCGCAGTTTAGAAACATCTTTCTCGCGCATATATTGCTCCTCAGATTCCCTTATGCTTCCCATATCACGATATGGGAAGCATAAGGGAATGATATGCGAAGCGTAAAATTTACAATAAAGAAAGCTTTCGGGGATCAATTTTTTTGTCAAATTTTATAGGGTCTTTGAAGATATAGGGTAATTTATTTAATTCATCCTGAAAATTTAGATCAAATTTTACCTGTCTGATTATTTCATAAGTTTCTTCCTGAAAAATTGTGCCCTGTTCTAATTCAAGTTTTTCTTTAATTAGAGGAAGAAAATTATCGTTAATTTCATAGCCAATAGAATTCCTTTTCCAATTCTTTGCAGCTAAAGTAGTAGTCCCGCTTCCTAAAAAAGGATCAAGGATAGTGTCACCTACAAAACTAAACATTTTAATTAAGCGTTTGGGTAATTCTTCGGGAAACATAGCTAAATGTTTATCTTGCTTTTCACCTGAAAAATTCCAATGCCCTGTAAAATACCGATTCCATTCTTCACTAGTTAACTTTGATTGTTCTTTAATTTCCCTACTGACAGGAGGCGAAGCTCCGTATTTTTTAAAAATCAAGATATACTCGTAGTCCAATTTAATAATTCCATTCCTGGGATAGGGAAAAGACCCCATAATTGTTGCTCCACCTGTAGTATGACAAGTAGTAACTTTCTGCCAAATTATGGCACCCATATAATCAAAACCATTACTTTCACAAAATTTAACAATCTCAGTGCGGATGGGAATTACTTTATATCTTCCATAATAAACAGAACGAGCAAATTGATCACCAATATTAATACATAACCGACAACCCTTGTGCAAAACTCTTTTACATTCATTCCAGACCAGATTGAGGTTATTAATATATTCTTCATAAGTATCATTAAAACCAATTTGATTATGATTACCATAATCCTTTAATTGCCAATAAGGTGGAGAAGTAACAATAAGATGAACCGTTTCATCTTTCACTTCTTCCATCCATCTTGAATCACCAATAATTATTTTATGCGAAGTTTTCATCATTTTCAATACCTTAAAAGAAATAACGAAATTCTTCTACCAATATAAGTAATAAGGGTAACCAAATTTCCTTATCCCTAAAAAATCTGAGATAAAAAACTGTCAACGAAATTCCCGTCCATCTACTCATTTTTCAACTTTACAGAACAGCAAATCTCTTATGATTCGTTTAGTAATTGGAATCTCTAGGTAAGCCCTTTGAACAAATAGATTTCTTGTTTTGTTTATTTCTTAAAAAACGATTCATTATTTATTCTCTTACAATTTGGTAAATAACACAACAGGATATTTATTACCCTGCCCGTTTTTTAAAAAGCTCAAACTTGATTTAGAATTATTACCAGTAGTGCTTATAGGTGCAACAATCTGTGTAAATTAACCTATGGAATAATGCTTTATCCTTTTTTTAATCCAATCCCCCTCAGGGTTTCCATAATTAAAAAAAGGGGAGTGTTCATTTTATTGGGTCTGCTTTCTAATAAAATAATCGGAAAACCATAGTTTGACAAATGCAATTAACGAAGCTGAGGACTTGAAATTATCCAGGTTCTTTAATTTCCTCTTTAGTTGTTTATTAAGATTTTCCATAGGATTATTATTTGTATTTAGGAAGTTATAATCCAAGTTGCGAGTAAGGTAATTGTAATTAACATTGATGGAGCGGATAGGACTTTTATGATAGCGTGCTGGAAAGTTTTTTACTCATGACATAAGCATATATTTGCTACAACCTTTTTGTCAAGATACATTGAGTCCCCTTAAAGAACCAATTGGTTGAACACCCCCTTAAATATGTATTTATGCAGAGGAGAGAGTATAAATCCTTTCCCTTTGCTATTTAAATTTGGCTTCACAGATTTCAATAATTTCTGATTTTCGCTATTGTTGAATAAAAATCTAATTGCCCCGAGTTTTTATCCGTTAATTTTCTCAGAAATTGGATTAAATTGTTTTCTATCTGGGTGTTTTCTATCCTCTTTTGAGCTATACAATAATATGTTTCATCTATTTCAATACCTATAAAATTTCTGTTTAGTCGTTTTGCTACTACTCCTGTTGTTCCTGAACCCATAAAAGGGTCAAGAATAATATCTTGTTCATTACTTCCGATTAAAATTATCCTTTCCAGAAGTTTTTCCGGCTTTTCTGTAGGATGTATAGTTTTATGTCGTTCTGCTGGTATCTCCCATAAGTTTCTCATTTGCTTTCCATTATTTAATTTTACTGCCAGATCATAGTTAAAATAATATTGTTTTGATTTACCGGCAAGCCAGATCAATTCCGTTGAAGGAACAAAACGATTTTTTTGGATTAGAGGTGTTGCATTGGGTTTAAACCAAATAATATCATTTATTATCCATAGGTTTAATTGTTTTAAAATTGTACCTATGGATGGGTGGTTGTGTAATGTGCCTGAAATCCATATTGTCCCGTTATCTTTTAGAACCCTTATGCATTCTTCAATCCATTTCCTGTTAAATTCGTTAATATTCTCTATTTGATCCCATAACCCTTTATCACATTTGGATATTTTTCCGCTTCTGCAAGTAAGATAGTTTTCCCCTGAAAGATTATAGGGTGGATCTGCAAAGATTAAGTCAATACTCTTTGATTCAAATTGTTTAATTATTTCTAAAACATCTCCATTAAATAGCTTGATATCAGGCATTTTCTTTTATCTCCTTTGCAAATATTCTATTATGAGCAATGTTACAATATTCTTCATTAATTTCAATACCAATCCAATTTCTTTTTAATCGAGAAGCCACAACTCCTGTAGTTCCAGTTCCGAAAAATGGGTCCAGAACAAGATCATTTTCGTCTGATGAAGCCAGTAAGATTAGTTCAATTAATTTTTCTGGCTTTTGAGTAGGATGTATAGCTCTGCCATTTTCTCCTTTTATTCTCTCTTTACCTTGAACAATAGGCATCTCAATAAAGTCAATAAAATCCCTTAATTGTTTCGGCTTTCCATCTTTTGTCTTGTGAGGATTAAAATTCTTAATTACTCCATAATTGAATTTCCATTTATTACCTTTTATAAACCAGCAAATAAATTCCGTTGAATGTGTAAAAGTTCGTTTTGTGATATTTGGCATAGCATTGGTCTTATACCAAGTTATAATATTATTTAGCCTGAAACCAGTTCTTTTTGCAGTTAATATAATTTCTGCGATGTTATGATATGTGCAGGATATATATAAACTGCCATTATTTTTTAAAATATTCCATACTTTTCTAATCCAAGTTTCAGAAAAGATAAGATACTCATTGTAGTCCCAAGTGTCCCAGTCCTCATTCATTTTATAAAATGGCCCCCCGGTATTATTATTTTTTAAAGATAGTACCTTTCCTGATAAATTATATGGTGGATCAGCATACACTAAATCTATACTGTTCTCAGGTATTTCCTTTTCCATTATTTTGATGCAATCACCAAGATATATGTGATTCATTTTCATATAGTTGTAATCCGTTGTTTCCATTTCTCAATAATATTATGAATATATTGAACCCAATCAGAGAAACTTACTAATCGCTTCGATTCGTTAACAATCTCTGAATATAACTTATATAATTCTATATGAGAAAATCTCTTACCTTTTCTAAGTAGAACTAAGATAGTTTCTAAGAGGGAAGCAAATTGTTCTGAAGTCATTGGGACTATTTTTTGAGGTATGCCATTATATTCATATTTTACAGAAATCCAAAATTGAGAATAGGTATCAATATGAATACGCGGTGCAATAAAAATGCAGAAGATATCATCATCCTGATGTTGGTTTTCAAAATCTCTCAAATGCCTCATTACGGGTTGTCCTTCTTGTACCCATTGTAATTTTTGTGTATTTAATGATACTTCAAAAATTGCTTTGAACTTATTGTAATAACATTCTATGTCGGGTTTATTTCCAGGAGCATGATTAACAGGATTCCCATCGTCATCTACTGGGTAGTTTGGTTTTATTAAAATTTCGTCATTGATTATTATTAGTGCTTCTGTTATTAATTTTTCAAATTGTTCCGGTTCAAAGTTTTTTAACCTTTTAGTATCTTGCAAGGTATGTATTATTTCTTCAACTTTATTTATGTTACCTGTAAGCTTTATTTTCTCAGAATACTTCTTCATTTCCAGATATAATTTTCTAAGCTGAGAATTATAATTCTCTAATTGCGTTTTACTCATAATATTAATATCCATATCTATAAGCTCTTGTTGATCTTTATTAATCTGTAATTTTCCCTCCTTGATCAAATTAGTAGTATCAATTTTTAGTGATTGAATTACCTTAATTAAATTCTCCATTTCTTCCCAAGGTAATATGGGCTCTGAAATATTAGAAAGATATACTAAATAATCTTCTATATTTTTAAATTTAAAAGATTCTCCCTTATACTTATTTAAAAGTTGCTGTATTTCAACTTTTCTTGAAGGTTCCAAATCAATACTCCAATTATATCCTAAAGAATCCATTGAGACCTTAAAATATCTTGTAAGACGAAAATATCTCATTATGTTATCACCATAATCAAATAAGTTTTTTATCTTTTTTGGTGGTATAGTTGTAGCCCCATAGAACATTTTCGCAAAGTTGTCAATATATTTATCTTTGTTTTTTGCTCTTCTATACTCTAAAATACTTTCTACATATTCATCAACCTGATCAAATCTTATTAAAGTCGGAACAAAGATATTGAATTCAATTTGGGTTAATCCTTTCTTATTAGATTTTTGATTTATTTTCTCTATAAGAGCCATAACAGCAATAAAAGGCATTATATTAAAACCTTCTTGTTCTGAAAAACCTGCACTCCATGGATTTGGAAACTGTAGCTTAAGCAAACTTTTAAAAAATATATAACCTACATCATAATCTGATAAAAACTTATTTCCAAGCTCAGTAATTGTGATTGGTCCATATCCATCCCTGGCTATAGAAAAACCAAGCTTATTCAATGGATTAACAGATTGCCTTCCTCTCATTGGTGGATCTTCATATTTTTGTAAATTGAAGATTTCTTCAGCTACTTTGTAAGGGATTTCTGTCTCTGGTTTTTCATAATATTTTCGGTAATCAACAGGAATATTCAGCGGTTTATAAATGTGTTCTTTAATTAAAAGCACTTGATATTTTATCTGGTTAGAAGTATCAAAGCTTTGACCTTCCAATTGCTTTAATACCCTTAAAAAATCCCTTAATCTTTCCGGGTTCCTTACTGTTGTTGAAATTGACCAAGGTTTTTTCATATTTTCACCTCTTATAATACACAAATTTCCTTTCTTACTGAACAACAAATAAGTCAAGGTATTTCTAAATTTCAGTTAACTATGCTATGGTTAAGTTATTTTCCGATACAGAATTCGCTGAAGATTTTATCTAACAGGTCGTCGGTAGTGATAATTCCTAAAATTTCTTCCAAGGCATTACTAGCGGAAATAAGTTCAAAGGCAATAAATTCGTAGCCCTGATTTTCTTCAATGGATAGTTTTGCTTGATGCAAGGACTGCAGGCATTTAGATAGAGCAATCAGATGTCTGTTATTGATGATGATTGGTTTATTAGGTAATTCGGTGCTTAGTATTAACCGCTGGGAAATTGCCTTAGTAAGGTCTTTCAAGCCATTTTCTGTTATTACACTGCAATAAATTCCATCGGATATTTTAAGTGTATTTTCTGGCAGCAAGTCCGCTTTACTAAAAACGGCAAGGGTTTTGGAATAAAGTTCAGGAGGAATAGTAAATGTGGAAAGTAATTCCGATATTTGCAGGCTAGGATTAGTTACAGTATTAGCTTCCACCAAATAAAGGATAAGGTCTGAATCCTGCATCAATTCGTAACTTTTGGTGATTCCTTCTTTTTCAATGTCGTCAGGAGATTCTCTTAGTCCTGCTGTATCATAAATAACTACAGGAAAGCCATTTAGGGATAGACACTCTTCCAAATAATCCCTGGTCGTTCCCGGGTGGGGAGTTACGATAGCTCTGTTTTGTTGCAGTAAAGCATTAAAAAGTGAGGATTTACCGACATTCGGAGCACCGGTTAAACAAATCTTGATTCCTTCGCGTAGTCGTCTTCCCTGTTCGCCTGTGTTTTTCAGTTCTTCTGCGGTTTTTATGATATCTATAAGTTCCTGATACATCGCATTGGAATCGGGTAAAGGTAAATCCTGATCGGCAAAATCAATTGCCAGCTCAAAACGGATACGCAGTTCCATAATGCGGTTTAATAATAATTGTAAGTATTTGCTCAGTTTACCCTTAAGCTGCAAAAGAGCTGCTTTTTCTGCTTGGGTTGCCTGTGCCTGAATCAGGTCGTTAACTGCTTCTGCCTGGCTCAAATCCATTTTTCCATTCAAAAAAGCACGCAAAGTAAATTCTCCAGGTTTTGCCAGACGGCAGGAAAGAAGTAAGGTCTGAAGAATATGATTGACAAGATTGGGATTACCATGACAGGATATTTCAATAACATCCTCTCCCGTATAGCTATGTGGTTCTCTAAAAACGGAAAGAAGGACTTCGTCTATCAGTTCACCAGTTTCTGAAAAAAAGGAACCAAAAATCAGATTATGCGAAGGGGAAGAAAGAAGTTTTTTGCAGTGAGAAAAGTGTTTGGCTACAAGTTCAATACAACCCTTCCCACTTAAGCGGATTACAGCTATGGCAGAAAATCCGGCTGGAGTTATAGGTGCACAAATAATCTCGCTAACATTACTCATTTAAGCATCTGGACTATTTTGTCATAAAGCCGGGGAGTCGTAAAACCGATTTCCTCAAGAAGTTCAGATATTTTTCCTTGGGCTATAAAGCGATCGGGATAGCCAAAATTGATAACTTTAACCTGTTCAGTAGCAAGCAATTGGGCTATGCATGCTCCCATTCCTCCAAGAATAGCATTACTTTCAAAAGTGAAAATGTATTTGCAGGTAGATGCCACTTGCAGAAGGGTATTTTCATCTAAGGGTTTAACAGAGAGCAATTGCACCAGCTGTGAAGGTATATTATCTTTAGCCAGCAAATTATGCACTTCCTCAGCCGTAAAAAAAGCATCTCCGCAAGCAATTAAGGCAATTTTCCCTTTATTAGAGTGAATTATGGCAGGAAAGGGATTAAAATTGGTCAAGGATTTATGAAAGGAAGAATGAATTGCAGTTCCACGAGGATAACGAATAGCCACGGGACCTTCCTGATAATTTGCAGCCCAGGTAAGCATTGCCACAAGCTCTTCTGCGGAGGAAGGAGTTAAAATAATCATATTGGGAACAAAGCTTAAAAAAGAAAGATCAAAAGCGCCATGATGTGTAGCTCCATCTTCGCCAACAAGACCGGCTCTATCAATACAAAAAACAACGGGTAATCGGGGTAAGGCAACATCGTGAATAATCTGGTCTAAGGCACGTTGCAGAAAGGTGGAATAAATTGCCACAAAGGGTTTTAGTCCTTTTGTGGACATTCCTGCAGCAAGGGTTACAGCATGCTGTTCAGCAATTCCCACATCAAAAAAGCGGTCAGGATAGGTTTCTTCAAATTTGGTTAAACCTGTTCCAGCAGTCATAGCAGCTGTAACAGCAATTATTTTAGGGTCTTTATTGGCTAAAGTGGCCAGGGTTGAACCCATCAGGTCACTCCAAGTTTGTTTTCCGTCGCTGATTTGTTTACCTGTTTTTAAATCAAAAGGACCTGTTCCATGAAAAAGAGCAGAGTCCTTTTCTGCGGGGAGATAGCCCTTACCTTTTTGGGTAACAATATGGATCAGAACAGGACCAATCATAAAATTCTTTACCCTTTTAATAATCTTCAGGAGCTGCTCTATATTATGACCATCTATAGGACCTACATATTTAAAGCCCAGGTCTTCAAAAATAATGTTGGGCACCAAGATATTCATCATTGATTCTTCCAGCTTTTGGGCTCCATAAATGAAACTGCGACGAATGTTGGCTGGCAAAGTATAACTGAAATCCCAAACCTGCTTTTTAAGGACATTATAGGATTTACTGGCAAGCATCCGAGCCATATATTTCTGCAAACCGCCTACATTTTTAGAGATAGACATTTCGTTATCATTTAAGATAACAATGAATTTATCCTTTTGGAGATGGCCCCCATGATTTAGTGCTTCAAAACTCATTCCTCCAGTTAAAGCACCATCGCCAATAACAGCGATACAATGCCCTTGTTCATTATTTAAATCCCTGGCACAGGCAATTCCTAAAGCGGCGGAAATGGAAGTGCTGCTATGACCTGTAGTAAAAGCATCATAAGGACTTTCGTCACGATTAGTAAAACCGCTGATACCTTTATACTGTCTTAAAGTATCAAATTGAGCATTGCGTCCAGTTAAAATTTTCCAGGCGTATGCTTGATGTCCTACATCCCAAACGATTCTATCGCTAAGAGGATCAAAAAGATGAAGCAAAGCAATAGTGAGATCAACAGTTCCCAAACTGGGAGCTAAATGACCGCCAGTTTTGGAAACAACTTCTACAATGCGAGTGCGAACTTCCTTAGCCAGGATTTTCAGTTCACTAATAGTTAGGGCTTGTATCTGTTTAGGATCGCTAATATGCTCCAGAATCATTTTTTTCTCCTTCCTGCCTGCTATTTTGCCCTTGCCTCCTCTGTTTTTACAATAATAATTTCCAAAATCATTAAAGCGAAAGCAATGGCAAGTAAAATTTTCCAGAGGTCGTGCCCCAAACGGGAAAAGAAAAGTTTTTCTTCCCATTTATCCCCTAAGTTTTTTACACCTTCGGGGAAATTAGTTCTAGTTTCGGAATCACTGTAGTCAATGTTAATTGCCAGAGCATAACTACGAGGAGTATCAGGTTCAAAAATATAAATTCCGGGTTCAGTAGCTAAATACCGACGGCTGGCGATAATTTCACCGGTAGGAAGTTGCAATTTATCAAAGGTAAGAATTTGGCCAATTTTAGCGTTTGTTTCCGGAATTTCAGAACCGGCAATGTAATCCAAAGTACGGAAAGCTAAAACCGGAAAAGCCGGGTCTATAAAGAAAGGATTATTATCAGCAGCGATATTCCAAAGCCAAAGTGACTGCTTTCCATTGATTACAACTAAAGGAAAGTTCTGAGCAGAAATGAGAACTC
>Ga0302242_1002535_pt1 | contig 11421 bp, 7 predicted proteins | sample AAG_UR_Lys_MG_FD_193510 | JGI IMG/M metagenome (GOLD analysis project Ga0302242, IMG submission 193510) | Enriched activated sludge microbial communities from anaerobic digester in WTTP, New Holstein, Wisconsin, United States - AAG_UR_Lys | ecosystem: Engineered > Bioreactor > Anaerobic >... | reverse complement strand
GGCCGTCGCGGCATCCGGTTGCGGGAAGTCCGGTCCGAATGTCAAGACAGCCGGCGTCTCCGGCAGCGTCTCGCTTGACGGCAAGCCGCTGGAAGGAGTGACTGTGGTATTTGTCGGCGAAGGAGGAAAATTCATCGGGATGGGCAAGACTGGACTGGGCGGGAAATACCGCTTGGACAGCGGCTCCATCCCGGGCAAACAGGGCGCCATGGTGGGGACAAACCAGGTTTACTTCACCAAAGCCCTGGACAATATGCCTCAAGAGCCACCCATGATTCCACCCGACCATGTCGTGATCGCCGAGCCCAAGGACTCCTCGATCCCGGCCCAGTACAGCGATCCGGTCAAGCCGGCGCTCAGCTTTGACGTTCCAGAGCGCGGGACAGAATCGGCGGATTTTCAGCTCACCAGCCGGTAAGCACTCAAACGCCTGGCAAAAAGGGGCGCACCTCCTCGTAAATCAGACACCCAGAGATATATCAGCATCGAATCCGACGTGTACGGTGACGGGAACGAACCAAGCCCAGGCCATAGAAGCATCTGGCCAGGAGCCGGGGCGAAGCCGAGCATCGCCGAGGGAACAGCAACCTGCGGCGCGTGCACGCAATCTGCAAAGTCAGCGCTGACGCCGCGCGTTTCAGACGGCCGACGCAGCGATTCGTCACGCTACGCAAAGACTTGTTGGCAGTGGCTGACGCCCTTTATCGGTCTTTATCGCTCCTGGTCCACGGCCGCCTTGAAGCAGTGGATCGTGCCGCGATCGGTGCTCGCAAACAGACGGCCGTTGGCCGCAACCAATCCGTGAGCCCTGCCCGTCACCGGGACCGATCCAAGCTCTTTCCCACTGGCTGCGTTGAAGGCAACGACCCGATCATCACCTCCGGCAAACAACGTGTTTCCGGCCAGGATCAAATCGTGCGGACAGTCGGCCGTTGTTCTCCAGGTGTAGCACGCGGTCATTTTCGGAGGCATCGCGGCCAGTTCCGATTCGATCGGCTTGAGTTCTTCTTTCAGATTCTCACCTGCCGTAGCGCGCGATGGTTCAGGGAGTTTTGCGAGCTGCTCCTGGATGGCTTTCCGCCGCGATTGGAGCTGGGTCTGGCGTTTGGCCAACTCGATATACCTGGCCCAGGCAAAACCCGCAAGCTCCGTGCCTACATTCAGGTAAGCAACCTCGTCTGTGACAAGGATCTGCCTGGCTTTGGGAAACGTGACGAAGTAGTCCCGGCTATTGACGTCAAACCCGCGGAGTTCCCCACCCGAACCGTGGTTCTGGCCGCGACCGCTGACAAACTCGCCGGTCCGGGTCACGACGGCGAAGACTCCGCCCTGGCCGGCGCCGCCAAATCCGCCGAGGGAACGGCCCGTGGCTCGATCGAACAGCTCCGGCCGTTGCCGGCCTTGGGGCAGGTAAAGCCGGGATTCGGTTGCCAGCATCGCCCCTTGCATCGTGAGGTGCTCGAACGTGACACAATAGCGCCCCGAGCTCTGCTCATCACCCGATCGGGCATCCACCGCGCACAGGTAGGACTTTTCCCACGGCAGCAGCGATGCGCCGAAGTAGGCGAGACTGTCGTGGATCAGCACCCCCGTCCGGCACGGCCAGTGCGAAATCAACTTCCCGTTGCTTAGCATCAGGGTCTCCGCCCCCGAAGGTTTTCGCTTCCAGACCAGCGATCCGGTGGCGGCGTCCACACAGTACGCGTGCCCGTCGTCTGAACCGAAATAGACTTTGCCCTCGTGCCAGGAGGGAGGAAGACGCACCGGCCCTCCGGTAGGAAACACCCACTTCTCCCTGCCGGTCTCTACATCCAGGCAGTGAACGGCATCATCCACGGACGACCCGAAACAGACCGAATCTCCGACCGTGGTCACGAAAAACGCGGCGTCGAAGTTCCGCATGGATTCCAGCCGGCGGAGGTTGGCGTAGGAATCCCATTTTGCCGGACCGGTCCAAGCCATCTGAGGCGGGGTCGGGGCCGTGTAAGTCCAGGCCGGAGCCAAGGGAAGCCGCAGCGGCTCCGGCGTGACGCCGCTGCGACGATTGTCCGCCCGGTACGTCGGCCAATCCGCGCTGCTCGCTGGCTCGGCGGCGGCACTCGCCGCGGCAATGAGAGCCACAAGAGTGAAAACGGTTCGAGACGGATCGTTCATGAAAGCTCCCCGTTTACTTGGCTGCCGAACTCGGCGCCGGCGCGAACCCGATGGAAGTTTCCAGCCAGTTGCCGCAACTGCAACCGCCGCCGCCTTCGGGCGACAGTACCATTCCGTTCGCGGGCACGGTGCTCAGCCAGCAACTCGGACGCAGGTTGTACCAGCCCGTGACCTTCTCACTGGCAACATCCCACATGGAGATCCGCCCTGCCTCGCCGCGATAAACCAGGGCGCCGGTGGTGGCCGCGTAAGTCGCGCAGCCTCCGTGGCGGCCGACGTTCTGGGTCAGCAATTTGCCGGTGGCGGCGTCGTACCCACAGGGTTCGAGATAAACGGCATTGCCGACGAGCGCCGGATGCTGCATGTGACCGCCGTGGTTGTTGCGAGTCCAGTCGTGGGCGGCATGCCACAGGCTATTCCCGTCCGCCGCGCTGAAGGCGTAGAGGTGGTATTGGCCCGCGCTGGAAGAGGCGATGAACACCTTGTCCGCCGCCGCCAAGAGGTAGAACACCACGATCCCGTCGACCGTGTCGAGCGGCTGTTCCCACAGTTTGCGGCCGGTCGCCGCGTCCAACGCCACGAGGAACTGATCCTCCCACAATTGCGGCGATCCAATCCGGCTTGTGGCCAGTGTCTTGACTTCGGGATGGCGGCACTCGACAAACAGAACCTTGCCGCCGGCCACGGCGATGGTCGTATTGAGAATCACTCCGCCGCGATAACGCCATTTCAACTCGCCGCTCGTGCCAGCCAGCGCGAACAAATCATCGCTGCACACCTTTTCCGTGCCCGTGCCCGACGTGGCGTCGTACCAGCTTTTCCCGCCCCAGAAGTCGGTGTACGCCGCGCCCTTCCTGACGCTGCTGCCGTACAGGAACTTGCCGGCCTGGGCGACATAACCCCATTCGTGTGTGGCGCGCAATCCAGCATCGGCCAAGGAGAGCGTGCGGATCACTTCGCCGCTTTGCGCCGCAATCACCCAGCAGCGGTCCTGGATCGCTACATACAGGTGATCCGGATCGGCACACCAGTTTCCCGCGTCGCGCGGCATGTTCACTCGCCGCAAGGCCGGGATTTCGAGCGACCACAAGACTGCCCCGTTGTAAGAATCGAGCGCGGCAATCCGGTTCATGCCCTGGTGAAATAACCGTCCGTTGATGGCCAACGGCGCCGGCATGCGCGGGTTGCGGTCAAGCCCAAAATCTCCGCCCGGCCTGCCGAGCCATTGCACTTGGAGCCGATCCGTACTGGTGGCGCCCTGCAAGTCTTCCTGGCCGTTGGCGGAATTGCCGGCATCGCCGTACTGGTGGGTCCACGCGCCCGTGCCCGGCGGCAATTCGCGTCGGGCAAGCACCCACCCGCCCAGGCTGGTTTCCACGATGTCCCAGTGGGCCTTCGTCTTGCCGAGCCAATCCTCCACGCGGCCTTTGGCATCGGCCGAAGAGGCGGCTCGCAGCGGCCCGAGGCAGGCCACGCCGCCGGCAGGTTGGAGGTAGGGAATCACTTGGCTGGCAGTGGCGGGCAGTTCGCCACTGGCGATCCCGTCTTCCGCCACGATCAAGTTGGCGAACGATTGCGGAAACGGCAGACGATCGGCGGCAGTCGCGTGGTGCAGCGTAATCCGCGAGCCATAGGCGGCCGCCTTGCCCAACGCCGCCCGAGCCCGCTCAATCCGGTTGCAATCACTGTCCACGCCGACAACGATCAAGTCGCTTTGCCTGACGAGTTCGTAAGCGAGTTGCCCGTCATGGCAGCCGAGGACCAGGCAGTATCCCCGGGTGATCCGCGTGGCGGAGAGAATTTCTTGGGCGGCCTGCCGGCAGCGTTGGCCGCGCTCATCGGATGCGTAGGGAGACGGGAGATCTGGTACCCGCGCAACGGTGTAATTCAAGGCATTGTCCAGCTCAAACACTTCGCTGATCGAGGCTGGCTGCCCGGGCTGGTTCGCTCGAATGCGGTACTGGCAACGAGCCTTAGGTTCCAGCCCGGCCAACGTGATTCGATGCGACGTTTTCAGTGCGGCATCCCGCGCCTGCCGGTCCCACTTCTCCTCGAGGCCATACTCGACGATGCTCTCGCAAGGTTCGCCCGTCTCCCAGGCGACGACTGCCGCGTCGGGGGCGATAAACCGCGCACAGGGCGGCACGCGAAACGCCAGCGGCCGGGGAATCTGGGTTTCGGTGGCCGCGAAACGCGACTCGATCTCTGCGGGCTCCAACACCCGACCGTGCAGCACAACCTCGTGAATCCTGCCCTGCGCCCGGAAGAACTCGTCGTCGTCGCGGTAGGCGCCAATCGTCAGGAAGGCTGTGGGCGGATAGTCGATGTCCCCGCGTTGGTCTGTCGCAGTGGCATCGAGCTTTCCGTTCACGTACAACTTCATCGCTTGCCCGTCATACGTGCCGGCGACGTGATACCATTGCCCCTTCTGGAACGGCGTGGCGCCCTTGAGATACGTGAGCCGGCCGGAGGCCGACACGGCGAAACTGAAATGGGTTTCGTCGTATCCCAACAGCCAGCCTTTCTCGAAGCTGCCGTTGTCCTGGAAATAGCCGGCAATTCCGCCCCAGGCCAGGCCGGCGTCCAACGACACCCAGGCTTCAATCGAAAGCTCCCGCGCAGGGAGGTCGGCGGCTTGGACGTTTGGGACGTCAACGCTGTTCGCTTCGCCGTCGAGGGCCAGCGCGGCGAAGGGTCCTTGCGTCAGGCGTATTTCTCCTTGAATCGAGCCGTCGTGCTTTCCGGCCCGATCGACCACCGTCGCCCCTTGGACCTGGTTGGCATCAAACGTCCACCAGCCCAATGGCTGCGCGGCGGCATGGCTGCCAACTGCCAACAGAAGGACCAGGCATACGCCCGTCAGGCACAGGCCGCCCAGTCGCGGCGAGCGCCCCAGGTTCAGGACGGTTCGTGGCACCGAGGCAACCCTCGGCAGACCGGAGGAAACGGGGTCGGGTCTCATTTGCCGGACTCATTTGTCTCGATTTGACGCGTCGTTTGACCGTTCACCGGTCGTCACCACATGGCGTTGATCATCTTCACGGTTTCTTCCACGAGCATCTGCCCGCCTTCGGGACCGACCACATTGCTCCAAAGTCGGTGTACAACTCGAACTGGTTGCGTTCAGTTCCCGATGACCCACCGGCCGGTTATAGGTGCATTTCTTCCGGCCGTCAATCGCACGGTCGCGGTAAAGATGCACCCGTCGCGATCGTCGATCAGGTCCACCGCCGGCCAATCCGCCAGCGCTCGGCGGATGCCGGTTCCCAGTCCGCGGTACGGCAAAACGCCTTTGGCGCCGAAGGACGCCAAGACCCGGATTCCGAATCACGGAATTGCCGGCCCGGATCTTCTCGACGGTTAGGTGATTCGGCAGGTTGCTGGGGCTGGTGATTTCCACGCGGTCGTCCAGCATGAACAGACGCACCGGGGCCTGGATAACGTAGTCGCGGTGCACGAGCGAGTTGACCAGCAGTTCCTCGAAGACGGTGCGCGGCACGACGGGCCGGCCCGGAAGATTGACACTCTTGCCCGAGCCCTGGACCTTCGGGAGATTTCGCAGCACGAACGCCAACGCCCCGTCGAAGATCGCCGCCAGCGGGCCTTCGTAGTCCTCGTGATCCAGGTACCGATCCGCCGTCACTTCGGTGCCGGGGTAGCGGACAGTTGATTGATACGCCGCACGTCCTGGGCCGACAGGCCGACAAGCGTGCCGTCGTCGGCCACCCCGATCAGGATCGTGCCGCCGCGGCTGTTGGAAAAGGCCACCAATTCTGCGGCCACCCCAGCGGTTGATCACGGCAATTGGACATGGCATGGCTCCTCGACTCGGTGGAAAGTTGCCATCACGCTCCGCGTGATGATAGCAAACAAGAACGACGACGGTCGAGATCGAGAACATCCACCTCCCACTTCACAAGCACGCCTCCGTGGCGCGGGCGGTTCGCGAGGGGAACCGCGTGACGGCCGTGCCGCGGTTGCTGGCCATGCTGTGCATCCTGGCGGTGTTCGTACCGGCCGCCAGCAATCCGCCGCTGGTGAGGATCAAACCTCGCCGGGTAAACCCTTCCGCCTAGTGCATCGTCGATCCTCCGGATTCCGCACGCGTCCTCACGCTGTGCGCGGGTCTCCCGACCCCGCACAAGCCTCGACCGAAGGTCTCCCGCAGCGCCACCCGTTTGGAGACCTGCGGTCTGCCGTTTCGGCGGGGTCGGGAGACTCGCGCCGAGCGCGAATGAAAGCCTCGCCTTGCCACTTGATTCCAGCGGCGAGGCTTCAACAATACCGCCGCGAACAGCTGGACACAGTTGCTTCTTCCCGCTACGCTGTTGCGGTCACCAGTTTCTGTTCCGTAACACCCGCTTGGCCAAACTCTTTGGCCGATAGGCGAGGAGGTACCGCAAGATGACCGCCAAGATAACGCAATTCTGGCTACCGTATGTTCTGACTGTACTGCTCGCGTCATCGCCGGCCTCTGCCGACAGGCCCGCGGCGGACGCCTTGCGCCCGAATTTCATCATCTTCTTCTGCGACAATCTCGGCTACGGAGACATCGGCTGTTTCGGTTCCATCGTCCATCGCACGCCGAACGTCGACCGCTTGGCGGCCGAGGGCATGCGGTTGACCAGCTTCTATGTGGCCAGCGGCGTGTGTACGCCGTCGCGGGCGGCTTTGATCACCGGCTGCTACCCGCGGCGAGTGGGATTGCACCGCACCGATCCCGACGGCGCGGTGCTGCGTCCCGTCTCGCCCAACGGCTTGCATCCGGACGAGGTGACGATCGCCGAGGTGCTGAAAGGAGCCGGCTACGCGACGGCGTGTATTGGCAAATGGCACCTGGGCGATCAGGCCAAGTTCCTACCCGTGCAGCAGGGTTTTGATGAGTACTTCGGCATACCGTACAGCGACGACATGGTCGAGAACCGCGATCGCGGCTGGCCGCCGCTGCCGCTGATGCGAGGCAAACAGGTGGTCGATGCGCCGGTCGATCGCAATCTGCTCACGCGTCGGTACACCGAGGAGGCCATCAAGTTCATCACGGCCAACCGCGACCGCCCATTCTTTTTGTATTTGCCGCAAGCGATGCCGGGGAGCACGGCGCGGCCGTTTGCCAGTGAAAAATTCCAAGGCCGCTCGGCCAACGGGCCTTACGGCGACAGTGTCGAGGAGCTGGACTGGTCGACCGGCGAGATCATGGACGCGCTGCGGCGGCTGCAACTCGACCGCCGCACGCTGTTCGTCTGGACCTCGGACAACGGCGCGCCGCAGCGGCGGCCGGTGCAAGGCAGCAATCTGCCCTTGCGCGGGTGGGGTTACACGACCTGGGACGGTGGGATGCGGGTGCCGTGCGTGGTCCGCTGGCCGGATCACATTCCGGCCGGTACGTCGTGCGACGAAATCGCGACGACGATGGATCTGCTGCCGACGTTCGCGCACTTGGCAGGTACCGCCGCCCCGCAGGATCGGGTCATCGACGGCCGCGACGTCTGGCCGTTGTTGAGTGGCCGGGCGGGCGCGAAGTCACCGCACGAGGCGTTCTACTACTACTACATGGACCAGTTGCAGGCCGTGCGCTCCGGGCGGTGGAAACTGCACTTGGCAACGGAGGCCAAGCGGGCCAATTTGAAGGGAGACACAACGCCGGCGGAGGCAGAACTGTACGACCTGGTCGCCGACATCGGCGAGACAAAAAATGTGGCAGCGGATCATGCGGACGTCGTCCAACAGTTGCTGAGGCTGGCCGAGGCGGCTCGCGAAGACTTGGGCGACGGATCGCGGATAGGCAAGAACCAGCGTCCCGCCGGCCGAGTCACGGATCCCAAGCCGCAAGTCGCGTGCGATTGACAACTTGCGCCTCAGGGGTAGGATAAGCGCAGTGGGCCGTTTTGGAGCGCCCTGCGGCTGATGAGCGGTCCAGGCGAGCGCCGAATTGGCTTGCCCGGCTTCAGGCATTTCGTTTGGAGAGGTACTTGATGAAGTTGACCCAATTGCAGGCCGCCCGTGCGGGCGAGATCACGCCGGAAATGAACTTTGTCGCCGAGCGGGAGAGCTTGAGCCCCGAACTGGTGCGCGCGGAAGTGGCCGCCGGACGGATGGTCATTCCCGCCAACAAGGTCCACTTGGCGGGCAAGTTGCAGCCGCTGGGCATCGGCATCGCGGCTCGCTGCAAGATCAACGCCAACATCGGCAACTCGGCGGTGACCAGCGATGTGGAAGGCGAGTTGGAAAAGCTGCACACGTCGATCCATTATGGGGCCGACACTGTGATGGATTTGTCTACGGGCAAGAGCATCGACGAAATCCGCGCGGCGATCATCGCGGATTCGCCGGTCCCGATCGGCACGGTGCCCATGTACCAGATGTTGGAGGAATTGGGCGGGCAGATTGAGGACATGCAGCCGCAGCACTTCCTGGACATGGTGGAGCATCAGGCGCAGCAGGGCGTGGACTACATGACCGTCCATTGTGGCGTGCTGAGGGAGCATTTGCCGCTGACCGCTCATCGCGTCACCGGGATCGTCAGCCGCGGCGGCTCGCTGGTCGCCAAGTGGATGATGGCGCACGGCAAGCAGAACCCGCTGTACGACCATTTCGACGATTTGTGCGCCGTGATGCGCGAGTACGACGTGACGTGGAGTCTGGGCGACGGCTTGCGGCCGGGGTGCCTGGCCGACGCCAGCGACGCCGCCCAGTTTGCCGAACTGGAGGTGCTGGGGCAACTGGTGCAGCGCAGCTGGGGCAACGGCACCCAGGTGATGGTCGAGGGGCCGGGCCACATCCCGATGGACCAGATCGAGATGAACGTCCGCAAGCAGATCGAAATCTGCCACGGCGCGCCCTTCTACGTACTGGGCCCGCTGGTCACGGACATCGCTCCGGGCTACGACCACATCACCAGCGCCATCGGCGCGGCGATCGCCGGCTGGACCGGCGCGGCCATGTTGTGCTACGTGACGCCCAAGGAGCACCTGGGGTTGCCCAACAACGAGGACGTCAAGCAAGGGGTGATCGCCTACAAGATTGCGGCTCATGCGGCCGACGTGGCGCGGCGGCGCCCGGGGGCGCGGGACCGCGACGACGCGATCAGCCGGGCGCGGTTTGCGTTCGACTGGAACGAGCAATTCCGCCTGGCGCTGGATCCGGAGACGGCGAGGGCCTTTCACGACGAAACGCTGCCGCAGGACGGCTTCAAGAGCGCCCACTTCTGCAGCATGTGCGGCCCGAAGTACTGCTCGATGGGGATCAACGCAGATCTCCGGCAGCTGCCGGCGGGCGCAAAGTCGTAGTAGCGTCCCACTGGATGGAAAGGAGTTCCACGTGTCGGATCGAACGGACTCACGGCCGCGGCTGTACGCCGACAGAGCGTTCTGGGGCATGACGGCCACCCAGTTGTTCGGCGCGTTCAACGACAATCTCTACAAGCAGCTGATGTTGTTGCTGGCCGTGCCCGTGGGGATTGCCTCGGTGTTCCAGCAGGACCAGCAGGGACTGGCGACCATCGTCTTCTCGTTGCCTTTCGTGTTGTTCTCCGGCTTCGCCGGGTTTCTGGCGGATCGCTTCAGCAAGCAGCCGATCATCGTGCTTGCGAAGTTGGCCGAGATTTTGATCATGCTGCTGGGTCTGCTGGCGTTTCTGAACTACTCCGTCACGGGCTACGCCGGTCTGTTGGCCGTGTTGTTCCTGATGGGCACGCACAGCGCGTTCTTTGGGCCGCCCAAGTACGGCATTCTGCCCGAAATGCTCCGCACCGATGACTTGCCGCGAGCGAACGGCATCATGGTCATGACGACGTTCCTGGCGATCATTTTCGGGACCGCGGCCGCCGGTTTGCTGGGCGACTGGTTCATCGATCCCAACGCGCCGCTGGAGGCGAGTGCCTACCGGATGTGGGTCGGTTCGGCATGCTGCATCGGGATTGCCGTGACGGGCACGCTGACTTCCCTGCTGGTGCGCTGGGTGCCGCCCGCCAAACCCGACCTGCGCTTCCGCTGGTCGGCCCTCACGCTGCCGCCCGAAAGCCGCCGCGTGTTGCGTCAGGATCCGCCGCTGCTGACGGCCATCCTGGCCACCTGCGTCTTCTGGCTGGTGTCGGGCGTGGCCATCCAAGCGATCAATTCGCTGGGACTGGTGCAGTTGGGCGTGGGCAAGCTCAAGACCAGCATCCTGACGGCGATCATCGGGCTGGGCATCGCGCTGGGAGCGGTGATCGCCGGCAAGTTGTGCCGCGGCCGGGCCAATCCGCGGGTGGTCAAGATCGGGGCGTGGGGACTGTTCCTGTTATTCGTGCTGATGTCGATCTCACGGCCGGGTGGGATCCACTTGTTGGGATACGCGGGCAGCCTGGTCGCGTTGGTATTGACCGGCATCGCCGCCGGCTTTTTCGCCATTCCGGTGCAGGTGCTGATCCAGGCGCGGCCGCCGGACGGCCTGAAGGGCCGGATGATCGCCGTGATGAACCAGACCAATTTCCTGGCCATCATGCTGTCCGGGTTCGTGTACTATGCCTTCGATTGGATTGTCGAGGGCATGGGCTGGCCCCGGAGCACGATTTTCGCGATGATGGCCGTGTTGTTGCTGCCGGTGGCCGTGTTCTACCGGCTGCCGGACGATGCGTAGAGATACGGAGTCGAATCATGCTGGGCGTAACACTCAACGCCGATGCCTATTTGCAGCGGTTGAACAAGGAACTGGATCGCATTGACCGGGCCGCCATGGAGCGCTGGGCCGGTCTGATCTACCGGGCCTGGGAGGACGGCCGATTCGTGTTTCTGATCGGCAACGGCGGTTCGGGTTTGACGGCGAGCCACTTCTGCGAAGACCTGGGCAAGGGCACGATCCGCGACCAGGATCTGCGCGACGAAGCGAAGAAACGGCTGAAGGTCCTCAGCCTGACCGACAACCTGGGCTGGATCATGGCCGTGGGCAACGATCTGGCCTACGATCAGATCTTCGTCCAGCAGTTGATGAACTACGGCAGCGCGGGCGACGTGCTGATCGCCATCAGCGGGTCGGGCAACAGCCGCAACGTGCTGGCCGCCGTCGATTGGGCGAATCGCCACGGCTTGGTGACGTTCGGTTTGACCGGCTACGACGGCGGGCGGTTGAAGGAGGTGCAGCAAGACGGGCTGCACGTCGACCTGCACGACATGGGCATGGTCGAGAGCATCCACATGTGCCTGCACCACTGGGTGCTGAACGACGTCTTTGCCCGCATCCACAGCGAAGGGAGATACGCCGCCTGAAAATCTGGTTACGATGCTAGGGTTC
>Ga0302242_1002532_pt1 | contig 11427 bp, 6 predicted proteins | sample AAG_UR_Lys_MG_FD_193510 | JGI IMG/M metagenome (GOLD analysis project Ga0302242, IMG submission 193510) | Enriched activated sludge microbial communities from anaerobic digester in WTTP, New Holstein, Wisconsin, United States - AAG_UR_Lys | ecosystem: Engineered > Bioreactor > Anaerobic >... | reverse complement strand
GGGCACTAACCGCATATCCAGCACGAGTCACATAACCAACACTACACGAACAACTTACACGACCTGCACGACTTGCACGACTTGCACGACATGCAAGACTTATAATGTATTATGTATTATAGGCGATAGATTATGTATTACTCTGAAAGGGAGTTAATACAGATTGTTGATGCCGGGGAAGAAATCAGGAAAGTGCTCTTAACGAGAATCCACGATATAGATTTATAGCAGATATGTTACTGGTATGGCAAACCGCGATAGCGGTTAAAGGAAGAAACCGTGAAGCGGTTCAATTTTAATAACCTCCGGTGCAACCGGAGGCTGGATGCCTCCTATGATGTAAAGCCCTGACAGGGCGATAGAACGGTGTGCGGTACGCGGCATGCGGCTTGCGGCGCAGAGCACGGGGCACAGGGTACAGGGGGCAGGGACAGGTCTTGCAGGTCATGCAAGTCGTGCAGGTCTTGCAAGTCTTTTACAATGAGGCTTTAGCTTAAGTAATTAGTAAATGGCGCATGGCGCATGACGCAAGGCCAACAAACTAACTGCAAAACTATAAAGCTTCAAACCTTGAACTTTCTACTCTTTTTACTTTTTACTTTCAACTTAACAAACTTTCTACTTTCTACTTTCTACTTTTCACTTAACAAACTTTCTGCTTTTTAAGAGAAGAGATGTATATTTAAATCATATAAAACAAATTATTTGAACAATCATGAAACCCACATGTATTGCATACACAAACACGTATCTATTTAATTTTCAAACATGTGGGTTCCCCCGCGCGAGCGGGGCAGGCTATCATACCATTAAAATCAAAATTATATTATGATGAGAAAAGTTTTCCTTATTGTTATTCTGATAACAACTTCTGCAATGATTTTTGCTCAAAATCCGGCTACAATTCAAGAAAATATGATTTCGATGAAGACTTACCCTTTTTTCGACCCGAATCCAATTCCAAATCCTGATAATTATTTTTATCCCTATTTCAGATTTGATGGATTTTCTATTGAGGGAAAAGATCAAACATGGAAAGTAATAATCCTGGAGAACGATTATATCAAAGTGTTTGTTTTTCCTGAAATAGGTGGTAAAATCTGGGGGGCTATTGAAAAATCCACGAACAACGAGTTTATATATTATAATTCTGTTGTAAAATTCAGGGATATCGCTATGCGGGGCCCCTGGACATCAGGTGGACTGGAACTTAATTTTGGAGTGATCGGTCATGCCCCGACTACTTCAACCCCGGTCGACTATAAAATTCTGAGAAATGATGATGGCAGCGTAAGCTGTTTTCTTAGTGCAACAGAACTTCTGACTCGTACCAGATGGGAAACCGAAGTGAATCTTATGAAAGATAAGGCTTACTTTACTACGAAAACAACCTGGCATAATCCAACCCCATTGATGCAGCCTTACTATCAATGGGTAAACGGAGGATTTCAGGCAAACGGAGATTTGGAATTTTGCTTTCCCGGTAGCAATTGGATTGGACATGACGGGAAGGCTTCCGCCTGGCCGATTGATCAGAATGGAAGGAACCTGGCATTTTATAAACAAAATAATTTTGGCGGAAGTAAATCATATCATGTAGTAAATGGAGTCAATGATTTTTATGCTGCTTATTGGCATGAATCTGATTTTGGGTCTGTTCATTATTCACCTTATGGAGAAAAATTAGGCAGAAAAATCTTTTTATGGTCTCAGGACAGATCCGGTGGCATATGGGAAGACTTATTAACAGATGATGACGGACAGTATGTTGAATTCCAGTCCGGAAGACTGTTTAATCAGGCCGCGTCATCAAGCACTGCAACACCGTTTAAACACTTTGGCTTTGAACCCTACGCGGTTGATATTTTCACCGAATACTGGTTCCCGGTAAAAAATACGAAAGGAGTCAGGAAAGCAAATCAGGTTGGAGCCTTAAACGTGGAAAAAGATGGAAATAAGATCAACATATATTTTTGTCCGACAGAAAAAATAAATGATAACATAAAAATATATTTCGATGGTCAATTTGCTAAAGAATTTCCCCTCGATCTAAAAGTGTTGGAAAACTGGCAGATCAGTATTGATAATAATCCTAATCAGAAACTCAAAATAATTATTGGTGACAATAAACTTATTTACAGCGAAGAGGATGAACTGAAAGTATTTGACAGACCTTTGCAATCACCTGATGATTTTGATTGGCAGTCGGTTTATGGTCTTTACCTGGATGGACTGAATTGGACATTTCAGAATAATCGCATAAATGCAATGAAAAGTTTCGAAAAATGTCTGGCAAAAGACCCAAATTATGCGCCGGCATTGAATCAAATGGCTGCTCTTTATTACCGCAGAGGCAACTTTGATAAAGCTGTTGAATTTGCCGCGAAATCCCTTTCAATTAACACTTACGATCCTGAAGCTAATTTCATTTTCGGCCTGGCACATAAAAAAGCAGAAAATTTGCCGAATGCCCAGGATGGCTTTGCTGTCGCTTCTCTGACACCTTCGTACCGAAACGCGTCCTTTATTGAAATGTGTAAATTATTCCTGCTGAAAAATGATATGATAAATGCGAAATATTATGCAAATAAAGTATTAGGATCCAATAAAAACGATATCGAGGGAAATAAGCTTATGGCAGTAATATGCAGGAAAGAAAATAAATTTACCGAGGCTTTCAATCATCTTCTGACACTGGAGGAGACAACAAAACTCAATCATTTCACAGAGGTAGAACGCTGGTTGATAAATCCGGGCACTGATTCGGAATTGAACATTTCAATTAAAAGCGAGTTGCCTCATGAGTCATACCTTGAATTAGCCTGTTGGTATCAGGAAATCGGAGATATTAATGCAGCTGAAGAAGTTTTGAAATCATCACCTGATTATGCCCTGGTTCAATTGAATCTGGCATATTTGAATTACTTGTCGGGAAAAACAGCTGAATCTGAAAAACAATTGCAAAAAGCTGTTGATGAGCCTGCTGATTTTGTTTTTCCTTTCAGGTTGGAAGATAAAAAGATATTGGAATGGGCAATTGAGCATTCTGATAATTGGAAGCTGAAATACTATCTTGGGTTATTGCATTGGAGTTTTGGAGATCATATTCGTGCCAGGGAACTGTTTTCTGATATTCAGAGACAACCTGAAGATCCATATTTTTACTTTGCAAAATCTCTTTTATTTTCCGGTGAAGAAGGATATTCCCCTGAAGAAGATTTAACTATTGCACACAATTCAGGATATAAAGATTGGAGGTCATATGATAAACTGATTGATTATTATTTACGAACTAACCAAACTAAAAAAGCGCTTGAATTTGCAAAAGAGGCAATCAGAAAATTTCCATCCAACAATACTCTAAAATATGTTTATAGTAAATGCCTGATGGCTGAAGGTCAATACGCTGATGCCAGGAAAGCTTTGATGAAAACAATTATTTTACCGAGTGAAGGTGCCCGCTATGGTCGTACAACATATAGGCAGGCCTGTATCATGGAATCTTTGCGTCTTTATAAGAGAGGTCAATACAAGTCTGCTATCGGATTGATAAGCCAGTCCAGGTTATGGCCGGAAAACCTGGGTGCGGGGAAACCTTATAATCCGGATGAAAGGATAGAAGATTTCCTGGAAGGAAAATACAGGGAGAAGTTAGGCCAACCCAATATTGTAGAGAAGTTGTATCATAATATTATAGAATTTACTGAAGGGAAACCATCAGGTTATAGTTCAACAGATTATTTATATGTTCTTGCTTTAAAATACTTGAAACAATTCGATAAAGCTGATGATTTTTTGAACGACTGGGAAAAGAATAAATCAAATAATTCAATATTGGAGTGGATTAAGTCAATATTAAATAACAATTTTAATAAAAGTACAGAGATAGAATCTTTGATCAACACCCAAACCGGTGGCACACCCTGGGATCCAAAATACGCGGATTCAGAATTTGAAATTATCAAAATCATAAGTAAAACGTTTTAAGAACGGCACGGGGCACGGGGCACGGGGCGCAGAGACTAAGAGAGGAAGAGACCGCAAGAGAATGTATTATGTATTATAGGCGATGTATTATAGGCGATGTATTATAGGCGATATGCCGCATTGGAAGAGACCGCAAGACTGCACGACCGCAAGACAATGTATAATGTATTACAGGCGATGTATTATAGGCGATGTGAAAACAATTGGCAATTATCAATGAACAATTAACAATTATCCGTTATGGCACTAACCACATATCCAGCACGAGTTACATAACCAACACTACACGAACAATTTACACGACCTGCACGACTTGCATGACTTGCATGACTTATAATGTATTATAGGCGATAGATTATGTATTACCTGAAAGGGAATTAATACTAATTGTCGATGCCGGGAAAGAAACCAGGAAAGTGCTTTTAACGAGAATTCACGATATAGATTTATAGCAGATATGTTACTGGTATGGCAAACCGCGATAGCGGTTAAAGGAAGAAACCGTGAAGCGGTTCAATTTTAATAACCTCCGGTGCAACCGGAGGTAAACTGCCCCCTATGATGTAAAGCCCTGACAAGCCTGCCCCGCAAAAGCGGGGGGCGATAGAACGGCACAGAGTCAACGTTATAATACAACGAATTCGAACTGGAACCTCGAACTTTCAACTTTTATTTGAAGCGCGTACTACGTGCCGCTCGCCGTTCCTCAACCCTCTATCTCAGAATGATACTCCTGCAGTGATTTTACCTTGTACTCTCCGTTCTGACGGGCTTTGATGCCTTCCGTTGCCGAGAGTGCTGCCGAGGTTGTCGTGATATAAGGCACCTTGTACCTGATGGCATTCTTCCTTATGTAGGAATCATCATACTCGCTGAGCCGGCCGGCCGGAGTGTTTATGACAAGATCAATCTCCTTGTTCTTGATCGCATCAACAATATTTGGCCTTCCCTCGTGGACTTTCAGAATGAGGTCGGCGGGAATGCCGTTGTCAATAAGGAACTTCCTGGTACCACCGGTCGAAATGATTGTAAATCCCATATCCCTGAAATTCCTGGCAGCCGGCAGTATCCTGTCCTTGTCGCGGTCGGCAATGGTAATAAGCACATTCCCCTTTATCGGAAGAGGCAGGAGGATTGCTTCCTGCGATTTGAAAAATGCCATTCCGTAGGAGTCAGCCATGCCGAGTACTTCGCCTGTTGACCTCATCTCGGGACCAAGAAGCGGATCAATAGCCGGGAACATGTTGAAGGGGAAGACGGCTTCCTTTACTCCGTAATGCTTTATGCTACGTTTCTTTAGCCCGAATTCTGAAAGCTTCTGGCCAAGCATTATCTGGGTAGCTATCCGTGCCATGGAAATGCCACAGACCTTCGACACCAGGGGAACGGTGCGAGAAGCCCTTGGATTGGCTTCAAGTATGTACACGGTGTCTTCATAGATCGCGTACTGGATGTTCAGAAGTCCGACTACATTAAGCTCTATTGCCAGTCTCCTGGTGTAGTCGTAAATTGTTTTCCTGTGTTCCTTTGGGATGACCACGGGAGGTATCACACAGGCCGAATCGCCCGAATGGATGCCTGCGTATTCGATATGCTGCATGATAGCCGGCACAAAGGCATTGGAGCCGTCCGATATGGCATCGGCTTCCGATTCGATCGCGTCTTCGAGGAACTTGTCGAGAAGAAGAGGTCTGTCGGGTGATACACCGATGGCAGTTGCCACGTATTCGGCCAGCATCTTCTCGTCGAGGATGATCTTCATAGCCCTTCCTCCAAGAACATATGACGGTCGTATCATCAGCGGGTAGCCTATCCTTTCCGATATTTTAAGGGCTTCCTCCATGTTGCTTGCCATTCCCGATTCAGGCTGGGGAATACCGAGTTTGTCTATCACGTGCCTGAACCGGTCGCGGTCCTCGGCTAGATCAATGGTCTCGGGAGTGGTACCGAGTATCTTCACTCCGGCTTCAGCAAGTTCCCTGGCAAGATTCAGAGGAGTCTGGCCTCCGAACTGAACTATCACACCTTCGGGCTTCTCCTTTTCATAAATACTGAGGACATCCTCCGCGGTAAGGGGTTCAAAATACAGCCTGTCGGAGGTGTCGAAATCGGTCGAAACAGTCTCGGGGTTACAGTTAACCATTATCGATTCATATCCGGCGTCGCGTATTGCAAAGGCGGCATGCACGCAGCAATAATCGAATTCGATGCCCTGACCTATCCTGTTTGGTCCGCCTCCCAGAACCATTATCTTCTTTTTGTTGCTTACCGGAACGCTGTCCGCCGCGTTGTATGTCGAAAAATAATAGGCAGCGTCGGGAACTCCGCTTACCGGTACCGGTTCCCAGGCTTCGTTCATACCGAGGGATTTCCGTTTTGCCCTTATGGCTTTTTCATGAATCCCGAGAAGTTTGGAAAGATATCTGTCGGAGAAGCCATTCTTCTTCGCCGTGATGAGCATGTCGTTTGGCAGCATCATGCCCTTGTAGCCGATTATTTTTTCCTCCATCTCCACCAGTTCCCTCATCTGTTCGATGAACCAGGTCTTTATCCCGGTTTTCCGGTGAAGGTCTTCCGTTGTTGCTCCCTTGCGAAGGGCTTCGTACATTATGAACTGACGTTCGCTTGATGGATGGTTGAGCATGTTCATCAGTTCTTCCAGGGACTTTTTATTGAAATCCTTCGCGAAACCCAGGCCGTATCGCCCTATCTCGAGCGACCTTATTGCCTTCTGAAGGGCTTCCTTGTAGTTTTTTCCTATGCTCATCACCTCGCCCACGGCCTGCATCTGGGTGCCAAGCTTGTCCTCCAGTCCTTCGAATTTCTCGAATGCCCATCTCGGGAATTTAACAACAACATAATCGCCCGAAGGGGTGTATTTGTCAAGTGTTCCTTCGCGCCAGTAGGGCAGTTCATCAAGGGTGAGGCCTCCTGCAAGAAGCGCCGAGACGAACGCGATGGGGAATCCTGTTGCCTTTGAAGCAAGGGCGGAGGAACGGGATGTCCTCGGGTTGATTTCTATCACCACAACCCTGTCGGACACCGGATCGTGGGCAAACTGTACATTTGTTCCTCCGATAACCTCAATGGCTTCAACTATGTCGTAAGCATGTTTCTGAAGCCTGTTTTGCAATTCCCGGCTTATGGTCAGCATGGGAGCGGTGCAGAATGAGTCGCCTGTGTGAACACCCATCGGATCCACATTCTCTATGAAGCAGACCGTGATCATCTGGTTCTTTGCATCCCTCACAACCTCCAGTTCAAGCTCTTCCCATCCCAGCACCGATTCTTCAATCAGTACCTGGTTCACTATGCTTGCTGCCAGGCCCCTGCCGGCTATTGTACGAAGTTCCTCTACATTGTAAGCAAGTCCGCCGCCCGTGCCACCCATGGTATAGGCCGGACGAACCACAACAGGATAACCCAGACTAGCAGCTACCTTTTCGGCTTCTTCAACGCTGTTAACAGCCTGACTGAGAGGCATCCCGATGCCAAGACGGTTCATGGTCTCCTTGAAGGCAACCCTGTCCTCACCTCTTTCGATGGCATCGATATTGACGCCGATAACCTTCACGTTGTACTTTTCCAGAATACCCTTTTTGGCCAGAAGGGAGGACAGATTCAGGCCGGTCTGACCGCCAAGGTTCGGCAAGAGAGCATCAGGCCTCTCTTTTTTGATTATCTCGGTAAGAGCATACTCGTCGAGGGGTTCAACATAGGTGGCATCGGCAATTCCCGGATCGGTCATAATGGTCGCCGGATTTGAATTGACCAGTACTATCTTGTAGCCCAGCGACCTGAGCGCCTTGCAGGCCTGGGTTCCCGAGTAGTCAAATTCACAGGCCTGACCGATGATGATCGGTCCTGAACCTATTATCATTACCTTGCTGATATCTTCACGTTTTGGCATAAGGGTCTTTTTTTCCGGCGGCAAGTTAGAAAATCAAATCGATAACTCATTGATCCGGCCCGGATTCAATACTACAGATTTATGAACAAAGCCAGAATTATGTTTTTATCCCCGATAACCATACACCCGGCCGGATGCACAATGTCGTCCTTTATGTCAGGCTTTTCATGTGCTGCACATTGCCGGAAGACCGCGAAAATCCGGAATGGACCGGGACCCGTGGAAGAATTCTATTGGAAAAGGATAAAAGAACAGCTGTAGTTTCTGATACAACAATTTTTTATTAATTTGGTGCAAACTATAATCCTACGCCAAAACATGAACACAACCAGAAGAACATTCATTAAATCGGGCGCGGCATTGCTTGCAGCCGCGGCAGTCATGCCCGGAGAATTGCTTGCATCCAAAAAACAGAAAAAGGGGATCATCGCGATACAGCTTTACAGCATCCGCGCCGACATGAGCAAGGATCCTCTCGGATCGCTGAAAAAAGTTGCAGAAATGGGCTATGAATATGTAGAGCATGCAAACTATGTCGACAGGAAATTCTACGGCTACAGCCCGAAGGAGTTCAGAAAAGTACTTGACGATCTCGGACTCAATATGATAAGCGGACATACGGTGATGGGACCTGAACATTGGGATGAGTCAAAAAACGATTTCTCCGACAGCTGGAAATACACGGTTGACGATGCTGCCGTACTTGGTCAGAAATATGTTGTCAGCCCTTCGATGGACAACAGCATGAGAAACAAATATGACGATTTCATGCGTTACATGGAGATATTCAACAAATGCGGGGATCTCTGCAAAAACCAGGGGATGAAGTTCGGATACCATAACCATGCCTTTGAATTCAACGAGAAACTGAACAACGAAAAGCTCTTCGACATCATGATGAGAAGCATGGATCCCGACAAGGTTGTGGTTCAGCTCGATATAGGCAATCTTTACAACGGGGGAGCCGTGGCTCTGGATGTTGTGCGTCAGTATCCCGGAAGGTTCGAGAACCTCCATGTGAAAGACGAAATCGTCGCTTCCTCCGGAAACGATAAATATGAAAGCACCATAATCGGCCAGGGGATTGTCAATGCCAGGGAGGTAATCGATCTTGCAACAAAAATTGGCGGAACCGAAGTTTACATTATTGAGCAGGAGTCATACCAGGGCAAGACACCGATGGAATGCATCGAGGAGAACCTGAAAGTCATGAAGAGCTGGGGTTACTGATTTAAGCCCGCTATTTAAATATACGCGGCGCAAAATCATTCAGCGCCCGGCGCCATGTAAGCCATTCGTGATTATTTTCTTCTTTGATCCGTAAACCTGTTATACGCTTTGAAAGATATAACAATTTAACGGGAAATTGATTACTGTTTTGAAGTTTTGCCTGATCGGATGAGCTCCTGTCTGGGCTGATACACCGGCGATTATATTCAGAGTTGTTAATTCTTTCCGAAAGTATACCTGATTCCCCATAAACTCCGGAGATTCGGATCGAAATCAATAATAAATTCCGGTGCCAGTTCAAATACAAGGGATAGTCTTTTGAATTCCTGCAGGGGAAATATCTCAAGCTGGGCCGGCACAGTTATAGCGTCTACAAGGTCATAATCGCGGAATAGCCCTGCTTTGAGTCCCACTCCAACGGAAAACCTGTGATAAGGACGTGCCTTGAAATTGTAGAAGAGGTCAGCCTCCATCAGGATATCATCAATTGATCTGTTTGCAAAAACCTTCAATTCCCCGCTCAGGGGTCTGTTCTGGCTTGTATTTATCCCAAGGGAATAAATGGAATAGCTTGTTACTCCAATCTGCGACCAGCAATTAAGACTTAGTGCTGTCAGTAATAATACTAATGATAGTTTTGTAATGGTTTTCATGGTTTTTTGTTTATAATTAGAGCCGCACGGCCGTGCGGCTTTACGGGTCACACGGGTCACACGGGTCACACGGACCGTTTTGTGGAGATGGGGGGAGTCGAACCCCCGACCTTTTGACTGCGAGTCAAACGCTCTGGCCAACTGAGCTAAATCCCCTTAAACCATTATACAAAATTAATTAAAAAATGTTAACTCCATATGTTTAAGGGCAGCTGCCCGTAGACCCTATGCAAGGGGTGTTAAGCCGATGTGAATTATTTTCAAAGCATCCCGGCAGAACGGGTGCTTTTGAGCTTTGCCACGTGGGTATTGAAAAAAAATTTCTTCGTTGTCAGCTTTTCCCGATAATCCGTGAAGGAATAAAGAAATCTTCACTTTTGAGATTACATTTTTTCGCGATATACTTGCAGTAATCAAGTCTCCCTGCCTTATTGTCGCGGGTATCGGAACCGAAAGTAAATTTCAAACCTTCTTCCTTTGCCATAAGGATAAATTTTTCGTGAGGAGTGTGAGCCAGATCATTTATTTCAATGTTCAGCTTTTTGTTTTTCAGGGCAGCAATTATCTGCTGCATCCGGTCCTCTGTCCATAGTGTGTAGTAATCGCGGGCGATGCACACCGGAAGAAAAAGAGGCCAGCCGAATATGTTTAAAGGCTCGTCATTATTGATGACTTGCAGGATTTGAGCCATGTATTTCTCCATGAAATATTCAGGATCATCAATATAGGTGTCGAAATTCCAAATTTGGAGAATTTCCCCGTAGTTGTTCCCCGATGGTATTGTCTGGGCATCCATCAGAACATAGTCGAGCCTGGCAATCAATTCAGGGGAGAATAAAGCTGACCATCCGGGACGCATAGGCTGCAATCCTATATAGACCGGATAGGGTAGAAGCGATTCGATGTACTGTTCCAGCGTGGCGTCATCACGAACCCTGAAGCCGGGATTTTCAACAACTCCAAAACGGACACCGGTGTTCTTTGAGATTTCCATCAGAGAGTCGATTGTGAAACTGTCGGTCAGGTGCACGTGAAGATCGAGCAGGGGGAATTCTTCGCTGCCTGATTTTGCGAAAGTGCAGGAGAGAGGTGAGATCGCCAGAAGGCTGCCGGCAATACCAGCGTTTTTTAAGAAGGTTCTGCGATGCATTTTTGATTATTGTTTGGTAAGTTAGTACTATAGAGTAATATCTATTTCAGTTACACTTGTTTTTATAGTGATCTCTGTCGAAGATTCTTCCGATCCAAAGGTATAATTATTTATCAGGTATAGAAATTAATACAGAGATTGTCAATTGCCAGTTAGGAGGCTGATATCCTGACATTTCAATTATGATCGCGTGAAGATATTTTTCTACACTTATACATGGAATAAATAATAAAATCCCGAATTATTGCATGTATATCTGTAATAATTGCTACATTTGCATAGAACTAAATCTATAAAGCGATAATATGTTGAAATTTCCAACCGTACTCTACCGGAGAGATACTTATATTGAACGTATAAAGCCATTTATGCATACACCTATCGTAAAAGTAATGATTGGGCATCGAAGGGTGGGCAAAAGTTATATTCTTTATCAACTTATTGACGAAATAAGGAATAATGAGCATGATGCCAATATAATATATATCAACAAGGAA
>Ga0302242_1002524_pt1 | contig 11452 bp, 11 predicted proteins | sample AAG_UR_Lys_MG_FD_193510 | JGI IMG/M metagenome (GOLD analysis project Ga0302242, IMG submission 193510) | Enriched activated sludge microbial communities from anaerobic digester in WTTP, New Holstein, Wisconsin, United States - AAG_UR_Lys | ecosystem: Engineered > Bioreactor > Anaerobic >... | reverse complement strand
AAGTTCATTAAATATATTAATATATTTTTTAAATTCTTCCCCACAGGCTTTTCTAATTGATTCAATCGGGAAAATGGAAGGTAAGAATGGATTTGTATGTCCAATAGCTCCCAGGTTATACTTCTTCAAAGCTCTTTTAGTCTTTCTTATATCGATTTCATAAGCTCCGGGAGGTTCTATGCTTAAATCTATAAAATCAAAGCCATACTCACCGGCCCATATGATTTCATCTATTAACTTATTTCCGGGATTATTTATTATACCAATTTTCATAAATTACCAGCGTTACTATTAATATATAGTTATTCTCTTCTACAATGATCTTCTGTTGTATTTGAAGTTCCAGGAAAGTTCTACAAAAGTCTTCGTGTTTCTTGCAGAACTCTTCGTGTTCTTTTTTATTCTGTTCATTAGCTTTCTTTAATTTTTCAGTGGACTGACACAGGGCTATATAGTTAGCAGACATAATTGATATCAGACGTTTGAGATCCACCTGTCCTCCCTGTAATTCTTCTATTACCTTTTCATAATCCATAGAAAACACCTAATCAATATTATACAATTCCGGTATATCTTTTGCAATCAGATTTTATCTTCTTCATGAATGTTTCAGTCTTTAAGGGATTTATCAAACACCATCTTATTTTACTCCTTCAAGAAATACCGGCGTCACATCAATAGTCACAGAATTTGCCGGGATGACTTCTGTTTTAACATCCTTATCCGTTTTATCTTTTTCAGTAATTATATGAGTAACCTTCATATTATGGAAATAAACAGATAGATCAATAGTTTTCTTTTTTTCCTCTTTTTTATATCACAATAGGAGAGTTTTTATTCACGATTGAACCATGCCAATCTTTTTCAATCAATAAAGGAAAGAAAATGATATAAAAGAAATATAATAATAAATGTAAAAAGGAAAGGCAGTAAAAATAAAAATGATTAACATAAGTAAATTATTCTGTTTTCAGGAAACCAGTGGTGACAGAATAAGATATGGTAAAAGAGTCCATTCTTCATCTTCCACGGTAAGTGAAGATGTACCGGAAAGTGCTTCCTGCAGGCGTCCTGTTACTGTATGGAATATTACAAGAACCTGTAATCTTAAGTGTATTCACTGTTATACAGATTCTCATAATAAAATCTATGAAGGTGAACTTACTACAAAAGAAGGTAAAATATTATTAAAAGATCTGGTTGATTTTAAAATCCCTGCCATCCTCTTTTCTGGCGGTGAACCACTCATAAGGAAAGATATCTTTGACCTTGTAAATTATGCAAACTCTCTTGGCCTCAGATGTACTCTTTCTACAAATGGCACCCTTATTACAGAAGAAATAGCAGAAAAGATAAAAAAATCAGGTTTTACATATGTAGGAATAAGCCTTGACGGTATAGGAGAGATAAATGACAGATTTCGAGGGCAGGAAGGAGTCTTTCAAAAAGCAGTTAAGGCCTTCAGGAATTGCCGGCAGGCAGGGCAGAAAGTAGGTCTTCGTCTTACTCTCACAAAACATAACTACAGAGATTTACATGGAATTTTTGATTTTATAGAAAAAGAAGGAATAGAACGGGCATGTTTTTATCATCTGGCCTATTCAGGAAGAGGAAGACAGATTTCCGGCGATGACCTTTCTCCTGCAGAAACCAGAGATGCCCTTGATATAATAATTGAAAGAACAGAGGATTTTCATAAAAGGGGTTTAAAGAAGGATATTCTTACAGTAGCAAACCATGCAGACGGAATATATGTATATCTGAAACTTCTAAAAAAGGGGGAGGAAGAAAAGGCTGAGGAAGCCAGAAAATTACTTTTCTGGAATAAAGGTGGTATGTACAGTTCAGGTGTAGGAATTGCCTGTATAGATTTCCAGGGAGAAGTTCATCCTGATCAATTCTGGATGCATTACAGCTTTGGAAATATAAGAGAAAGACCCTTCAGCCAGATATGGATGGATACAACAAATCCTCTTATGGCAGGGCTTAAAGACAGGAAGAAATTGATAAAAGGACGATGTGCTCTATGTAAATGGATAGATCTATGTGGTGCCTCTATGAGAGTGAGATCCGATATAATCTATGGAGATCCCTGGGAATCAGATCCTGCCTGCTACCTCAGTGATGAAGAAATAGGATTTCCTGGTTAAAAATTATTATTAACTCTTTACAATTAATCATTTTGTCGTGAAATAAATTATAGCTATCAGTGTTCAGCTGTTTTCCTTACTCTGATGGCTGATAGCTTTTTAAATAATGAGGAATGGTTATGACATACAAAGATCTATATACTTCTTTTAATAATGACCTGACTATACTGGAAAATAAAGCAAAAGTAAATAAAACTTTTCATAATAGCTTATTACTGGTAAAAACAAAATTAAGTTATTATGAAAAAGAAATGAGGGAAATGGAAATACTGGAAAAAACAGAAGAAGGTCTTAACCGTTATATGACAACAGATTATCAGAGAATAATATCAGAAATCAGAAGAAAAGTAATTTATCGCCTGAATGTACTTATAAAACTTGCAGCAGAGATAGAAAATTTATTTTCAAATGTAAATGAATTTAATAAGCATTTTTAAAAAATCTTTCTTTACAAAAATCCTTTATCTTTATATCCACTGTATTTTTAAATTCTTCTTTAAATCTTTCTCTCCCAAACCTGAGAGCATTTTTCCTGCACTCTTCAGAGTTTATATCCATAAGTTCAAATTCTCTCAGGCCTTCCAAAAGGGAGCTTGGTGTTTGACTATGAAAAAAATGGCCTGTAAGATCTTCTACTACTGTTTCTAAAACGCCTCCTTTAGAAAAAGCTATGACAGGTCTTCCACAGGCCTGAACTTCTACAGGAACTATACCGAAATCTTCATTACCCGGGAAAACCAGAGCCTTACAGTTTTGATAATAAACCCTTATTTCCTTATCAGATTTCCATCCCAGAAATTTTATGTTATTTTCTGCCATTTTCCTGAGCCTATTCATTTCAGGCCCCTCACCTATAATAATTAAATCTTTTTTAAAAGAATTAAAGGCTTCTACGGCAATATCTATTTTTTTATATGGAACAAGGGCAGATACTATAAGATAATAATCCTTTTTATCTCCTGATGGAAGGAAAAAATCTGTATCAACAGGAGGGTAAATTACTGAGGAAGTTCGGTGATAATATTTTTCTATTTTCCCCTGGATATTTTTAGAATTACTAAGAAAATAATCAACCCTTTTTGAGGTAGCTATATCCCATTTTCTGAGCATCTTTAACATAAAAGAAAAAAGCCATTTTAAAGGGGGAAAGGTATTTTTAAAATAATCATCAAACATATCGTAAGCATATCTCATAGGAGCATGACAGTAACAAAAATGAGGAGTATGAGGAGCAGTTATAACAGATTTAATAAGACAGTGGCTTGAACTTATTACAAGATCATAATCCATAAGATAAAAACTCTCTACTGCAAAAGGAATAAGAGGAAGATAAAATTTATATAATTTATTTGCCAGAGGTAAATGTTGAATAAAAGATGTAATGACTTTTCTTTTTTTTATTATATTAGATACTCTTTTCCTATCAAAGACCAGAACATAAAGATCTGAGGTTGGAAAAAGTTCAAATAAACATTCCAGGACTTTTTCACCGCCTCTCATAGAGAACATCCAGTCATGGGCTATTGCTATTTTCATATTTCCCCTTCCAGTTTAATAACATGGAGCGAAATTCGCTGCAGAAATTCTTAAATATTTCAAAACCCATGCTATCATTAAGATATATATAAGAATCAATATCAAAATCAAAAAACAGGGTAAAACTCTGTATCCTGGACCAGTCTTCCATATTATCTTTTACGAGTCCCTTTTCTTTTGCATATTCCCATAGAGGAGTGCCTGGAAAAGGTCTGAGAGGGGATATCTGAACAGAATAGAGTTTATCATGATTTTTATCTATAAAATTATAAACCTTACGAAGATCTTCTTCTGTTTCAAAAGGAAGACCTATCATAAAAGAACAGCTGATCTTTATTTCATATTCATTGCAGAGATCAATAGCTCTCTGATGATAGGAAAAATCATCTCTTCCGAAAGTATTCAAACCTGATTGAGTTCCCAGAGATACTTCAATCATATTCATACGTTTCAATTCTTTTACCAGAGATTCATCCATAATTTCAGTACGACCATAACCAAAAAAAGTAAGTTTACCCAGTAATCCCTCTTCTGAAAGTTTATGAGAAATCTGTTTTATTCTTTCCCTGTCAGTTATAAAAAGATCATCAAAAAAAATTATATGGTTGTTTTTTAAAATCTCATATGTATCTTTAAGTTCTCTTGCAACATAAGAAGGAGAGTGAACCCTGTAATTTTTCCATATCCCCGGAGTAGAGCAAAAAAAACACTTAAACCTGCATCCCCTTGAAGTTATAATGTGGGTTATAGAGCCGGGAGGTATAAGACGTCTATTGGGAGAAGGTATAATATCCAGATTCGTAACAGGTATACGGAGGGGGTTTATTTTAACATATCCTTTTTCAGTATGAAAACAGATTCCAGCAATATCATGAAGGTCTTTCTCCGGGAAAGATCCATTCTTTTGATAAACTTTAAGGATTTCTGTAAAAGTAATCTCTCCTTCCCCAATAACTCCAATATCAAACTCTTTCGGTAAAGTGTGAGGAAGGGCAGATATATGAGGGCCTCCTATTATTATGGGAATTTTATTATCTATAGAATTTCTTATTTTACGGGCACTATCTATAGCAAAATTAAAATTCTCTGTTACAGAAGAAATTCCTATTATATGAGGGATATTTTCATCCTGAAGTAGAAGGAGGTCTAAATTATCACTTATAATAAATTCTACATGCTCTGAGAAGTATTTTTTAGTAAAGGATTCCAGATATAGAAAACCCAGAGGAGGACACATTTTCTTCATTAATCTTTCCAGTCCCCCTCCTTTAGCAACAGGTGCATGGGCTGCTAAAAAAACTACTTTCAAGCAGAACACTCCTTATATTAAATTATTTTGGTTCCTTTACATCTTCTGATCTATCATCAGGATCATTGGATATCTTCATATATTTCATCATTTTAATCACTCTCCTTTCTTAACTTATATTATACCATAAAATTAATAAATTTTCCAATTCATAGTTGATTAAGATATTCAAAAAATAAACAAGAGAAGAGATTACTCTTCTCTTAATTACTGAAATTATTTTGCAGAAATACTATAATTACTAAAAGAACTAACTGAAATAAGATTATTTCAACTATCCTTATAGTTTAATATCTTCTTTTCCCTCCGTACTGTCCGCCCTCTCGTCTTCCACCGCCTTCGAAACGTCTGTTACCCCCCTGTCTATTATTGGGTCTTTCTCTTGCTTCACTTACTTTTAACTGACGACCACCAAATTCATAACCATTCAATTTATCAATGGCTTCTTTAGCCTGTTCCTCTTCTGCCATCTCAACAAAACCAAAACCCTTGGAACGTCCACTATCACGGTCTGTAATTATATTTACCTTTTCAACAGTACCGTATTTAGTAAATAATTCCTGAAGACCATCCTCATCAGTATTGTAAGAAAGATTACCCACATAAATTTTTACTGCCATATAGCTTCCTCCTCCAGTTCTAACTGGAAATAAAATTTCGGTAAACACCAGCGGCCATGCATTTTGAATTTCTCGTAGCCGCGAAGTACAAAAAGAAGGAAGCTTCGGGCAACCAGACATTCTAAAACAATGAACCTGAGAATAAATTATGTATAACTACTATGATATTATAATAAAAATACAAAAAAGTCAACATAATTAATTTCTTTTTAAATATTGTATTGTTTAAACATGGCGAATAGGATGTTCATCTCTACTATTCACTCCATACTCTATTGCCACCTCGGCAAGTTTATCAACAACCCAGGTAAAATATTCTTCCTGTATGACTTCAGGGTTACAATCAGGAACAGGATTCATAAAATCAATAGAATAAGGAATACCATCTTTTATGGCAAATTCCACTGTATTCATATCATACCCCAGGGTTTTATTTATTTTAATGCAATCTTCTACTATTCTGTCTCTCAGATTATCATTTATCGGTTTATGAGAAACTATATAACGTCTTCTATGAGGATCATATTTTACAGGTAAAACATGTTTTTTACCAATAACAAAACATCTAAGATAATTTTCAAATTCTATAAATTCCTGTAAAATCATGAGTTCTTCTCCTGTTTGATTATAAACTTTCAATAATTCATCTATATTTCTCACTTTATATATACGACGCCAGCCATAACCACAGACAGGTTTTAATATAGCAGGAAGGCCTGTATAATTACATATTCCCTCCCAGTCAACAGGATAGGACAGATTATGAAGATCACCGGGACGAAAATCATAACTGTAATCCCTGGAAGGTAAAATCACCGTTTTAGGCACAGAAATACCTATCTTCTTAGCCAGAGTCCCATTATAGAATTTATCATCATAAGAAAAAAGGAAAGGATTATTTATTATGGAGGTACCTGTAAGGAAAGCATGTTTTAGATAACTTCTAATAAATTTCACCACATGGGATATACGATCTATTATAACCCTGTAAGGACATATCTCCTCAAGGCTTACAGGAGGAAGAATTATAAATTCTGCCTTTATCCCATGAGATATACCTTTTTCATTAATAACATCTATAAGAGACCGTGTATAGACTTCCTGTGAAGAAAAGATACCTATTTTAATAGACATAAATTAGCTTTCAGCTTTTATCCTTAAGCTAGTTGCAGATTGTTAGTAGCTTTATAAAAAGGCTTACGTTCATTTCACCTTTTACTTCTATATCAGTAATCTCTCTCAGTAATTTTTCTACTTTGTCAGATAAATACCTGCTTTTTCTGTGTTTATCGCAATTAAACCTGAAATTTTAGAATTTAAAGGGTTTTTTAAGTAGAAATAGAATTTATAAAGAGAAGTATTTGCTATAAAAATAAGGAGTGATGTTATGAGGCGTTGTTTTAAATGTGGAGCAGAAAATAGTGATAATGAATATCTCTGTGTTAAGTGCAATTTTAAATTGCCAAAATTAGATGATAACATATCACCTCAGACGAATATTCCTAAATCTGCAAGACTATCAAAGGTGTTAGAAATATTTAACACTTATAACGACGGGGAAATATCTCCTGAAACAATGATTGAAGAATTAAGAAAACAGGAAATATCCTTCCGTCAGGTTATGGTAAGATTTCAAAAAATGGAACTTCCAAAGCCATTACAGGAAGAATTTCAAGAACAGATAGATATGGGGATTGAAGGAATAAAACTATTTCTTGAAGCAATGAATATAGTTAAAGAAACAGCACCTCCACCAAAAGATGAACCAGATGACGAACCTTTTGAATTAGATGATGCCAGTAAAAATAAGATTTTAAAGGCTATAAAAAAAGCTAATGATGGAAATGACATTCTAAATGAGTGTTATGAAAAATCCTGTGAAAGTATGAGACAGATTCAGGAAGAATCTATGATTTATGAAGATCAGCTTGGAAATATACTAGAAGAAGAAAATGATGAATCCACTTAATCTATATAATAACTTATTTTACTTATAAAAATCATTAATATCAAATACAGTAAAAGTATTTTCCAGGTTTTTGCAGGTTAGAGTATAAACTCTATGTTTTTCAAAATTTACTTTATCAGAAAATAACAATTTATCATCAATAATAATCCTGAATTTATATTCTCCCGGAAATAGATCCTTATAGCCTGTTTCATCGGGTAAGATAGAAATAAGTTCAGCATTTAAACCATTAAATTCTATATATACATTAATTCCTGTCTTATTTATAATTTCTACCTGACACATAGATACAGTAACATCTTTTTTAGACGTAAAAATCTTAAAACCTTTCAGAGCCCTCTTAATATTATTCTCCCATTTAATTCTGTTCACTTCGTCAACCACAGAAGAAAGAAGATTCTGTGATTTATTCAATTCTTCTCTGGCTTTTTCCCATTCTCCAGTATCATAATAACTTCTGGCAAGATAATAATGAGATCCAATATATTCAGGATTATAAGTAAGGGCTATATTAAACATATTTATGGATTTCTGTAGATCTTCCTTCGATAAAGATTTTTTCGTTCTTTCATGCTTTTGTTTTAATACCTCTATCTCGTAAATACCATAATAAGAATGACCCATCATATAATAAGATCTAAAATCTCTTGATTTACGACTGGAATATTCCTCAAAACTATAAATAGCCTGGGTATAATCTGTTATAGGTGAATTATAATTGACTGAACTATTTGAACTATAGGCTATTTTTTTCTCTGTACCTTTTTTAAAACTGATTACACCTTCTTTAAATAATTTCTCTGAGGTAGAAAAATTTATTAAGATAAAAATAAAAACTATAAAAGCAATTAAAAAAACTATAACAGATACTATTATTCTTTTTCCTGTTAATCCTGGCTTTTTATCAATCTTTTTTATATCTATAATATTATCTACAGGTTTTATTACAGGTTCTTTTATAACTTCAACAGGTAAAGAAGAAGGCAATTGTTCAGTCTGTGCAGATTGCATAATCTCAGTTCTGACAGGAGTATCTTTAGAAATAGAATCCACTGTTACATCTGGAAGAGATATTACAGATTCTACAGATTTTGGAGAAACAGTTGGAGTTTCTGAAGGAACAGGTTCTTCTGGTTTGATACGATCTATCTCTTTAGAAGAAGCAGGTAAATGATCAGTTCCATCTCTTTTACCTGTGTCTGTTATTTTAAATAGTTCCTTTTTTATATCCTGAACAGATTTATATCTCTCTTCAGGATTCAATGAAAGTGATTTCTCAACTATAGAAACTAACTTAAAGGGTGTTAAAACCTCTTTTACTGGATTAAATTTACCTCCAGAAAAATTCTCAACCTTACCTGTTAAAAGATGATATATAGTTGCACCAAGAGCAAAAATATCACTTTTAACACTGTATTCACCTTTTTTTTCCTCAGGTGCACTATAATCTCCTGCTGGCAAAATACCTTTTCTTTTAGCATCAGGATCTGAACTGGAAATATAAAAGTCAAGAAATACCAATCTTTTATCATTGTCTTTCATCATTATATTATCAGGATTAATATCACGATATATTATTGAAGGTTCATAATTATGTACATACTCCAGTACATCCAATATCTGCATTGTCCAGGATATGACCTGTTCCTCTCTTAAACCGGGGTTACCTTTCTCCTCAAGTATAGTCTTTAAACTTTTACCTTCAAAATAATCCATTACCAGATAATGTCTTCCATTTTGCATAAAATAATTAGTAATAGCAGGGATACAGGGATGACGGATATTACAAAAAAGCTTAATTTCTTCTCTTATATTTCTTAAATAGTTATTAAAATCCTGATCATCCCCATAATTAAGAAGAAGTTCCTTTACTATACATAAAGTTCTAAACCTTATATCTTCAGCTTTATAAATTATTCCTCCTTCTGATTCTCTCAATAAATACTGTATTTTATATCTCCTATCAAGAAGTATACCAGGAGTAAGAATCTGTAGAGGAGCAACATCAGCTAATTCAGTACCACATCTTATACAAAAAAAACAGGATTCTATTTTTTCATTACCACAATTTAAACAAAAAGGTAACATAATCTCATCCTTTTATTAACATTCTATAACACAGCGAAATCCTCTGGAAGGATTTCTATAATCAGGTCTTTCAAAACCTCTGTAACTACATGTAGCAAAAGAACTACGACCACCTCTAACAACTTTTATTTTACCTTTTTCGTAAGGACCTTTATAAGGATAGGGATAATACCATTCAGAAGTCCATTCATATATAAAACCACTCATATCCATAGCTCCGTAAGGGCTGGCTCTTTCAGGATAAGTTCCTACTCTCATTAATCCTGATGTATCTATAGGATAATCCTCCCAATTATTACCCCAGGGATATCTTCTTCCATCTGTTCCTCTGGCAGTTTTTTCCCATTCAGCCTCTGAAGGAAGCCTTTTCCCTGACCATTTTGCATATTCTTCGGCTTCATAAAAGTTTACATTAACTACAGGAGAATTTTCAGTACCGGCTTTAAAGTATCTTTTCCAATGAACAATTTTTGCACCTGTTTCTCTCACAAATTTATCAAACTGGGAATTGGTAACAGGAAATTTATCTATTAAAAAGGATTTCAGAAAAATCTTATGTCTTGGATATTCATTTGGATCTCCACTGTTGGAACCCATCCAGAATTCGCCTGCAGGGATAAATACCATATCAGGATAATCTTCAGCCATAAGTTTTGCAGGCATATCTGAAGAAACCAGTGTTTCAATCATATCTCTGGCAGAAGAGAATCTTTTTTCCACTTCTTCCTGTGTGGCTTTATTAACAATTCGCATCAGCTTTTTAGATATATTTGGATTAATTTTCTCTATGGGATCTATATTCAGTAATTGAGGTTGTACACCTGTAAGCATATGGTGCATGGTAGCTCCCATAGAAAATATGTCACTTCTGGGTTCCGGTTTTCCTTTTACCTGTTCAATAGCACAGTATCCAAAGGTTCCTATAATAGTCTTTGTAGTATCACTATCAGGTCTGATTGTTCTTGCAATACCAAAATCTACAAGAACCGCTCTATTATCATAATCTCTTATCATAATATTTCCTGGTTTCAAATCTCTGTAAACAATAGGTGGTTTCTGATTATGAAGATAATCCAGTACTTCCAGTACCTGAATTGACCAGTTAATTACTTTATCTTCCTCCACAGGTTTTCCATCATATTCATCCAGTATATTCTGTAAATCCTGGCCTTTTATAAAATCCATAACAAGATAATATCTTTCATTTTCTATAAAATAGTCCATAACAATAGGAAGTCCCACATGGCGAAGCCTGCTTAACATAAGAGCTTCTTCCTGAAATCTTCTAATAGCATACTCCTGATCCCCAAAATCTTCAACACTTAACATTTCTTTTACAGCACATTCTCTATCAAGGCGGATATCTCTGGCTTTATAAACACAACCCATACCACCTTCTTTTATTATATCTATTATTTCATATCTCCGTTCTAATATATATCCCTGATCGATTAATCCATCTTCAGTTAACTCCAGTAAAGGAATACCACATTTACCACAAAATTTTGCTTCCTCTATATTTTCAAAATTACAATCATTACAGGGAATTAACATTTATACACCTCAATTAATAACCTTTCTGATAGGTTATGAAATCATGACATCAACTATAATTTCTATATAAATATTCCCTAAAAGTTCTATAAAATCCTTTAACTGAATTTACTTCCCCACACAGAAATTTTCAAATATTCTGTTCAGTACATCTTCTGTAACAGTATAACCTGTTATTTCTCCAAGATAATTAATAGAATTCTTTAAATCTATGGCAATAATATCA
>Ga0302242_1002519_pt1 | contig 11461 bp, 2 predicted proteins | sample AAG_UR_Lys_MG_FD_193510 | JGI IMG/M metagenome (GOLD analysis project Ga0302242, IMG submission 193510) | Enriched activated sludge microbial communities from anaerobic digester in WTTP, New Holstein, Wisconsin, United States - AAG_UR_Lys | ecosystem: Engineered > Bioreactor > Anaerobic >... | reverse complement strand
GGGATTGACCATGAGGTTGAGGGGGTGAGTCTGGTTGTTGGTAGCGATTTCATCGCCGGTCAGTTCCACTTTTCCGTAGATGGCATAGTTTCCTGAGGTAGTGGGCGTCCAAGGGATTTCCACCTCCACGATCTGTTGGCTATTGATTGCAGGTCCGTTTACGCTGGCCAAGACTGCATTGTCCGGCCCCATCAGCTTCACGGTGTAGGTGTCTTGGGCTTCAGAACCGTTGTTTTTGATGCGTATGACGTAGGTCGAAGCTATACCTACGGTAGGGGTGATATTTCCGGTGATGCTCAAAGCACCCAGATCGTTTTCTATCATCTGCAAGGTGTAGAAAAAGGTTACCTTCGGAAATTGACCTGTCGCCTCTCCAGCGGGCGGATTCATGGGATCGTAAATAGCGTTGTCATCGTAAATATTGCGGGCACGGTTGTTTCCTATGGTCTGACACTTGAAGAAGTTGGTTGCGGAATGCCAGGTCGCATCCATGGGACGGTTAACCATCATCACCAGGTTGCCGCCCGTGTGAATATAGGGTGTTTGCAGGTTGTAGAGGATGGTGTTTGCTCCGGCCGGATAGTCTACATTTCCATCAAAGACCAAGGTCAACTGAGTGGCAGGTATAAAGCCGGCGTTGAGGTCATTCTGGTCTGTGCTTCCCAGATAGATTTTGGTGGCTGAATTTAGCACGTCGGTTGAGAACTGGTTGTAGAAGGCCAAAGAAGTGATGGTTCCGGTGTTGAAGCCCAGCTCATCTGCAAAATAAAGAGTTTCGTAGAGCGAATTTCGATACCAGAAATCCATGGGTATGCGGGCGTTTTGTGTGCCGTTACCTATGGTGACTGCACTGATACCTGCAGGCTGGACGTTGATTACAATGGGAGCTGTCTGGTTGTTGGCGGGGATTTCATCACCGGCAAGCTCCACCTTGCCAAAGATGGAGATCTCTCCTTCAGTGGTAGGCGTCCAGGGGATCACTACCTCCAGAGTCTGCATGCTGTTGATCGCAGGTCCCGCTACGCTGGCAAGGACAGTATCATCCGGCCCCATCAGCTTCACGGTATAAGTGTTCTGGTTTGCCGTGCCATTGTTTTTGACGGTGACGGTGTAGTTTACCTCCTGTCCGACAGTTGGTGTTAGAGCACCGCTGATGCCCAACACACCGAGATCGTTCTCTATCAATTGCGTGGTGTAGAAGAAGGTGACCTGCGGGAATTGACCTGTACTATTGCCCTCGGGCGGGTTGAAGGGATCAAAGATGACATTGTCATTATGGTCATAACGGGCACGGTTGGTGCCTAAGGTCTGACATTTGAAGAAGTCGTTGAAGGAATACCAGGACGTATCCATGGGACGGACAAACATCATCACCAGGTTTCCGGCTGTGTGCATATAGGGAGTCTGGAAGGTGATGTTGATGGTGTTTTGACCGGTTGGATAGTCGACAAATCCATCAAAGACGAGGGTCAATTGAGATGCAGGGATAAAGCCTGTGCTGAGGTCGGTCTGGTTTGTGCTGCCCAGGAAGATCTGGGTGGCTGCGTTGAAAACAGGGAAATCGAAGTTGTTGTAAAGGGCCATGGAGGTGATGGTTCCGGTGGTAAAGCCCAGCTCATCCGCCATATACAGTGTTTCGTAGATGGAAGTGGACATCCAAAAATCCATAGGGAAGCGGGCAAGCTCGTTACCTATCCCAATGGTGATGCCTTGGACACCTTCGGGTTGGACGTTTAACGCCAACATGCTGGTCTGGTTGTTTTGAGCTATTTCATCACCGGCCATTTCCACTTTTCCATAGATGGTGGTGGCGCCTGCAGCACTGGGTGTCCACAGAAGCTCCACATCAGCCGTCATGCCGCTATTGATCGGAGGCCCATTTACCACTGCAAGCTGGGTGTTGCCCGGCCCCATCAGCTTGACCTGATAGTTGCTTTGATTGTTGCTGCCGTTGTTTCTGATACGCACGGTGTAACTGGCTTCTTGTCCGACTGTGGGTGTGGTGTTGCCACTGATGCTCACGGCTCCGAGGTCATCTTCAATATCGGAGGTCAGATGCATCATTATATTGGGGATGTAGGGGTTTACATTCCCTGGTTCCGTCGGCTCTCCACCATCTTGATACCACTCCTGATGTCTTTGGCTACCTATATCGGTAAATCTGAAGTTGTGACCCCAGCCTCCACCGTAGCCACCATAGTTGCTTTCCACGGCGATGATCAAGTTTGCGCCCGTGTAGGCGAAGGGTGTATCGAACTGGAAGGTGTTCCATCCCAAGCTGTTGGGCGTGAAGGTGCCCTGCTTGACCATGGTCGCATCGGCTGTGAAACTCTGCCAGGTTTCAGCCGTCAGGGTGGTGGCGGTAGTGTTTTTGGCCCAAATCTTGTAGGGGATTTCTGATTCGGAAGTGGAGCCGCAATCCCATGCTACCATGTGGAGAGTGCCTACGATGCCTATCTGCTCCACCGTGTAGAGGGCGGCGGAGCGTTCGTAACCCCAGATTGCGCCAAAGGGCTGTCTTTGCATGTCGGTGCCGTCTCCGATCACGATAGTGCCGGCAGGTAAGACGCTTGCAGTCAAGGCCACATCATAGTTTTCTCCGGCATAAACGGCACGTAAGGTGGCGGTAATCTCGCCTGCGGTAAAGCCAACTACGCTCACCGGGATCTGCACATTCTGCCCGGGAGCCAAGGCTGCAGGCAGGTTTGAAGTATCGAAGGAGAATTCAGCCGCATTGGGGCCGATGAGGCTAAAATCACTTGAGCTAAGGTTCAAGGTTCCGCTGCCTATGTTGGAGGCTATCACGGTAATCGGAGGGTTGGGCTGTCCATACTGCACCGTACCAAAGTTTAAGGTGGTGGGCGACAATCTCAAGATGGGGCTGGTGGGCAAATCTCCAAACTGCAGCATGATATTGGGGAATGCAGTCACCAAGGTTCCGCCGGGAGGCAAGTTGGGGTCTGGATTGATGCCATCATCATAATAGCGGAGGCCACGGTTTAGGTCTCCTGAGGATGTACTGTAGAAGTATTGCTCATTGCCGTCGCAGTTGGGCGTGTTTTCATCCACGGCAACCACCAGGTTATCCGTATTGTTGTATACAAATGGATTGTCCAGCAGGATCTCGATCCAACCGGGCTGGTCTGGGAGATTCAGTTGACCGCTGAAAACCTGCACCATTTCGCCTACGGGAACCCAATCTTCAGCATTGGCAAACTGGCTTCTTTGCACGTGTCCCATATAGACTACCCAGTCTCTGGAGTTGGGTGCAGGGGCCACTCCGTTCCAATAAAAAGCTATGCTCTCGATGCGTTGGTTGCTGATGTTGATCTCAGACTGCAGATAGATGCTTTGGGTGTAGTTGTAGTTATAAAGCGCAGTTATGGGCATCATGCTATTGAAGGAGCCATTACCGATGACCACTCCCGAAGTGATGTTGAAACTGCGTGTCACAGAGGGAGGCGAAGTGCCGATGTTGTTGCGGGCTACCACATACCAGGTGTGAGCTCCGAGTGCCAGATTGCTGACTGTATACTGAGTTGATGCCTGATTGTTGCTCACCAGTGTGCCATCGATATACACATCATAGCCTGTTGCATCTGCGCTACCACTGGGCAGAGTCCACCGGAGGCTTTCGCCATTCATGATGCTGGTATTGTGATCGGGATACACCAGATCAGGCGCCGGAGGAGCCACAGTATCCGGAAACACGAGCTGAATCGCTGCCAACTGGGCGTTTATTCCCATGGCAGGTGGCGGGTTGTTGACGTCTGGGTTGGTCATATCATCGAAATAATACAAGCCCGCGGCGTCACCGCTGGTAAAGCCTCCCCAGATCACGGTTTCTCCCCATTCGGGTGTGCTTTCATGGACGGCTACCACCAGATTGTCGGTGTTGTTGTAATTGAAGGGGGTGTCCAAGGTGATTTCCATCCACTGTCCGCCGGGAGGGAAGTTGCCGAGAACGCTGCCGGAAAATACCTGCGTGAGGTTGGCGACCGGTTCCCAATCTGTCGTAGATGAAAAAGAACTTCGGGCCACATGACCCATGTAAATCACCCAATCATGGCTGTTTACCAAGCTACCGGCAACGTCATGATAAAACCTGATCTTCGAGATTTGACCTTGATGATTGATCTGACTGCTCGTGTAGATCTGCTGCGTATAGTTGTAGGCAAAGACTGTGTGGACAGGGAAGTTGAAAACACCTTCCCAGACTGAGCCTACGGTGACCGTAAATGCGTTGAGGCTCATAAGCCCTAACGCAATCAGTACGATCAAGGACATGAAGCGTTTCATGGTTTTCTCCTAAATGCTTTTTTAAATAATACTGAACTCTTGCAAAGCCTTGCGAGAGCTCTACAAATGATCTGTGTAAACCGGCCAAACCGGGTAATATACTCATAGAGCTAAATTCGAGGCCAAATGACCTTGAGTAACAGATATAATGATGTGAACATCTTGTCAATCAAAAATTGGATGCCAGTCGGGAAAAAGCCCGCTGACCCAAAAGCCGACCCCACATACGAGCCGGCTTGAAATAATCCCAGACAATGCAATAGACTCTTTCTCTGGGTGGAGCTTCCCAGCTCGTTACCTGCTTCGCCCTTACTTACCCGCAGGGTGATGCCGTGGAGATACTCGGGTTTTTCCCGAGTATCTCCGAGTAATCACCGGGCGGCTAAGCAAGGAGGAGGCGGGCAAGATCATACTGAGGCCACTGCATCATTTGGGATAATATACATAGCTGTCAGGCATGCATCTACTGCGTCAGCATCATCTTGGAGCTCTTCTGATATCCGGGTGCACTCATCCGAACCAGATACACACCGCTGGAAATGCTGCGTCCTCGATCATCTCTGGAGTCGAAGACCCGTTTGTAGTGGCCGGCAGCATGGTCTTCATCTACCAATGTCCTCACCAATTGGCCTTTGAGGTTATAGACTTCCAGCTTTACTCTACCCGCTTCCTTCACGCTGTAGCTGATGGTGGTTTCGGGGTTGAAGGGGTTGGGGTAGTTGCCCTTCAGAGTGGTGGTCAGCACGGGGATTTGGGGGTCATCACCGGCAGATTGGGGTTCCAAGACAAAGTTTACGGTGGTAGTTTCATCGGGGTTTACCAAAATGTCATCAATGGTTACGGTCTCAAAGCCATGTGCAGATGCTGTTACATCTCGACAGCCCGTGGGAACGATGAGGTTATAGGTGCCCGCAGAGTTTGTAGTGGTGCCGAGCGGTCCGCTGGTAACGGTTGCCCCGACAATGGGATTGCCATCTGCATCTGTCACGCCACCGGAGATTGTTCCCATTGCAGTAGGTATTACCAGGAAGGTAGTCTTTGGAACTAAATCCATGAGGTATCCGACTGGAGGAGCGGCCGGGTCGAAGGGATCATAGTCTCTAACTGCATAAATACTGCGGTTTGGCTCCATATGCTGACATCTGAAGTAGTCATTGCCGTAATAAAAGTCATCCGCACTTCTATAGAGCATCATCACCAAGTTTCTGCCGTCTGTATAGTCAAATGGCTCATCAAATACTATGCTGATGGTGTTTTCTCCGCTGGGGAAGTCCACCAGTCCCGCAAAGACCAAGTTGAGCTGCGTGGAGGGGATATATCCACCGATCAAGTTAGTTTGCGAGGTGGTACCTAACCAGATGGATATCGGGGTATTCTGCAGGTAGGTCCAGAAGAAATAATTGTAAAGTCTGATTCCCGTGATCTGCCCGGAAAATCTTTCCATCTCTTGTGCGTAGAAAATAGTCTGGAAGAGGGAATACATCGTTTGAGTATAAAAGGGTATAGATTCATATTTGTTTCCCCTGCCCACGGTGATAGTCTCCACTCCTTCGGGGTTAACTATGAGGTCAAGATTTGGGGTGAGGTCGTTTGCAGAGACTTCATCGCCGCTCAGTTCCAGTTTTCCATGGATGGTATAGTTTCCTGCGATGGTTGGCGTCCAGGGGATAGATACTTCCATGGTCTGCAGGCTGCTTATGGGAGGTCCAGCCACGCTGGCAAGCTCCACATCATTTTCATCCATCAGCTTGACGGTGTAGCTGGATTGATCCGCTATCCCGTTGTTTCTGAAGCGGATGGTGTAGGTGGAAGGTATTCCCACTGTGGGATTATCAGTTCCGATGATGGCTGAGGCACCCAAGTCGTGATCTATTCTATCCGTTATACAGAAGAAAGTGGTCTTCGGTAATGTCCCCGTCAGCGTTCCAGGGGGTGGAGAGTTGGGATCCAAAAAAACGCCATTGGAGAAGGTATTAAGAGCACGGTTGTCGCCAATGGTTTGACACTCGAAGAAGTTGGTGAAGCAGTCGATGGTCTCGTCAAAGATGCGAAAAGTCATCAATACCAGGTTGCCGCCTGTGTAGATATAGGGGGATTGCAGGTCTATGAAAAAGGGATCATTGCCCTCTGGAATAATCATACTCCCATCAAAGACCAAGGTCAGTTCAGAGGCGGGAATATACCCAGCACTGAGGTCATTTTGCGTGGTACTCCCCAGCCAGACCTGGAAGAATGGATTGGGTGCCATGGCGGAGAACTGTTTGTGGAAAGCGATTGAGGTGATAGTTCCTGAGCTGAAGCCAAGCTCATCAGGGAAAAACAGCGTTTGATAGAGCGAGATATAACAATTAAAGTCCAAGGGGATGTAATCAAGCTCGGTAAATTCACCTATGGTAACAACATGGTTACCTGGGGGATAGACCTCCAATTCAATTGGTGCTGACTGGTTGTTTTGTGCCATTTCATCGCCGACCAGCTCCACTTTGGCATGGATAGCGATCTCATCCGTAGTGGTGGGAGTCCATGGGATAGATACATTCAAAGTCTGTTGTCTAAATATAGGCGGTCCCACCGTTCTGGCCAACTCTACGCTGTTGGAATCCATCAGCTTCACGGTGTAGGCATATTGAGCTTCGGTGCCGTTGTTGCCGATGGTGACAGTGTATCTCGCCTCTTGTCCCATTGTGGGTGTTAGGCTACCTTTGATGCCCAACACACCGAGGTCGTTTTCTATCAATTGCATGGTGTAGAAGAAGGTCGCCTGGGGGAATCGATTCGTAACAACTCCCTCGGGAGGGCTGAAAGGATCAAATCCTTTGAGCATACCACGCTCATAACGGGCGCGGCTGGCTGTCCCTATCTGACACTTGAAGTAGTTGGTTGAGGGATAGAAGGTGGTATCTACAGGACGGACAAACAGCGCCACCAGGTTGCCGCCCGTGAATACATAGGGCATCTGGAAGGGAATATTGATGGTGTTTTCGCCGGCAGGATAGTCTACAGCTCCATCAAAGACGAGCTGTAACTGCGATGCGGGAATGAAGCCTGCGCTGAGGTCGTTTTGTGTGGTGCTGCCCAAATAGATCTTGGTAACCCCGTCAACCACAGCGTCTGTGAAGCTGTAGTAAAGCGATATGGAGGTGATCGTTCCAGAGCTGAAGCTCAGCTCATCTGCCAGATACAGTGTTTCGTAGATTGAGCTCCAATGCCAGAAATCTATGGGGAAGTGTTCTTCCACATCACCACTTCCTATGGTAACTCCTCCGAAACCAGCGGGTAGGACGGTTATCCGCAATGGGTCTGTCTGGTTGTTTTCAGATACTTCATCACCAACCAGCTCCACTTTGCCACAGATAGTGCTTTCGCCTGCAGTGGTAGGAGTCCAAGGGATCACCACAGGCAAAGTCTGATGGGGATGAATCACGGGTCCCGCCACACTGCCCAATTCAGAATCATCTGGTCCCACCAGCTTGACCTGATAGTCGATTTGAGGGCTGCTGCCGTTATTGAAGACATACACGGTGTAAGCTGCTTCCTGTCCGACCGTGGGAGTGGTATTGCCGGTGATTCTCAAGGCTCTGAGGTCTAAAAGACGCGAGCTCGGACGCATCATGGTATTGGGTGTTCCACCGGTTTCCACCACGGAATTAAGGCTCACAACGAGCCCAAGCGCGAGCAGTGCGGCCAAAAATGTCTGTCTATTCATAACTCTCTCCTCGTTTTAACTATTGCATAAGCATCATCCGGGACACTTTCTGATACCCCGGTGCGCTCATCCGAATCAGATACACACCACTGGAAATGCTGCGTCCTCGGTCATCTCTGGAGTCGAAGACCCGTTTGTAATTGCCGCTGGCATGATCTCCATCCACCAAAGTGCGCACCAATTGGCCTTTGAGGTTATAGACTTCCAGCTTCACTCTACCCGCTTCCTTAACGCTGTAGCTGATGGTGGTTTCGGGATTGAAGGGATTGGGGTAGTTGCCGTTGAGGGCGGTGGTCAGCACGGGGATTTGGGGGTCATCACCGGCAGATTGGGGTTCCAAGACAAAGTCCAAGGTGATGGTATCGTAGACGATGACGATCACATTGTCAATCGTTTGGCTGACAAATCCGGGTGCGGATGCGGTAATCGAGTGAGAGCCTATGGGGTAGAAGAGAGAGTAGAATCCTGAGGCATCTGTCGTAATGCTGATGTATTGGCTGCCTACATTGGCTCCGGCGATGGGGCTGCCATCGGGTTTCTTCACGGTGCCTTCTATCCAGCCTCCTGATCCCTTCCAAATGGGGTTGGAGAAGCTGGGCAGGGAGAAGATACCGCCCTGGTAGGCAGCTTTGACCGCCCAGCAATAATTGCCGGGAGGGAGGGTTTGCCAGGCAGTGTCGGTATAGCCCAGAGCGGTGATGGCATGTGGAGTTAGGGCTATCCAGGCGTCCTGGTTTTCCATCTGTTGATAGAGCAATCTGTAGACGAGGTAGCCAGTCAGGTGATTATCTGATTTAGCTGCCGGAGCCTGCCAGTTGATATTCACAGCGTCGCCGGTATGATTTACCTCGGCGAGCACATTCTCCACAGCGGCAAAAGTCTCCTCGAGATCAATCAGTCCCATCTGGTAGTTTGAGTTGCCTACAGTGATCTGGCCACTTACCGGAGTGTATCCAGCGGCTGTGACGGTGTAAGCGTAGGTGCAATTGGCATAGACGCCTGAAATGGTGAATTCTCCTTCCCTGTTTGTGAAGGTTTGATAGGATTCGTAACCGCTGAGTTGGATGCAAGCATTCGAGACTCCGCCCAGGTAAAAACAGCCCAGAACGACGCCGCTCACCGTCACTTGAGGTAGACGCAGCAGATCAGCGTTGAGTGTGAGATCATTCCCCGCTCCCAGTGTAACGGCCTGCGTGTGTTCAAGGTAGCCATGTGCGTTGAAGAAGATGGAGTAGTTATCGGCTACGACGTTGGGCAGGGTATACTGTCCGGCGTCATTGGTTGTGGTGCTATGGAGGCCATCGCTGAGGGTCACGCTTGCGCCGCTGAGGGGCTGGTTATTCTCACCCCTCACGCATCCAGAGATGCTGCCCACAGGCAGGGGATTGAACATGAGAGTCGTCTTGGGAAATTGTCCTGAGAGCACTCCCGGCACCTGAGGATTGTATGGATCAAAGACAATCACATCAGAGAAGGCGTGACGGGCACGTGTTGATCCCACAGTCTGGCCTTTGAAGCGGCACATATTTGATCCAATGTAAAAGCTGCAGGTGGGTCTGCTATACATAATCACAAGGTTTCCACTCCGGTAGCAAAAAGGCCCCTGCAAGGGGATCAGGATCTCGCTTTCGCCCATCGGGAAGTTTACGGTGCCATCAAAGACAAGTGTCATCTCGCCGGCAGGAATCCAGCCACCGGTGAGGTCGTCCTCAACCGTGTTACACATCCAGATTTTCACCGGCATATCTTCCAAGTCACAGAGAAACTGACTATATAGAACAAGGCCGTGGATAGTGCTGGGCAATCCGATTTCATCCGCATAATACAGGCTCTGATAGAGGCTGTTCCTGTAGTAATAATTCAGTGGCACCAAGACGCTTTCGTTGCCTTCGCCGATGCTGACCTCGTTCAGCCCTGCGGGCATGATAGTGACATCCAAAGCCGGAGTTTCATTGTTTATTCCATACTCATCACCGCTCAGCACCACTTTGCCATAAATCGAGGCGTAGCCAGTATCTGTGGGTATCCAAGGGATGTCAAACTGCAGAGTCTCAAAAGCATTTATCGCAGGCCCGGCTACACTGGTGAGCTCAGCTCCAATCACATTCATCAGCTTTATTTGATAGTTGGCCTGAGTGTTGACGCCGTTGTTTCGCAAGGTGATGGTGTAACTGCTTTCCTGAGCTTGAGTGATGATGTCAGGCCCAGTCAGTCCCAGAGCGGCAAGATCGTTCAGGATGGGCTGATCGGTGTAAACAAAGGTGGTTTTGGGAAATTGAGCGGTAGCTTGGCCAATGGGAGGGTTATCAGGGTTATGACTGTAATTGCGTGTGTAGCGTGCTCGATTTGCCGCCCCAGACTGACACTTGAAGAAGTCCGCCGATGAATACATGTTGCTATCATAGGGACGGTGGCACATCAGGACGAGATTTCCACCCAGATACATGTAGGGAATCTGCAAATAGATGGTAATGGTGTTTTCGCCGGTGGGGAAATTCATCACTCCATCATACACCAGATGCAGCGATGTTGATGGAATGAAGCCACCGCCGAGGTCATTCAACTGAGTGCTGCCCAGCCAAACCTTGATCGGCTTGTTGAAAACCCCGATGGATGTGAAGTCGTTGTAAAATTTAAGCTGAGTGATCGTGCCGTTTGTGATCCCCAGTTCGTCCGGATAATACAGACACTGGTAAAGCGAGTTATGATACTCAAAATCAAAGGGATAGCGGGCGCTTTCACCGCCTGCACCAACGGTGACTTCTGAAGCATTCAGCCCAGAGGCAATCGGCAAAAACATGGCCAAAGCCATGATGAACAAAAACATGCGGCGCATAACAATCTCCTTGTTTCGCTACTTAAATTATCCTTACCTCGCAAGGCGGAAAACAACCCTGCGGCAAATCTACAAACTTCCCAGCAGCGCTGGGGAAATCGAACCAAGATACTGCGGAATTATCGCATTGACAGTTACAAGGACAGGCGACAGCGAAAGTCAAAAAACAGGTCAAGCTCAGATCAATAATGCTGCCAAACCTGCACTGGACGGAGTTGCATTTATCGTTCCAAATCTCTAAATATCTGAGCCTTATGACGGCTACTTTGATGAGGGAAAGCGCCCTGATGCAATGGCAATCCACCCCCCAAAAAGCTCAGCAATCCCGGGGCATAAAAAAACGTGGGAGTCGCCGGGGTAGCGCTCCCACGCTTTGGAGGGCATTCTATGTAGGGTTTGTATGTTGTGTATTATCTGTATGCTATAGTCAAGATAACTCGATTTCCGCTTTTGGCAAGTCCTTTTTACACAAGTGTGTTGGCTATATAGCGCGTCCTTTTGTAGACAGCTTTTATTGCGGTTCCCGGAGTTTATTGAGCAGCTTTTTCAGCTCCATCAGTTCTTCCTGGCTGTTGTAAATGATGTTGACACTACCCTTGTGGATGTGCCCTTTGATCTTG
>Ga0302242_1002511_pt1 | contig 11485 bp, 17 predicted proteins | sample AAG_UR_Lys_MG_FD_193510 | JGI IMG/M metagenome (GOLD analysis project Ga0302242, IMG submission 193510) | Enriched activated sludge microbial communities from anaerobic digester in WTTP, New Holstein, Wisconsin, United States - AAG_UR_Lys | ecosystem: Engineered > Bioreactor > Anaerobic >... | reverse complement strand
CAATCGTCGAGTTGGATTGATTTGGGTAAATCACACTTTGATAGTTTGTCTTTTAGCACTTCTAAATTCATTGCGTATATTTTATTAATACATTTAAACTTGCGTAAATCTGCGAGTTAGTGGCAAGTGTACCGACACTCACTAACAACCGAGTTTTTTCATAAATTCATACATTTCACTTGCCCCGATACCTTTTGACCATAAAACTTTTGCTTCGACTAACATAGTTTCTAATTTATCCCAATTATCTACAAGTTTTGACCAAGTTTCTGAAACAGGTTTTAACTTATTTAATTCTGTTTTCCATTGTGGAACTGCTTGTAAAAGTTTTGAACACCTATTAAAGTCGGAAGGGTCGCAAGGTGTCATTAATTTTCCATCAGACTTTGAATAACCACCACTTAAAACAGCAAACATATTTTTAGAACTAATACCGTGTTCACCGTGTAACAACCACCAGTTTTTATTTTCTTCAAGCGTTTTCCCATTAATATCTGCAACAGGTTCTGACCAAGTTTTTTGACAATCTTTGTGAAGCACATTAAAGGCATCAATTTTATTAGTCATTTCTTTAATTGGAATTGGCATAACCAAAGGGTGCTGACCACCACAATTAAGACAAAATAATTTTTCGTTTCTAATTGTAGTATGTTCTACTTTACTTTTTGACATTATTTTTTATTTTTTAAGTTAATATTTTGACTGACCGAAAAACACCTGCCACTAACATTGCATTGGCAAAAGCAGGGCTGACTTACTAATTTTGAACATTTGTAATCCTATTAAGCATTGGTAAGTAATTGAACTTTTGTACTACTATTCCCTGCCTTCGCCAATGCTTCTACGTTATGCGATATGCTCTGACCAACCAGTCTGCCAATTTTCATCCATACTAAGAAAATAAGCGAATGGCAAATCATAACCATCTTCCGTTTTCCAACCTCTGTCAAAATATATGTATTCACTGTCAAGAAAATATTTGTGTCTTATTTTCTTCCCTTCTGTGATTGCAATGTGTTTAGCTTCTTCAAGAGAAAGCACATCGCATAACACAGTATTGCCGTCATTGCGGCTCAACTGCTTATTTTCAACTTTATTTTCCATATTCAACTTTTTATTTGTTATTAAACTTTGTGCTACTATTACCGCAACGAACGGCAATACTCGGAACGTTAGGTGCAATGCTAATCCAAGACACCTGCCAACCAAATTGGACAAAATATAAGCCAGTACAAAAATCGTTCTTGTAAACTGACTGCTAAGTTATCCTTACCAATTGTTTTGCAATCATTCCTCCAAATCAAATAGAATGGAATAAAAAGAACGATTTGCAATAATACACATATCAATATTTTGTTCATTTTGTTTAAAATTGTGGGAAGCACTGCACCTAACAGCAGTTTGGCAAAATAGCCACAGATACTTCTCGGTTAATAATTAAATTTGTGCAAGTGGCTACTTCGCCAAGCTGCAAAACGTTGGTGGTAATGCCAAGAAACACCCTAAAATGGCAAGTCATTGGAAGAACTTTTATTTGTTATTAATGGCTCTACTTTAGGATAAGGTGGATATACTTTTGCCAAATCTTTATTATCAAAGAAATTGCCAATAATTTCATATACCATATCATCCCTCATTCGGTGGTTGCAAATACCATCAAATAAATAATAACAGCAATATTCTTGACACCAAATAACTGTTGAAGTATGTTCTTTAGTTTGCCAAATTCTGCGAAATTTATGTTTGACAATATCGCCTTCAAAAATTTCTTTTCCATTTTTATCAGTTAATCCAGTAAACTGCATCAACTCAACATGATTTAATGTCATAAGTTTATGAAGATTTTTAACTGAATGAATGAAATCCCAATCACTCATTTTTTCTGTTGCTTTTGACCAAGCTCTAAATTTTATTTCTCTGTTCATTTTATTTTGATTTGTGAAAAAGGGCAGCCGCTAACAAGTGCTATACAATATGGAGGCTGACGTGCTTCGGTTAAACATTTATTTTAAATTCAACTTTGGTGCTTCGTATTGGGCTTTCTGCTGAAAATCCGCCACATCGTATAGCACCGATACGTTAGCGGTAATACTATTTACCGAAATATTCCTGCTGACTTTCCATATTCCCATCTCTAAAATCTGTTGACGGATAGTTTTTTAAATTATCAGGTATTTTGTTTGGGATATTTGCTTTTTGACGTTCTATTTTATTCTGCTCATAGTTTGGTGGTAAACCATTTAATTCAGAAATAATTTTTGTTCCGTTACAAGTTGAACAAATATCAAAACTTGACGATGATAAGGTATTGTGCGTTCTGCCAGTACCGTTACAAATTGGACATTTTTGCCACATATTTTTATTTTTTAGAATGAAAATCCCTTGTAAATTAAACCGTACTACCGCTAACAAGGGTTTGTAGCAATAGGGTTATAATTATCATAAGCACTTTTTGCTTCAATTATTGATTGAAAACTACCTATATGTTTCTTTTTTCCTTTTATTGTTGTTTGTGCAATATATCTATTGCCTCTTTTTGATACTCCAGTAGGTAAACTTCTTTTTGTAGTATATTGATGTATAGTGTTTTCTCTATTTGTAACCCATTCTAAATTAGAAATAATATTATTCTCTTTGTTTAAGTCCTTATGATTTATTTGGGGTTTTAAATCATCATTTTTTAGAAAATGAATACCAACAAGTGTATGAATATATTTTATAGATTTTTTGCTATTAAATAAAAAACAATACTTGTATCCGTGATTATTCTTTTGTTGAGATATGATTGTTTCTTTTTTATAAACATCTCTACCTTTTCCACAAGTATATTTTCTTTCAAGAGATTTCACATTTCCTAAGTTCGATATTTGATATAAGCCTTCATATCCAATAATATCTTTCCATTCTTCAATCATAGCTTTTTAGTTTTTAAAAAGTTAATAATAATTTGTCTAATTAATGTTGCAAATAAAAGACCTTCTTTTTCTGCAATCAATTTCAGTTTACTATAATCTTCTTCTGAAATATAACTTTGTATTTGTCGTTTCATAATGCAAATATACAAACTATTTTAAACTAAAACAAACTTTATTTTATATCAATTTTCAGAAGTGCAAATATTGAGCTGTGTACTTCTAATCAGCTTTTGTGGTTAATTCAAGTTTTGTTGCATCTAATCCCACCATCGCAAAGCCTCGAACCGCTATATGCCATTAAATTTTTCCCACCCACAGTCTTCGTTATTATCTAACCATTTATGGAATTCTTCTTCAATCTGTTGCTCCTCTGTTTTACCACAATCTTTGTGAATTTTGATTGTTACTTCTTCTTCTGTATGTCCTGCGTTGCAAAAGAATTTTACTGTTACTTCTTCCATCGTTTTTTTTATTTAACATTATTGTTTATTTATATGCAAATATAAGTATATAATTCTATTTACACAATGCATCTAATATTAAATTAATGTGAATAAAAAAGCGAGGTGTAAACCTCGCTCCTAACCAATAAACTAAATTAACCAATGAAAGTCAAATATACTATTTATTTTTTAAAATACAAATCCGATTCCGATTTTCCATTTAATGTGAAACTTATTCCTATTATGAGTTACAACTTCATCTGCTTCTTTCTAATTAATTAATATTTATATATTAACATATTTAGTTCCTGAAATAAAATCAGATTTATTATATTTATCCAATAGCTTTTGCCAAGTATAACCAAAAGTTTTTTGAAAGTGTGGATAGTCTTTTATACTAGACCAATTACCACCCCATTCCCATCCATATTTTTTAAATACTTCTACTACTTCTGTCCAATCTGCTTTACCATCCTCATCGTAATCTTTTGCCATATTCCACGATATCTCTTTGTCGTCTATCAATAGACAAAAATCAACGGCTAATCCGTAATTATGAAATGAACTTCCACCCTTAGCATTAGTTACTTTTTTACCCTGTTTTGTCCTTCCTTGTGCATATAAATCATTTTGTTCTTCAATAGTTCTTAGCCCTTGTACTATCCTAATTTGTGAATGTTTAGTTAGTAAATTATTGGCTTCATTAACTATTTTACTTACTTCATCTCTTACTTTAGGATGTAGTAATTTAATTCTATCTTGAGTTACCTTGTCCATATTATTTTATTATCTGAAAAATTAATAGTCCTGTAATGGCAATTCCTATGCCTAATCCTAATCCTAGTCGTTTACGTTTCTGTTTCTTTTCAGCCTGTTTAATCGAGTTTTCTAAGGCGTGATACCTTTGTACTTGCAGATTAAATGCAGAAGTCAATTGATACTTTAACTCATCGTTCCATTCAATTTGCTTATCGTAAATCTTTTGCAATTCAATCTTAGACTTTAGCATAGTATCTTGAACCGATATGATTAGTGATAATGCCTTATTTTCTTGCTCACATGCATCCAAATCAACAAAAGTGTTATTGATTACTTTTATTTGCTCGTTTGTCAAACACTTAACGCTGTCTTTTCTTAATGTTGCTTGTGAGTATGTCAAAAGACTGCTCCAAATCAGCATTGTTGTTAATGTCTTTTTTAGCATTTGCGTTATTTTTTATAGCTTTTATTTGCAACCTCAAATCGATAATTTCGTTCTCGCTCTTTGATTGTAATTCTGCATCTAATTTTTTTTTAATAATTAATTCCTTATTTAAGGAATCAATCTTAAATCTTAAATAGTCGATTTGTTTTTGTTGTTCTGCTTGTATTTGCTCCAGCACCTTGTTGTCGCTTTTATATGTTACGATTTTAGGCTTTTTTGTGGCAAAGAAGATAATTATCACCAACAGTAAAAAAACAAACATTAAAAAGGTTTTATTCTGAATTATAAATTGTTTCATTGATGTTTTTTTATCTCATCTTTTAAATCTTCAATAGCTTCTGTGAAGCGTTCAATTACAGTAGTATTCCTATCTATTGTAGTAAGGTAATTCTTTTCCATTTCAGAAACTCGTTCGTAGAGTTTCTCATTTTTTTCGGTGGAATGTATTAAATCTTGCTTAGCCTCTTGTTTAACCGTTTCCAGTTGTTTGTTAAACCACCACACCGCAAAAATTAATAATAGAACTATACTTATGTTGTTCGCTATGTCTATAAAACTTTGGGTTTCCATTTACAATAAAATTTATTTTAAAACATGTGATAAAATTACACTTACAGTGGCTGCTGCTGCAATGACAGAAAACCATACAGCCCAAAATATTTTCTTTTTCTTTTCCATTTTATTAGATTTTAGTGATTAAAATTGTTCCTGACAATACATTTGTAAGTCCATATTTTTGTGTAAATTCATTCAATGTTGTATTCATTATTACCATTTTCTAAGAATTTTTGAGTTATAAAATAAATGAAAGATTAATGCGAATAACGGATAATTCAAAAGCATGAACCAATACCAATTAGAGTACATTATGAGTATTCCTATTGAAACATAAGTAACAATAAATCCTACTCTTTCAATTAAACCGAACAAGTGCCATGCATCTGTAAACATTACAAACCAACGTGAACTCCCCCAAAATTTCTCTTTGCCGTTTTTCCATTTGTTTTTCCAACTTATGTTCTTTATCCAAAATTCCTTTGCATGAAACTTCAATTTATCTTCTTCCGATAAATCACAAATAGCTTTTGAAAAACCGCTAAGAATTGAAAAAACTACGGATAATATGATTAGTGTTATTTCCATATTATGCTAATATTTGTTCCTTACCATAAGCAATCATGTTGGCTTTCATCTCATCATTTTTATCGTTTGCGCTCTGCATGTCTTCGGCAATCAGCATGGCTTCTGTCTTATTGGTTACATTGCCATTTTCATCTAATTTAGGCTTCCATCCACTTTTCATTTCTTCCATAATTATAGCCTGTACTTGTGACTGAACCATTAAGAACATTTCAGGATTTATTTCCCTTGCAATGCCTTGTGGTTGAGCATTTACAATTGTTATGATTATAAGTAAATCACTTCTACTGAAATCTATCTCTTGCATGGTATCTTCCTTGTCATCTATTGTTACCAATTGATTTATTTGGTACTTCAATTTGTAATCAAGCCTACTCCATGCACTTTCTAAGGCAAAGAATAAATGTTTATTTTTTAGTTTAATTTTCATCTTAGTTGCTTTTAACGATTAATTGAGGTTGAGTAATTATAATACTTACTTTGTATTTCTCTTGAATTTCCGACAATGCTTTTTGCACATCTTCCATTGCTTGTTGCTCCCTTTGTTTTATGTCTTGCATTAACAATTCCTTTGCTTCCTGCAATTTGTCTGTTTGTTTTGCCATTTTATTACTGTTTTTTAAATTTTAAAATAAATCATTCCATATAGTGCCATTATAACACTGTAACTTATTATCGGTTGTGTTATATAGCATTAGTCCTGCCATTGGCGATGCAATGGCATCTCTTTGTGTAGTAGTCATTCGTGGTGGTGCAAACCCCTTAGTAGTGCTTGATACATCCAACATGGCACTTGCATTTGGCGTAGTAGTTCCTACTCCTACATTAGATGTAGAACCATTTAACGCCAACATCCAATTTGGAGTAAAACCTGAATTTGGCGTTAATCCTGTGTTACATGCAAACTGCAATACTCCGTTGTTGTGTTCAATTGCTGATGCGTGTGTGGTTAATGCACCATAAGAAGATGCTGAAACATCGGCATTTAACGCATACATCATACGTGTCGTTCCAACAAAACTAAACGAGTGTTTCGTTTTGTCGTCAAATCCTATGTTATACCATCCATTTGAATAGTAAACAATATTCCCCGTTGGTTCACTTGCAATCCTAAATTGTTTATAATGGTAAAACTGTCTTATATAGGCATAATCATCATGTGCGGCGTTCATGAACTTTAAAAAACTATTTGAGTTTATTTGTATATTCCCGTCTTCTTTTCTATCTGTCCTTACCCCTACTTCTATGGCAATTCCTCGTGAGTGATTTGCATAAGAACCAGCTCTTACCTTTATGCCAACGGGACTATTGGACGCCCCAAAACTCTCATTGTTAATGTCTAATAAAACTGACTTCTCTAATATGTTTGCCAATATGTCTCCATATTTGATAAGTTTTATAAGCGAACCATTATTCCAACTTGATTGAGGTGCATTGGTGCTAATTTCCAATCCCGTATTATCGCCTGTTAATCCGTTCCAAGTCCACGTTTGCTTAAACCCTCCATTGTCAATTGTGTTGGTTGCCGTTGCTGATGTAAGTGAACTTAATGCACTTGTGCCACCAGAAGATTCAATTTCTAATGATACTTCTTCTGTTACTGGATTATAGCTTTCATTAATATTAATGCCTGTACCCTCTACAAAATTCAACTTAGGAACAGATGCTATGGTTGTACCATTTTTAGCTACTGTAACAGTTGGTACTTGTGCTTGTGGTACTGAACTTGCAGATAGCATTATATAGTCAATATCCCATTGTCTTTGAACAGAAGATAGTCCTCCTACCATACCTATTCTAAGTGCTTTTACCATAGCAGATAAACTACCAAACGCAGTAATAGGTATAATAGCTAATTGCCAAGTATTTAATACAGTTCTTGATACTCCATAATTAAATAAGTTAAGATTATTTCCTACAAGTGTACCTACTGAATTTTCAAATCTAATATTTAGATTTTTATTAGAGGGAACGCTTGTTCCTGTAAATCTTACCCATAACTGTATCATAGTATATTGGAATGGGTCAAAAGATGTAGTTCGCTCAAATCTTGCATAAATATTAGAATTAGTATCTGCTTCTATATCATGCGTTCCTTGTTTTGGTGTATTTGTTCCCGAAAAATTAATACTACCCAAATTTGGAGAACCCACATTTAAGGACGAAAAAGTCCAATTTGTTGTAGGGTTATCTAAGTATATCTGCTCCAATGCTAATCCAGATGGATAAGATGTCCCTGCTTCTACAAGAACGATACCTACTTGTAATTGGTCATCTGGAATAATTGGTATCTCTGGATTAGCAGATGGTGTTCCACTAATTACAGAAACTACTCCTGCTTCATTTACTACTACTACATCAAATCTACTGTTAGTAGGGTCGGATGCCGACAAAGTAACAGATGTTGATGATGCAGTTTTTGAACCATTAAAATAATAACTTAAAACAGATGTATCATACACTAATCCTGTACCTGACCACGATACACCTCCTGATATTAAATATTTATCTAAATCAGAATCTGTAATTACTTGCCAATTACTATCTTTTCGCCCATAAGTTCTACCGTCTGTTGGTGCATCTAAAATGCCTCCACTTTGTGTTGGAAGCGCATTAATGATAGTTCCCATATCATTAATTGTGGATGCTGTCTTGTATATTTCAAACCCATTATACTGCCCTGCTGATACTCTATTGTTGGTGGTAATTGTTGTTTCGCCTTTTTCTGTTCTAATGGAACAAATATCGTGTGGATTTATGTGTCTTACATTCGCTGTATTTAGTCTTTTGCCATTATAAGAAGTTATTGTTACTCTTAATAACTCACCCCAAGTGTTACCTGTCCAAGTTCCTTGTGGATATAGCATTTCTAATGATGTTATTCCTCCTAATGAAACGACTTTATCGTAATTAGCTCCCGAACCTAAATTCTTAACGAAAAACGTGGTTTCGCCACCATCTACTATCTTATCTACTACGTTTAACTGTGGAACTATAATAGTTTTTATCTCATTTAACTCCTTATTGTCCTCTTTGGTGTAATTGAATTTAAAAAATACACTTGCCATTATCATTAATTTATTTACAAAAATACTTTTCTTTTGCTTTAAATACAATAGGTAAAAGATTAATCGGTTGATATGCCTTTTTCTATCCAAACCATATCTTTTATGTCTTTTAGTGCGCTTAAAACGTTCTCTTGTTGCATTTCTATCGGTAAATTCTCATATTGCTTATTCTTGACATATTCCTCTAAGAATTTACCATATCTAACCTTTAGTTCATTTCTTAATAATACCTTAACCGCATTTTCAAAATTAGCATCATTAGGAATATTACCCTCTGTTTTCTTATATAGGTCTTTCAATAATTTAGCTGTTTCCTCTTTTTTCATCGCTTCTTTTACTTCATAATTAAAATAACCCTTTATACTTCTACCTCCTAAGTAAATATTATTTTTAGAAGCATAATCGTACACATCTTTCATCTCTTTAGGTAGTTCCTTGTAGGAAAACATAAAGTCAAAATCGGTTACTATTGGCGATAAATCATATTGCTTGTATATCTTGTTTCCTAATATATCTAATTTATCAGGTATTTTTGTAGCATTTTGAAATACAGAATTTTGTACTAAATAATTACTCCAATTTTGCGTAAAGTCTTTAGATGAAGCATAATCGCTTTTTTCTTCTTGCATATCTATTATGTCTGTGTATAATCCAGAATGAAGTGGAGTGGCTTTAAATGGTGCTGTTGTTACCTTGTTTATTGCCCTTTCAATTTTCCAATCTTCATCTCCCATAAGTATATCTAAAACATCTCTTATGCCTTGCATAGTACCCATTTCTTTAAAATAAAGTGGCACATTCCATAATACACTTTTTATATACCTTTCAATGCCATTTCCCTTTGTTTTTTCTCTTTCTTGTAAATACTTATCACTCGGAGTGCCATCACTATTAGGATTATTTTTATACATATCCCTTTTCGTTATACTGTTAGTTATCTGTCCTATTGGATAGAGTAATAGTGTTATAGGGTTGTCTCTAAACGAAATTAGTTTACCTTTATAATACAAACTATTTGGTCTGAATTTATCAGGATAGTTTTGTGCTAACTCTTTGTCATATCCACCCCAAAATATTACATCTTTATTTTGTAGATTAAGCAACGTTCCATCTTCTTCTTCATCATCGTCTGCTCCCTCAAATAGTAATGACATTAACATACTCGACATACCCAACCCTAACATTTGTCTTACAAACATTCTTGATACATCGGATTTATCCTCAATATAATTTTCTTTTTGTATCATTTGAGCCACTTTTTTGTCTGTAAAGTGTACTCCTACACCAACAATAGGAACGTGTTTTAATCCATATATGTACGATTTGGTTACTATATTAACAATAGGTACTAATGTCTTTGCAAATAAATTCCAAAGTCTTAATGTGTTATATATTGCTATCGTTGAAGCCTTTATTTCGTCTGGTCGTTTACCCTCTATCTTTTTTTGAAACTCTGCAAGTTGTATTGTCATTAACATCTTTATAAGACCCTCACTCATTGGAGATACCATACCTGCTATAATAGATTCTTCTTCCCTTATTCGTGCCACCTCCGATTCAACTCCTATTTTTTCCGCTTCTAATTCTCTTCTTCTTCTTCTTTTGTCAGCTTCACTCATGGTGATACCTGCTCTATTTAAGGCTTGTTCTTCCTTGTTTATAATGTCTGTTATCTCATTCTGTACTTCTTCTGTTTGAACCAAAGAAACAAGCAATTTTTCATAATACTCTTTACTGCCATACTTCACTCCACTTTTTAATATCTCTTTACCTTTTATCCTTGATAATTGAGCATTATACACCCCCTCCCTTACAAATAAATCCCCTGCACCCAATGAGCGTACTAACATAACCGGCATTGCCATAGATAAAGTATATATCTTCTTTAATGCATTACTAAATTTCCAATCTTTAAATACACTCCCCAACTCCTTTTCTACCATTCCATCGGCTTCCTCGTACCATACTTTTGCCTGTGGATTGCCTCTTAATATAACATCAAATAAATTGGCTATCCTTGATAACACATTGGTACTTCTTTGGCTTTGATTAGATGGCATTACAAAGTTGCCATTCTCATCGGTAAATCCGTTCTTTAGCTTATCTAATACCTTTTTATTTATTCTCTGATTGCCAAAAGCAAACCTAACCCTGTCTGTTAATCCTACTTTGCCATTGTAATTTGAAAATAAATCTACAATAGATTGTTGTAGCCTAAACCAATTACCAGCTATATAGGTACTAAACAAACTCTTAATAGCTACCGAACCCCTACCTAATATGTTAGCTAAAAACCCATTCTGTAAGGTATTCCAAAATACCTTGCTTCTTGCAAGTGGACTTTCTTCTAATTGTCCTAATATTTGTTGAAATACTACTTGTGCGTTTTGTTGTGTAACACCACTCGTACTATTAATAATAACCGCAAGTTGTTGCAAGTTTCTTATTGCTGTGGCATTGCTTATAGGTATTCCATAATGCTGTAACACCGATGTATAATTTCCTTGTCTTGATTGTGGTATATTTCCAAATCTTAATATGTCATTAACAATATTGTCTATTTTAGTCTTAGGTTTTTCTGCTTTTACCTTACTGTTGTTTTTAGCGTCATTAATACGTTTATCCTTAGCTTTTAAGGATTGTTCAGCTTTCCTTGCTACTATTTCCTTTACTTCGTTTTTTATGGCATTAAATAGCGTTTCTGCTTGGTTATAA
>Ga0302242_1002507_pt1 | contig 11500 bp, 12 predicted proteins | sample AAG_UR_Lys_MG_FD_193510 | JGI IMG/M metagenome (GOLD analysis project Ga0302242, IMG submission 193510) | Enriched activated sludge microbial communities from anaerobic digester in WTTP, New Holstein, Wisconsin, United States - AAG_UR_Lys | ecosystem: Engineered > Bioreactor > Anaerobic >... | reverse complement strand
TCGCCGTGTGCGGATTCCCCAGACGGTGATCATCATCGCCCCGAAGCACACGCGGCAAGGTGTCGATTGTGCCGTGGCCCCGCACGAGACCTGGTCGCTGCCGGGGGCGCAGATCGCCTCGGATCTCGAATTGGCCCGCCGCTTGGCCGACATCGTGCCCGGACTGCAATTGGACGCCGCCGCGCACCAACAAGAGCACGCCATCGAGATCCAGTTGCCGATCCTGGCGAGGCTCGCGCCGCAAAGTCGGGTCGTAGGGATCACCTTGGGGGCGGGCGACTGGGAACGCTGCCGCGTGTTGGCGACGGGACTGGCCCAGGTGCTGCGATCGCTCCAGCCGCAACCGTTGCTGGTGATCTCCAGCGACATGAATCACTACGCCTCGGACGACGAGAACCGCCGCTTGGATGAAATCGCTTTGCGAGCCGTCGAAACCCTTGACCCGGCCGCCGTTTACGATACGGTGGTGGCTCGTCATAATATCAGCATGTGCGGCGTGCGGCCCGCCATCGTCGTGATGGAGACGCTGCGCCAGTTGCATCTGTTGGGCCGGTGCGTTCGCGTGGGCTACGAGACCAGCGCCGCGGCGTCGGGTGACACCAGACGAGTCGTCGGCTATGCCGGTCTGTTGTTTGGACCTTCCTCGTAGGCCGGGTGGTCTCACCCGGCGGAAGCCGCTTGCCGGCTGCGCCGGATCGTTGTTTGGAACTGCGACATGAGCAATTCACCGTTTGACGGCGGACCGATTTCTTCTTCGGGCGACTTGGGAAGCATCGAGTTCACGTGCCGGACCTGCGGCCGGCAGTTGCGCGTACCGCTGCAGTACGCCGGCCGGAAAGCGAAGTGCCCGGAGTGCGGGGCCATTCAGGCGATCGCCGCCGGGCCGCCTGCGCCGCCCCCGCCTGCGCCGCCGCAAGCTGCGAGCCCCCAGGCTGCGCAGGCTCCTCAGTCACCCTTCGACGATTGGCTCAGCCCGCCCTCTGGGCGGTCGGACCCTGTGGCCACCGCAGGTTCTTTGGCAAGCATCAGCGACGCGGGTTCAGCCTTGCCGGCAGTCACGGCCGCCAGTGTGTCGGCCTCACCGGAAGCTGCCGCCGGCGCACCGGCGGTCTCGCCGGTGAGTCCATTGGCTCCGACCGCGGTCTCGCGTCCTGCGCCGCTGCGCGGTTCGCCGATGCTGCCGACACCGCCGGCCCCGGCGCCCAGTTCCAAACTGACCACGGTACACCATCCAGGCCGGGAAACGGAGACGAAAAAGCTTTTCGACCGGATCACGGCCGAGATCAGCAAGATCTATGTCGGCCAGCAAGAGTTGGTGCTGGGATCGCTGGTGGCATTGTTCTCCAGCGGACACGTGCTGATCGAAAGCGTGCCGGGGCTCGGCAAGACGCTGTTCGTGCGCACGCTGGGCCGCGTGCTCGGCTGCCCGTGCGGCCGCATCCAGTTCACGGCCGACTTGATGCCGTCCGACATCACCGGCGCGCCGATCTTCGACATGAAGATGCAGGAATTCCGCTTCCGCCCCGGTCCGGTGTTCACTCAGTTTCTGCTGGCCGACGAAATCAACCGTTCGCCCGCCAAGACGCACGCGGCCTTGCTGGAAATCATGCAGGAGTACCGCGTGACGATCGACGGCAAGAGCCATAATTTGGAACGTCCGTTCCTGGTGTTGGCGACGCAGAACCCGATTGAATCCGAAGGGACGTACAACCTGCCCGAGGCGCAGTTGGACCGCTTCATGTTCAAACTGACGGCCGATTATCCGCGTCCGGAGGAGGAGGCACAGATCCTGGAACTGCACAGCCGCCAGGTGGATTTGAACGAGCGGTTGGACCGCGAGCTGACGCCGCTCACTACGCCGGAGGAAATCGTTCGGATCACGCACCAGAACTCCGATATCCGCATGGATGCGAAGCTGATCGATTACATCAACAAGATCGTACGTCTGACGCGCAAGTGGCCGCAATTCCATTTGGGTGCATCGCCGCGTGCCGGCATCGCGCTGGTGCAATCGGCCCGCACGCTGGCCGCTTTCGCCGGGCGTGATTACGCCGTGCCCGACGACGTCGTCCAGTTGGCCCTGCCCGCCCTCCGCCATCGTGTCATCCTGACCGCCGAAGCCGAAGTCGAGGGCCGCAACGTTGACGAACTGTTGATGGAACTGATCCGTAGCGTCGAAGTGCCGCGTCTTTGAGTCCGCCGGACCTGCTGGTTGTTCAGGTACTCGAAAATCTCCAAACTCGACTCAGGTCCTGGTCCCACCGCCATGTCCGATACCGTTCAGTGGATCCAGAGTTTCAGCACCGAACTGCGGACGTTGCCGCTGCTGCTCGTCTTGGCCCTGTTGGGCTGCCTGGTAGGCTTGGGACGCTGGAAGCGAGTGTCGCCGTATGGCCCGCTGGCGATCGTGATGCTGGGGCCGTGCGTGTTGTCGTTGGCCTTGGCGTTCTATCCGCAGGCGTTTCTGCTGGTGGCGACCGTCGACGTGGTGATCGTAATTGTGGCGGCGGCGGATTTGCTTTCGCTGCCCAACGTGCGGTCGTTTTCGGTCGAACGCTCCACGTTGCGGATCGCTTCGCTGAAGAAGCGGCATGCGGTGTCGCTGACCATCTTGAATCACAGCGCCCGCGTCTGGCAAGTGTGGATCCGCGACGACGTGCCGCAGGAGTTCGAAGCGACACCGGATGAGTTCGTGCGGCGATTGTCTGTTCGCAGTCGCATCACGCTGCACTACGATTTGATCGCCAGCCGCCGCGGCGCGTTTGTGCTGACCGCCGTCCACGTGCGGGTCCGCAGCGGATTGGGACTTTGGCAGCGCTTCCTGGTCTTTCCTTGCCAGTCGCAGTTGTTCGTCTATCCGGACATGCGGCAGTTGAGCGAGTATGCGATCCTGGCGCGCACGAATCGCCTCAGCCTGATGGGCGTGCGTCGGACGCGCAAAGTCGGTCTCGACCACGACTTTGAACGGCTCCGCGACTATTCGCAGGACGACAACTACAAGCATATCGACTGGCGAGCCACCGCGCGCCGCCGCAAGTTGACCGTCCGGGATTTCCAGACCAGCCAGAGCCAGCGGATCGTTTTCCTGCTGGATTGCGGCCGCATGATGACCAACGAAGCGGCCGGCATCAGCCTGCTGGACCATTCGCTGAACGCTCTGCTGATGCTCAGCTACGTGGCCCTGCACCAAGGCGACGCGGTGGGCCTGATCTGCTTTTCGGACCAGATTCACACGTTCGTGCCGCCGCGCGGAGGGATGAACCAGATGAACCGGCTGCTGCACGCGGCCTTTGACCGCTTTCCGCAGTTGGTCGAGTCGCGTTACGACGAAGCGTTTCTGTATCTGACGTCCCGCTGCAAGAAGCGTTCGCTGGTCGTGCTGATCACCAACCTGATCGACGAGGTGAACGCCAACCAGATCCAACGCTGGCTCGGCACGCTGTCGGGCCGCCATCTGCCGTTGGGCGTCCTGTTGCGCGACCACCGGCTGTTCGACGCCGCTAACCTGCCGCAACCCACAGGCCGTGACTTGTACCGCGCGGCCGCGGCCGCGGAAATCCTCACCTGGCGTCACCAGGTGCTGACCGACCTGCAGCACCAGGGCGTCCTGTCGCTGGACGTCTTCCCCGAAGAAATGACCGCCCCGCTGGTGAACCGCTACCTGGAAATCAAGGCCCGGCACCTGCTGTAGGCCCTGCGTTCGCGGGAAGCGCGCGCTTTCGTAGGCAAGGACTCCGTCCCAACCCAGTCGGAACGGAGTCCCAACCTATTGCCGCTCACAACCCACGGATTTAGCTTGGACAAGGCACTACTCTGGTTGCGGCTGCCGGCCGCAGCGCTTCTTGTATTTTTTGCCGCTGCCGCAGGGGCAGGGCTCGTTCCGGCCCATGCGGACGACGCCAGCTACGGGTTCCCCGCCCGATGCGGCCTCTGCCTCATCGTCCGGCAGTCCGAGGGGCAGTTGGGACGGCATCTTCAACGGCCGCTCCGAGGCCGCATCGTCGTATTCCGGCACGCGGATTCGCCGGTGCGGTCCCCGTTTTGCGATTTCCTTCACCTTCTGATAGCGCCAGCGGAATTTCTCCAAATGATCCGGTTCGTCCTTTCGCCAAGCGCGGAGCAACGCTTTCGCCTCGGCCTCCCTACACGTGACGCACTCGTCAATCCGCCACCGGCCGCCCAGCGAGACGATGGCGACGAATCGCTCCTTGATGGCGAGCGGCCGATCTGGTCCGGCATCGTGGCAGTGCAAGAACGCGACATGAACATCGCGGCACTTGCAGACCGGGTTGGGACAGTACAGGTCATCGAGCAGATACAATTCGCCGCCGTGCTCCCACTCGTACGCGAACGACGAAGTATCGAGACGGTCTTCAAGGCCGTCCGAAATGATGTGGCGGAACAGAATGAGCCTCCCGTCCTCGAACACGTGATCCGGAAACCGGTAAGTGCGCAAGCGGCGGGCCACGCGACGTTTCTCTCGCGCTTGCTGCTGCAGGTAAGCCTTTCCTGATGCGGGATAGTCATCCAGCAATTCCCGGACAATCTGGTCGGCGACGCGATCGCGCGGCGGCGCCTCAACTTCCTGCCATGTATCCCCGTCAACGCGGATTTTCAAGGTCAGGCCCCCCGTCACCAACTGGTCGTCGTCCGTGACCTGCTGCAGCGTGAAGAACAAGTGCGTGCAATCGCATTCCGGCGCTGAACAGGCGGTGATGATCACCCGAAACGGATTCGGGACGCACGAGAATCTGACTACCTTGGGCATCATCGGATCGAATTCCTTTTGTCGTCGTTTCAACGGCCGGACGGATTGCCAATCCGTCCTACGTCGTCCCATAGTCCCTGCCCTGCCGGGCGGCAGCGATCAACAGGATCAGGCCCACGATCATCATAGCAGCCGAAACGTTGTAAGGCATGTCCAGGCGCTGCCGCAGCAACGGGATGCCGGCGCCGGAGCCCAGGATGCGGGCCAGCTCGCTGACGCTCTGCCCCACCCCCAAGATCGCGCCCTGTTTCTGGGGATCGCTGCGCCGCGACAGCAGCGAATTCAGGCTGGGATGCATCATCGCGAACCCGCCCACCACCAGGGCGGCGGCGCCCAGCACCAGGCCGATCGACTGCTGCAACACGGCCAAGACCATCAAGCCGTAGCCAACCGTCTCCAAGATCGCCCCGCCGGCCGACAACCGCACTTCGCTCACGCGACCCGCCAACCGGCGCACGATGCCGCCTTGGACCAGCGCCAGCATCAGGCCGATGTAAGCATAGGTAAGGCATACCTGCTGAAAGCTGAAGTGAAAAGGCATCTGCGCCGCCGCGTCGCCGCCTTTGAAGTGAATCCCAGACCAAACGCCATGCCGATCAAGGCCATGCCCTTGGGCCGTTTCTCCAGCGAAGTGGAATCCGCGATGTAAGCCTGGGCCGTGGGAATCGTGGCGCCCGCAATGCCGGCGCCGATCCGCGAGACGAACAGCAGTGCGAGACTCTTCATCACCGTGGCCACGCCGGCAAACACCAGAAGCCCGATGGTAGCTGGCACGAGACGCAGGGCATGATGTATTCCCACGGCCTAGCCGCCATTGCGTTTTGCGAGGCGTACGGGATGACGCACGACGCAGTGTTGATGCCAGGGGCTCAGGCGTCGCTCAATTTTCTGTCGTACGCTCAAGATCCAGCGGCCTGAATCGCTACGGCCGCTTGGGTTCAGGAGCCGGCGCGAGGCACCTGAACACAAAGTGGCGTTCGTTCCGTCGCCATCGAACCAAAGCGGCGACAAGGCGCCGCACTCCAAAAGGCGCATCAAAGAACGAGAAATCGAGTAGCCGTCATACGAGCCCCGGAGGCGCGCAAGCCTCTTTGCCCAACGTCGGGGCTAACCTCCGAACCATTCCGGCCGCACCAGCCACAGCACGTGCAGCAGTCCGGCGGCGTACAAGGAATCCAAAACGTCGTCCGCCAACACGCCCCAGCCGGCGGGCAGATGTTCCAATCGCCGCGCCGGGGGAGGCTTGATCATGTCCAGGATCCGCGTCACGGGGTAGGCCCACAGCACCGTGACCAGGATGCTGGGCGTGCGGAACAAGAGCACCGTGGTCAGGAAGCCGACCACTTCGTCCGTGACGAATTTGCCCGAGTCCTCCTCTTGAAAAAATCGTTCGGCCCACGGCGACAGACGGAACGTTGCCACGCAAGCCACGATCAGGGACACCGCGATGCCGACGGTTTGCCAAGGTTCGGGGGTCCACACCGCCAGCGCGACGTAGATGGCCACACCCCACAGGGCCCCGCAACTGCCGGGCAGGATGGGGCAGTAGCCGAAGCCGCCACAGGTCGCGATCAGCCAGCGGAAGCGGTCCGCCCAGGTCAGCGCGGAGAAACTGCGATCGGGTTCACTCATTCCGTCGACTTCTCACGTATTCAGAAGTGCGTGGCTCCGGGCCGCGGGTCTGGCCTTGAACTTAACCGGCTGCGCCGGAACTTGTGGCAGTAGCCAAGCCATGATAGTGCAACGGGACCAACGCGGCGAGCACCTGTTGGCCGAGTGCCGTCACGCGCCAGCGGCGGGTGTGGGGGATTTTGGCCAACAGACCGCGGAGGTGCAGACGCCTCAACCACCGCGTCACTTTGCGGGCCTGTCGGCAGCTTTGACCGGCGCTAAGGTGATGGCTCCACAAGGCTTGGAGGATCTGAGCGTTGTTGAATCCCCGCAGCAAATGGTCGCCCGAGAGCACGGCCCGGAACAACTGGGTGTGTTGGGCACGAGCCGCATTGAAATCCGCGTAGAATCTCAGGGGCCGAAAAACTCACCGTGGCGTGGTTCAACACCCGCGGGTACAATTCGCGCAGCTTGGCGAACCGATCCGTCAGTTCTTGAGCCCGCTGCGGATGGTCCAGCTCCAGGAGGCGTTGTCGTGCTGGACGAAGCCCAGTCCCCAGTGGGTCATCTGCCGCGCCAACCAGCTGTGGCCGTTGACGTAGACTTGTTGGCCCATGCGTTTCCAATTCACCATCCGATCGATGCTCCTCGTCACCGCGCTGGTAGGAGTGCTCCTGGCGATCCGGCAACCGGCGGTCCGCAAGTACGGAAGCCAGAGGATCGCCGCCGAGAAGTTGCTGGATGTAGGCGCGCGGATCACGGTCGAGCCGATTCGGCCGGCCTCCTTGCGGTGGCTCGTCGCCAACGGCGATCTCGGCCCCATCACCACGGTTCGACTCGAGGGCTGCCGACAGCCCGGGGATAGCCTGGCGGCTCTGGCCGACCTGCCCGACCTAAAACACCTGTACCTGCCGAACTCCGCCGTGACGGACGACCATCTCCAGCACGTCGCCGGTCTGGGACGGATTCGCCGACTGGCCCTGTGGCGGACGCAGATCACCGAACGTGGGTTCCGCCATCTTGAAGGCCTCGAGAACCTGGAACTACTCGACATCCACGGCAGTCGCGTGAGCGAGGACGCTTTGCCGCACCTGGCCCGTCTGCCGCATCTCCGCCAGATCATCACCACGATGACGCTCACCGACCGCGGGCTTGCTTGCCTCCGTACGTTCCCCCATCATCCGAGCATTGTCCGCGGCAAGATTGTGGTAGAAGGAGTCACGGACCGAGGAATGGCCGACCTGGGCGCGTTGACATCGATCCAGGAACTGGAGATCCGCAACAGCAACGTTTCGGCGGAAGGGTATGCCCAGTTGGTGCGGCTGAGACGTCTCGCTGGCTTGAACGTCTCTGGGGCGACTTGCGACGATGCATCGCTGGCGCAGATACATCGCATCGCGTCGCTCCGCAGCCTCAGTGTCCACAGCCGCCCCGCGCAAGTTTCTCTCGGCGGAATCACGCGTTGCTGGGGCGAGCAGATCTCGCGGATGAGAATGCTGTTGACGCCCGGCCGACGTTCCGTGGAATGTGGGGGGCGAGAGGGCCTTTCCGTGTCCGTCAGTTTTGTGGCCGCCGACCTTGGAAGTCTGGCGCTGTGCCGAAACTGCGAGTCCATGATCCTGCGGACCGACGAGCTTGACGAAGTGGTTCTCGCCGGCATCGGCCGGATGACGAACCTGACAACCTTGGTGCTGCTGTACAGCGATGGCAAACACTGGGTCGGGCCTGGGACGGGGGCACGGCCGGACCTGACCAGCGCGTCGAATCACCTCGCCGCGCTGACCCGCCTGAAACATCTTGTCCTGGAATGCTGGTCGCTGGACGACGATCAGTTGGGCTTCTTGAACCACCTGCCGGCGCTCGAACAGCTCACATTATTTCAATTGCCGATCAGCGGCGCCGGGTTTGGCCAAGTGCGCGAGAACTGCCGCGTGCGCCGCGTGGATATTGCGATGTGCCCGGCATTCGATGATGACGGGCTCGCCGAGTTGCTCCGCCTGAAGAGCGTCAAATGGGTCAACCTGGTGGAGACGGGTGTCAAGACGCATCCCAGCCGAGCAACCATCAAGCGATGAAAGAAGATCCTGCTCTTGGTTTGGGTTGAGGTGAAAACGGCCTCGAGGCTCTCTTCCTGCTCATGTCGTTGCGCGTGATGACCATGGCGTTCTAGCTTTCTCGCGGCAGGCCGTGTTGTTGCGATGCGGTGACGCTCATTCTGGCCTGGACTCTTGCGAGTCCGGCTACTCCTCGAAACACGCCGGACAACGCACTTGAACATCCTCGTCGTTGACTTCGGGCAGGCCGAGCCCAATAATGAGAAGGAATTTCAAAGGAGCCGACGTGCCATGCGGAAGACAACTTGGGCGCTGTTTATTCTCTCGGCCGCGTTGGTCAGCATACCGGAGGCCGCGCCGGGGCAGACCGGCGGGGCGACCGTTCGCGGCATGTTCGGGGACCGCGAGTTGGGTCGCCCGCTCAAGCCGGGGGCGAGAACGCTGCTCGGCCCCGGCATGACGGACTCGTACGGCGGATTCCGGGGGAGAGGGCGAGACCAATCGCTGCAGTTTCGGGGCATGCCCTGGCAACGGGCTGCGGCGGCGCCGGCATGGCCAAGCCGGGGAGATCAGCCTGCCGAACCGATCCCGGCCAGGATCAGCCCACGCCGCCCGCCGGCGGTCAGTCCCCTGCCGCTCCGTCCGGCCCCTCGCGAGGCCAAGCCCTCGACTTCGCCGCCGGCCGACCAATGGTTACGAGTCCCGGCGCGGGGGACTCCGCGGACGCGATGAGCATTCGCCGCGTAGCGACTGGCGGCCTTAGCACCGTTCGAGAAATAACGGTCCATATCCCCGTGGCGTAAGCTACTAGCTTGCGGTAGATCGTGGCCTCGCAAGCTGGAAGCTTACGCCACTTATTTCTCGAACGGTGCTTAGCCGTGGGCAGCGGGACAGGAGTGGGAGCCGACTGCTGGAAATTCTCGAGTTCTTGCTGCTACATGCCCAAGATTCTTGATTCTTGGCGAATCCTGGTCCGCCGTGTTTGGCGAGACGGAGACGAGATTCACGTTCGACGCAGCCCCGGGACCGAGATGGTCCGGACGGGCGACGTGGGCTTTCTCGGCTCAGGACCGGATCGTCGCGCGGGGCGAACGGGCGATTCAGACTCAGGACGAGCCGTCGATCCGTTGGGAGGTTCCGCTGCGGATTCCGCCCGTCGCGTGGCCGGCATCGAGTGCCGCCGTGCGCCGTGCTCAGGACTACGTGCGCTCGCAGTTCCCCCAGGCCGTCGGCGACGGCGACGCGTTTCACTACCCGGTGACGCCGGAGCAGGCCCGCTCGGCGCTCGACGATTTCCTGGATCATCGCTTCATCCAATTCGGCCAATACGAGGAGAGACAGGCATACTTCCAATCTCTCTGCCATGCCCGTAGAATTCAGGCGACAGCAGGCAACCTGTCCGGGAAGGAGTCAGGCCATGAGTGCAACCGTGTTGGAGCCAGAGACCACGGGGCGCGTCTGTGCCGAAGCCACCATCGAAAACCTCGAAGACCTGTGGGCCGCCAAACGCGGGCTCCTTCCCGCAGAGGACGTGCGTCGGATCGTAGTCTCGGATGCCCTCGTTGACACCGGCGCAACGTTGCTGTCGCTGCCTCGCAAGTTGATCGTTCAATTGGGACTGGCCAAGACCGGAACCGAGCGGATTACCAGCAGCACAGGCGGCGGCGAGCACGTGTACGAATTGTATTGACAGAAGCAGGAGACCAACCATGCATTTCACGCGACGAGATTTCCTGACGACTTCGGCGGCGGCTTGTGTGACGGGACTGGGCGCGGCCGGCGGCTTGCAAGCCGCGGACGAGGCATTGCCTCCGGTGCGGGCCATTACGCGAGGCCCGAAGTTTCATTGGTTCTCCTACTACGACAAGCTCCAGTTCGACCCCTCCAACCGCTATGTGTTGGGCATGGAAGTCGACTTCGAGCATCGCTCGCCGACGGCAGAGGACGCTATCAAGGTAGGGATGATCGATCTGGCCGACGGCGATCGGTGGATCGAACTCGGCCAGACGACGGCCTGGTGCTGGCAGCAGGGCTGCATGCTGCAGTGGCGGCCCGGTTCGGACGACGAGGTGCTGTTCAACGATCGCCAGGGCGATCGCTACGTGTGCCAGATCCTGAACGTCAAGACCCGCGCCAAGCGGACGGTGCCGTATCCGATCTACGCCGTCAGCCCCGGCGGCCGCTGGGCCGTGGCTACCGATCTGCGCCGCCTGGCCGACACGCGGCCGGGCTACGGCTACAACGGGATCCCGGATCCCAACAAGGACGTGCTGGCCCCGAAAGACTCCGGTATCTGGCGCGTCGATCTGGAAACCGGCCAGCAGGACTTGTTGATCAGCCTGGCCGACGTGGCCAACATCCCGTTCCCCGATCGGGATCTCAGCCGAGCCAAACACTGGTTCAATCACCTGCTGGTCAATCCCGACGGAACGCGATTCGAGTTCCTGCACCGCTTCAAGGAGCCGGGCGCTCGCGCCCACGTGACCCGCATGTTCACCGCCGCGCCGGACGGCTCCGGCCTGCGGGTGATCGACACCAACGGCGTCACGTCCCATTTCATCTGGCGCGACCCGCAGCACATCCTGGCCTGGTCGAAGCAGGCCAAGCCGGGGTTCTACGTGTTCGAGGACCGACAGGGCGGGAAAGTCGAACTCGTGGGGCCGGGCATGCCCACCGGCGACGGGCACTGCACGTACCTGCCGGGCAACCAGTGGGTGCTGTGCGACAGCTATCCCGACCGCAATCGCAACCAGAACCCCTACCTGTACCACGTGCCCAGCGACCGAGTCGTCCCGCTGGGGCATTTCCTGCTGCCCAAGGAATATACGGGCGAATGGCGTTGCGATTTGCACCCGAGGTTCAGCCGCGACGGCCGCAGCGTGACCATCGACTCGCCACACCAGGGCGGGCGACAGATCTATTCGATCGACATTGGTGGGATTGTGGGGTAGGCAATCGCGTTGCGAAGCAGTTGGACGAACGCCGGAGTCTCGAAGTCGGAAACGCGCCCCAGCGACGTGTAGAACGATCAGCCGCCGTCGGCACGCCGGAACGTCCAGGCGACGGG
>Ga0302242_1002480_pt1 | contig 11607 bp, 9 predicted proteins | sample AAG_UR_Lys_MG_FD_193510 | JGI IMG/M metagenome (GOLD analysis project Ga0302242, IMG submission 193510) | Enriched activated sludge microbial communities from anaerobic digester in WTTP, New Holstein, Wisconsin, United States - AAG_UR_Lys | ecosystem: Engineered > Bioreactor > Anaerobic >... | reverse complement strand
TGATGCATAAAGCGAAAGGAGTATGGGAGCATTGTTTAGCTTTTTTACAATGGATATTGGAATCGATCTGGGGACTGCAAATACCCTGGTTTATACAAAAGGGAAGGGGATCGTGCTGAACGAGCCTTCCGTCATCGCCGTGGATGATGTGACAAAGAAGGTTCTGGCCGTGGGCAAAGGGGCAAAAGAAATGATCGGCAGAGCTCCGGAGCATATCCGTGTGGTTCGGCCCCTTCAGGATGGTGTTATCTCCGACTATATGATGACACAGACCATGCTTCGGGAATTCCTTCGCAAGGTCATTCCCGAGCGTTCTCTTTTCACCAAAGCCCGGGTCGTGGTGGGTGTTCCTTCCGGGGTTACCGGGGTGGAGCGCCGTGCCGTGGAGGAAGTGGTGCGGCTGATGGGGGCAAAAGAGGTATACATCCTTGATGAACCCATGGCGGCAGCCATAGGCGTAGGCATTCCGGTGGATGAACCGGTGGGGCACATGATCGCAGATATTGGGGGAGGCACTTCGGACATTGCCATTATTGCGCTGGGCGGCATCGTGACCAGCATTTCCCTTCGCATTGCAGGAGATGAACTGGATGAGGCAATCGTAGCTTATATGAGAAAAGCTTACAATCTTCTCATTGGAGACAAAACAGCGGAGGACATCAAAAAGACCATCGGCTGTATTTTCCCCACTGCAGGCTTGCAGCAGGGCAAGCGTGAGACCATGGAGGCCAAAGGCAGAGATGTTCTTACCGGGCTCCCGAAATCAGTGACCATCGATTCCTCTGACATGCTCAAGGCTTTGGAGGAACCCATCGGCATTATTATCGAGGGGATCAAAAACGCCTTGGAAAACGCTCCGCCGGAATTGTCTGCAGATATTTCCAGCAACGGGATGGTCCTGGCAGGGGGCGGAGCCTTGATCAAAGGTTTGGATGAACTGATCCAACATCAGACGGGACTCAAGGTCACAGTAGCAGAGAATGCGTTGGAGGCGGTGGCCGAGGGCACGGGCAAGAGTCTGGAACATATTGAAAATGTGCGCCGATACGCCGTCAGGGAAAAGAGATATTAGGGAGCAGCTTTATGAAGTGGTGCAGAGAACACTGGAAACTGACTGTGGCAGTGGGTGTCTTTCTGGTTTTGTTGGTATTTACTTTGGTATCCTATGTCAATCAGGGAAGCGATTTCTGGTTGGGTCGGCGTGTTCAGGGGGCAGTTGCCTTTGTTCAGGAACCAGTCACTTTGGGCGGAAACGCTGCGGCGACCACCGTCAGAGGGCTTTTTCAATTCAGAAGCATACTGGAAGAAAATGAAGCCTTGAAAGAAGAAAACGCCAGGCTGCAAAAGGAACTGACGGAAGCGGTGCTGTCTCAGCAGGAGCTCCAGGAATTAAAAACTCTTTCCAAGTCCCTGAATTATGTCAGCCCGAAAGACGGCTATCACTATGTTTCAGCTACTGTGACAGCCATGGATCCTTCACAATGGTACAGTACTTTTACCATCAATGAGGGTTCCCAAAAGGGGATCCAAAAGGATGCTGTCGTTATCAATGCCGACGGACTGGTAGGCCGTGTTTTTGAAGTGGGTCCCAATTGGGCAAAGGTGATTTCCATCATCGATGAAAAGAATGATGTGAGTTTTCAGGTGTTTCGGGACCTGAAGCTGTTGGGAGTACTCTCCGGTGACGGAAAGGGAACTTTGACAGGATACATGCTGGATGATCAGGCCCCTGTGATAAAGGGCGATACTTTGATTACTTCCGGTATGGAGCTTTATCCCCAGGGGATACCTGTTGGCAAGATCATAGAAGTGACTAAGGATGAGGATGCATTGCTTCAACGGGTAAAAGTAAAAACCGCCGTCAACTTTTCGAATATACAGAAGGTCACAGTCATCATCGCCAGGTAGGGAGGAGACGGAAATGAAATATCGTTATGCGATCCCCTTGTTTTTGTGCGCTTTTCTGATCCAGACTACATGGATGAACCATCTTACATTTTTTGGGAAGAGCCCGAATCTGATCCTTTGCCTTGCTATCATGATCCCCTTTTTTTATGGGGGTGCAGAAGGGCTTGTTCTCGGAGTGGCCTTCGGGCTGCTCCAGGATATTTGCTTCTCCGTGTTGATCGGGCCTTCGGCTTTGGCCATGTTGGCTGTGGGCCTGCTGATGCTCGCTTTTCGCCAGCGAATGGACTGGGACAGTGTTTTTTCTGTCATGATAGGGGCTGTGGCAGGGACCATCGCTTACTATTTTATTTTATGGAAAGCAATAGATATATTTATAGATGGTTATAGTTTTTTATATATGCTCAAAGGGCTGCCGTTCCTGGTGATCTATCATTTTGTCGCTATGCTGTGTTACTATTTCGTAATTGGAAGAAGGGCGGTCAAACATCCTCAGGATAAGAGCATGAAAGGCGGCCTGATTCACTATAACTGACCGGGAGAGGCATCCATGAGGTGGTTCAAGGATAGAGACAATCAAATAATGCTTTTGTTTATGGTCCTGATGGCGGTGCTGGCCCTCAGGTTGTTTACCCTTACCATCATTGAGGGAGAGGAATGGAAGAAGCAGGCAGAGGCTATCAGTATCAAAAGTGTTCAGACTTCGGCTCCCAGAGGAGAAATCCTTGATCGTTACGGGCGCCTTTTGGCAGGGAACCGCCCCAGCTTTACGGTGCATTTCTCCGAAGCAAATGCAGAGGACAGCGAACTCAATGCCCAGGCGTTGGAAGTTGTTCGGATCCTTGAGGCCAATGGGGATACTGTTAATGATAATTTACCGATCCACAGAGATAAGAATGGAGATTACTATTACACCTACCAAAAGACTATAGAAACATGGCTGAGCGAGCAGGGTATGCCCAATTCCTTTACTGCGGAGCAGGCGTTTCAGGAGATCCGCAACAGGAATGAGATTGATCCCGGACTGGACAAATATGACGCCCAGGCAGAGCTCCAATCTGTGTACAGCGTCTACCCTCCTATTTCTGTAAAAAAGATGAAATTCCTTGAGGATCTGAACAAAGAAAGTTTTCTCGGCCGTTATCATCTGGACAAGGATCTGACCGCAAAGCAGGCGTTTTACGCTTTGCGAAAGGAGTTTTCCATTGCCGCTGGGGTTTCGGATGCGGATGCCAGAAAGATCATGGTGGTGCGAAATGAACTGGCGGCCCAGGGATATATGAGTTATATCCCTGCCACCATAGCCAAGGACATCTCTGACCAGACTATCGTTACTTTGGAAGAACGGAGTTCTACGCTGACAGGAGTTCAGGTCGTAGCCGAATCGGTGCGCTATTACCCCAACGGAAAGGCCGCTTCTCATATTTTGGGCTACCTTGGTCAGATTTCAGAAAGTGAAAAGACAGAATATGTAAAAAAAGGATACAGTGCCAGTGATATGGTAGGAAAGGACGGTGTGGAAAAAGCCTTTGAAGAAATACTTAAAGGCAAAGACGGAGTTCGAAATGTAGAAGTAAACGCCTTTGGCGACATGGTGAAGATCATAAGCGACAGCGGGGCGCAAAAAGGCCGGGATGTCTACCTCACCATTGATCTGGAGGTGCAAAAAACCGCAGAAGCTGCATTAAAGCAGGCTCTTGAAAAAATACGCATTGCCGGAACCTTCGAAAGTCCCTATGGCAATTACAAATACGGAAAGCCCTATCGCAACGCCAATGTAGGGGCGGTAGTGGCTATTGATGTCAAAACCGGAGATCTTATCGCCATGGCATCCGAGCCTTCGTTTGACCCCAACCTCTTTGCCACGGGGATCAGCTCCGAGGACTGGGCATCCCTGCAATCGGAAAATCCGAGAGATCCCCTTTCACCAAGGCCTTTGTTTAATGTGGGAACCAAAACCGCTGTTCAGCCCGGATCCACGTTTAAAATGGTTACGGCAACAGCAGCTCTGGAGAGCGGGTTGGATCCCAAGAGGAAATTGCTGGACGGCGGTGCTGTAAAGCTGGGGAACAGGACTTACGGCTGCTTGCTGTGGAATATGTACCGCAGAACCCATGGTTATGTGGATCTGTACAGCGCCATGGAGGTTTCCTGCAACTACTATTTTTATGACCTGGTGGCAAACAGGGATTTTGCCGCCGGAAAATCCCTGGGACTTTCTGACGATATGGGGATAGAAAAAATCACCGCTTATGCGGAACAATATGGTCTGGGACTGGAAACCGGCATTGAAATTCCCGAAACGGTGCTTAGCGTCCCCAGCCAGGAAAAAAAGACGGCGGCAATGAAGACCTATCTGAAAAATGTGCTTATAGGAAGAGCCGAAATGTATTTCGACAAAAAAACCGTTGCCGACAAAAAACTTCTTATGAAAAACATACAGACCATAGCGGACTGGACGGAAGAAAACCCGGGGAGAAAAACTATCATGGAGAGGTTGGATTCTCTTGGGGTAAAGAAGGATATGATCGAAACCGTTTGTGATCTGGCAAAATTCTCTTATTTCAACCAGGCGAAATGGACTTTGGGAGATGAACTGAACATTTCTATTGGGCAGGGAGAAAATGCTTATACCCCCCTTCAGGTAGCCAACTATGTAGCTACCATCGGAAACGGGGGCGTGAGAAATCAGGTGAGTGTTCTCCGGGCCTTGGAAGGACAAGGGTTGACAGAAAAGGCACCGGGGCAGGAAATCGATCTTAAGGATAAAAGCATCCTGCGAGACATCACAAAAGGTATGGTCCAGGTCGCAAAAGGGACAAAGGGCAGTGCCAAAGGCGTGTTCGGCAATTTCCCCGTGACTGTGGCTGCCAAGACAGGAACGGCCCAAAGAGCGGGAAAGGTAAATCCTCCCGATGAAATCGAATATCTGAAAACCAACCTGTCCCGAATCAACTCGTCTTTGAACTGGAGCCAGGTAGAACAGGAAAAGACAAGGCTTCTCCACGAGTATCCGGACATCTATACTACGGAAGGATCTGCCGCCAGACAGGCGGTGATCAATCTTTCACGGGGCAAAATCACTTCTGCGGCTCTTGACGCATACAAAGCAAATTACGACAGCTTTGCCTGGTTTGTTGCCATGGCCCCTGCAGAAGATCCGCAAATCGCAGTTGCCGTTCTCCTCTTCCAGGGAGGCAGCGGTCCCTATGCCGGCCCTATTGCAAGGGAAGTGATCGGGAAGTATCTGGGTCTGGAGGGTACTTTTTCAGACTACAGTTTGGAAACCGTAGTGACAGAGTAACAAAATCGGCAGAAAAGGAGTACGATATGAGCGAAGTCATACTGATCGCTTCAGGAAAAGGCGGAGTGGGGAAAACAGTGCTTGCCGCCAATCTGGGAGCAATTCTGGCCAAAAGGGGAGCCTCCGTTGTTCTGATGGATTTGAATATGGGACGGCGAAGCCTGGACATCTGCCTCGGGTTGGAGGATCGGATCGTTTATGATGTAGCCGATGCTGTCACGGGAATTTGCCGTATCAAACAGGCCCTTGTCCGGGACAGGCGTTTTCCCTCTTTGTATCTGATCTCCGCTCCCCAAAACAGGAAAAAGAGAACTATTACGGATAAAGAAATGATCGCCCTTTGCGGCGATCTTAAGAAATCCTTTGATTATATCATAATGGATGTGCCCGGTGGAAATGATGAGATCGTTTTTGCCGCTGCGGCTGCCGCAGACAGGGCTCTCATCGTCGCTGTGCCGGAATATGCTTCCATCAGAGATACAGATGCCATGGATGAAGCTCTTCGGGAGTGCGGCGTTTTGAAAAGGCAGGTCGTGGTCAACAAGATCATGGAGGGCCTTCATGGACGGGGTGTGGTCCCGGAGCCGGAGGAGATCGCAAACAGTCTGCGGATCCCGGTCTGCGGACTGATTCCCTTCGATGAAAACATCCATATTTCCGCCAACATCGGTGTTCCGGTGGTGCTGGCGAGGGGAAGCTATATCGAAAAGAATTTTTCCAGGATCGTAGACCGTTTTCTTAAAAATTAATGATCTTGCTTCGAATGCAGACATTCAGAACCAGCCCCAATGCTATCATGTTTGTTACCACAGAGCTTCCTCCTGCGCTGACGAAAGGGAGGGTGATGCCGGTGACAGGCATCACCCCCATAGTCATTCCGACATTCTCAAAAATCTGGAAGAAAAACATGCTTGCCACCCCCGTCACTACCAGAGAACCATAGAGATCTTTGGCGTTTTGGGCGACTTTGACCATATGAAAAAGGAATATGGCGTACAGGAGGATCACGAAAAGTCCTCCTAAAAAGCCCCATTCTTCCGAGATAACAGAAAAGATAAAATCAGAATCCTGGACCGGGAGAAATTTCAGTTCTTTCTGGGTCCCTTCAAAAAGTCCTTTTCCAAACAGGCCGCCGGAGCCGATGGCAACTTTTGACTGCATGACCTGATAGTTTCCGGGGAGAAGAAGATTATCAGGATGAAGAAAGGCATCGATGCGGTCCTTCTGATGGGAAGCCATGAACCGGTAAAGCACCGGCATGCAGAGGATCCCGGCCAACCCCACTTTTGCGTATAATTTGCCGTTGATCCCGGCGGAGAAGACCATGACCAAAGCCACCACGCAGATGACCAGGGCGTTTCCTAAATCGTTTTGCAGCACCACGATGACGCCTAAAAAGGGAAGCACATAAAGCCCTGCCGCAGAAAGATCTTTGAGCGTATCGAGCTTTTCCTGCCTTCGGTTCAGGTAAGACGCAAAAATCAGGATGAACGATATTTTTACGATCTCTGCAGGTTGAAGGTCGATGGGGCCCAGGTCAAGCCAGCCTCGGGCGCCGTATTGTTCGATGCCGATGCCGGGGATGAACACCGTAAAAAGAAAAAGGAGAGATGCCACATAAAGGATTTTCTCCATTCCCTGAAAGATTTTATAATCTATTGTAAGTATGACTCCTGCGGCGACAATTCCGACTCCAAAGGCAATGATCTGGACTTTCATGCTTCTGGTAAAAACAAAGCCATTGTCATAGGCGGTGCTTCCGATGGTGAGAACGCTGATCAAAGCGAAGAGCAAAGGGATAACGATAAGGACCGTGTCCATGTTTTTCAACAGTTCTTTTAAATACTTCATTGGTGTGTCATATCCTTTTTTCTTGACATTTCATTACATATTCAATTATAATATACATTGTGTAATTATAGCAATATTTAAATATGATTATACAATATATGCAGAGTTTAAGGAAGATGGAGGTGCGTCATTATCGAAACCGTAATTCAGGTGATTATCGCAATTGCAGCCCTATGCTTCGGGCTTTTGATTGGATATATTTTAAGAAAAACCCTCGCTGAAAAAGCCATCGGCAGTGCCGAACAAAGAGCGAAAAACCTGATTTTGGACGCCGAAAACAAATCGGAGACCATTAAGAAGGAAATTACCATCGAAGCAAAGGACGAAGCCCACAGGATCCGCAGTGAGATCGAACGCGAGGTCCGTGAAAGAAGAGCCGAACTGACAAAGTCAGAAAGACGGCTGGTACAAAAAGAAGAAGCCATCGATAAGAAAATCGACAATCTGGAAAAAAGAGAAGAAAATCTGGTCAAGAAAGAACAAAAGCTGGATGCCAAAGAGAGAGAACTGGACGGCTTTATAGCAAAACAGATCGAAGAACTGGAACGCATTTCCGGTTACAGCGTGGAGGATGCAAAACAGCTGCTCCTCTCCAATATCGAAAAAGAGATCCGCTACGAAGCATCCGTGATGATCAAGGACATCGAAGCGAAGGCGAAAGAAGACGGCGAAAAGAAAGCCAAGGAGATCATAACCGGAGCGATCCAAAGGTGCGCCGCAGATCATGTGTCTGAGAGTACCGTGTCCGTTGTACCCCTTCCCAGTGACGACATGAAAGGTCGCATCATTGGTCGCGAGGGCCGCAATATCAGGGCTATCGAGACCCTGACAGGCGTCGACCTTATCATCGATGACACACCGGAGGCCGTCATCCTTTCCGGGTTCGATCCGGTAAGACGTGAGATTGCCAGAGTAGCTTTGGAGAAATTGATCGTAGACGGTCGTATCCATCCCGCCCGCATTGAAGAGATGGTGGATAAGGCAGAGAAAGAAGTCAACAATATCATCAAAGAAGAGGGCGAACAGGCCACCTTCGAAGTGGGGATCCATAATCTCCATCCGGAGCTGATCAAGCTTTTGGGAAGACTGAAATACAGAACGAGTTACGGACAGAATGTTTTGAAGCATTCTGTTGAGGTAGCTCACCTGGCAGGCCTTATGGCCGGCGAATTGGGGATGGATGTGAAACTGGCCAAAAGAGCAGGCTTGCTTCATGACATTGGCAAAGCCATGGACCACGAGGTGGAAGGCACCCATGTCGATATTGGTATGGATGTGCTGAAAAAGTACAAAGAAACCGAAGTGGTCATCAACGCTATGGCAGCTCATCATGGGGATTACGAACCAAAGTGCTTTGAAGCGATCCTCATTGCGGCGGCAGATGCTTTGTCGGCGGCAAGACCGGGAGCGAGAAGAGAGACCCTCGAAACCTACATCAAGAGACTTCAGACTCTCGAAGAAATTGCCAACACCACACCGGGAGTGGAAAAATCCTTCGCCATTCAGGCAGGAAGAGAAATTCGCATTCTGGCAAAGCCGGATGAAATGAATGACGAAGAAATCGTATTCCTGGCTCGCGAAATCAGCAAAAAGATCGAAAGTGAACTGGAATATCCGGGACAGATCAAGGTCAATGTCATTCGTGAGACGAGAGCCATCGAGTACGCAAAATAGTGAAATCAGAAGGGCCTTCCGAAATCTCGGGAGGCCTTTTTCTTGCTGATGCAAAGCTTTTGCGGTATAATATCCGCACGAATTAAAGTCTCTGGCGAGAGAAGGACGGAAGGTGAAAACATGCTTGTCTATCTGGACAACAGCGCAACAACAAGACAATATGAACAGGTTACCGAAGAAATGCTGCGGATGGTGCGGGAGGAGTACGGCAATCCTTCTTCTCTGCATCGGATGGGGCTCGCAGCAGAAAAGACTGTAAAAAAGGCGCGGGAGTCCATTGCAGAGAATTTTGGAGTGTCTTCGGGGGAAATTTATTTCACAGGCAGTGGAACGGAGTCAGATAACACTGCCTTCTTTGGAGCTGCAGAAGCCCGAAAAAGAAAAGGGAAGCGTATCGTCACAAGCTCCGTTGAGCATCCGGCGGTTCTGGAGGCATGCAAAAAATTGGAACGGGAAGGGTTTTTGGTGGATTACATCGATGTTGACCGAAAAGGATTGGTCAACATGTCATCCTTAGAAGCGGCTTTGGGCCAGGATGTGATCCTCGTGTCTGTCATGGCCGTAAATAATGAACTGGGAACGGTTCAGCCAATCGGCGCAATTGGTTCGCTTGTAAAGAAAAAAACAGAAGCTCTTTTTCATACAGATGCGGTGCAGGCCTTTGGTAAAGTGCGGATGGACGCTGCCGGGCAGCAGTTGGACCTGATCTCCTGCAGCGCCCATAAGATCCATGGGCCGAAAGGCATGGGGGCCCTCTATGTCAAAAAAGGAGTACAGATCAGCCCGCTTTTGTATGGCGGGGGGCAGGAAAGAGGCTTTCGCTCCGGGACGGAAAATACTCCGGGGATTGCGGGATTCGGCGTGGCGGCAAAACTTATATGTGAGAATTTTAACAATCGATTCGCAAAAATGAGAAAATCCAGGGACTATCTGCTGGTTGGTTTGCAGGAAGAAGTTCCCGATATTGTCATAAACAGTCCCGAAAAAGTCATCGACAGCATTTCCGGGGCGGGAGAGTCGGCTTGCTGCGCTTCGGTGCTGAACGTGAGTTTTTTGGGCTGCCGGGGAGAAGTTTTACTTCACAGCCTGGAGCAAAAAGATATTTTTGTATCCACGGGATCGGCCTGTTCTTCCCATAAAAAGGGCAGCCATGTGCTTTCTGCGGCAGGTTTTTCTCCTGCCATGATAGAAGGGGCGATTCGTTTCAGCTTCTCGGAATTCAATACCATTGAGGAGATGGACTATGTTCTTTTTGAGTTAAAAAAGGCAGTGAAATCCATGAGAAAAATAATTAAAAAAAATAAATAGGGTAGCAAAAAAAGTTATGTGTCGCAAAAGTAGTAATGGCATCGGAATTGCATAATTACATATTGTGCGCTACACAGGAAAAGGAGCAGCACTTGGAAAACAGAAAAACATATATCGTCCGCTATGGAGAGGTGGCCCTGAAGGGTGGGAACAAGCCTTACTTCGAGAGAATGCTCATGGAGCGGATCCGAAAGGTGCTTAAAAAATTCACGGAAGTCCAGGTCACAAGAGAAGACGGGCTTCTGGTAGTCAGAACAGCGCCTGAGGTTTCGGAGGAAAGCATTTTACGGGAGATAGGCAAAGTCTTCGGTGTGGACTCTATCAGCCCCGCCGTGGAAGTCACCTGCGATATGGATGCCATTGGCGAGGCCGCTGTTGCGTATGCGAAGGGATTGATTGCGAGTAAGGACATCAAGACTTTCAAAGTGGAAGCAAAACGCGGTGACAAGAGTTTCCCTGTGGAATCCCCCGAAATCTCCAGAAAGATCGGAGCAAAGATATTGGTTGGCTGTAAAGTGCTGAAGGTGGATGTACATGATCCGGACTGCCGGATCTTTATCCATGTGAAACGCGAAAGAACCTTCATCTACGACGACAGAATATCCGCCTTTGGCGGGCTTCCTTTGGGCACCAACGGAAAAGGCCTGATTTTACTGTCAGGCGGCATCGACAGCCCTGTGGCTGCCTTTCTGATGGCAAAAAGGGGTATGCTGATCGAGGCGGTACATTTTCATTCTTATCCCTACACCAGTGAACGTGCCTGGGAAAAGGTGAAAGATCTGGCCGGGATCCTCACCGCCTACTGTGGGCGGATCCGCATTCACACCGTGAACCTTTTGCCCATTCAGGAAGAGATCGTAGCCAACTGCCCGGAAGAGGAAACTACGATTCTGGTAAGGCGTTTCATGATGAAGATCGCAGAACGTGTGGCCAAAGAAACAAATTGCTGTGTGCTGATCACCGGTGAAAATCTGGGGCAGGTCGCCAGCCAGACTTCTGATGCTCTGGTTGTCACTGATGCTGCCGTCAGTCTGCCTGTCATGCGGCCTCTGATTGCGGCTGATAAGGTGGAAATCATCGAAAAGGCAAAAGAAATCGGTACATATGAGACATCGATCCTGCCGTATGAGGACTGTTGTACCGTATTTCTTCCGAAACATCCCAAAACCAAACCAAAACTTGCGGAGATCCTCAAATCGGAAAGCCTCTTGGAGTGTGAGGCCCTTATTGAGGCGGCCATGGCCGGCAGGGAAACTGTGACGATCAATCCCTGATTTCAAGCGAAAGCTGTGAATATTACTGTGTATCTGCGGAAAATGCGGGTATCTTTTGTCAAGAAGTGATGTTTACTACGTCAGATTGGTTGGTTTGAAGGCAAAAAAGAAAAAGGTTCGGAGGAAACGGGCCGGTTATGCAGGAAATCAAAAAATCTTTTAGGAGGAAAAACATGAACTTTCAAACGACGAAGGAACAGGAATTCGTAAGAAAAATGGTACGCGAATTTGCTACGACAGAAGTCGAGCCTCTTGCGGCGGACATTGACAGAGAGCATCGTTTTCCCACTG
>Ga0302242_1002476_pt1 | contig 11619 bp, 7 predicted proteins | sample AAG_UR_Lys_MG_FD_193510 | JGI IMG/M metagenome (GOLD analysis project Ga0302242, IMG submission 193510) | Enriched activated sludge microbial communities from anaerobic digester in WTTP, New Holstein, Wisconsin, United States - AAG_UR_Lys | ecosystem: Engineered > Bioreactor > Anaerobic >... | reverse complement strand
TACCAGGATACCACCTTATCCTCAGCTCATAACTCTTTTTACCAAAGCGGATTAGCTCCAGATAATGTTCCAGTTCATCCGCCAACAAATAAGGATTATCATAGACCTGCTGCCAATCATAGCGGGGTGCAGTCTCGCTTTCTACCACAAGAACAGAATTTAAGCCACCAAAAGGGTCTTGCTCCGTGAGCGGATTGGCTGGATCGGGCATCCACACTCCATCCACGATGAATTTATAGCGATGCGTCCCGCTATCCACAGGCAGCGTAATCACATAGATACCGCCCATATCCTCCAGCTCCAGAATGTCCCAAGAGGTAAAATCCCCAGCGATGCCAACTTCATGCTTGGAAACAGTTAACCCCTGATAACTAAAGCGGATCTGTCTCATCGTCTCGTCTTACTTAGCAGCCTTTTTGCCTTTGCTCGCCGATTTTGCGGGCTTGGCTTTCTTCTTGGTAGCTTTAGCCGCCGCCACACATTTTGACTTCTCTTTCACCTTTTCAGGCAGCTTATGTCCCTGACGCTCAAAGTGCATGCGTAAGTATTCACCTGTATACGAACCCGGTGTGACAGCCAAAAGCTCAGGAGTTCCACAAGCCACCAATTGACCACCTACTTCCCCACCTTCAGGCCCTAAATCTACCACCCAATCAGCACATTTGATCACATCCAGATTGTGTTCGATCACCACCACTGTATTACCCAAAGCCACCAATTCCTGCAAGACGTTGATCAGCTTGTTGATATCGTCAAAATGCAGTCCGGTAGTAGGTTCATCCAGGAAGTAGAGTGTGTTTCCGGTGCTGGTCTTGCTCAGTTCTTTGGAAAGCTTGATGCGCTGCGCTTCACCGCCGGATAGCGTGGTAGAGGGCTGACCCAGCTTGAGATAGTCTAAGCCCACTCTTTTCAAGAGTTCCAGCTTCGGTCTGATGGAAGGGATGTTTTCGAAAAACTCATAAGCCTCTTGCACATCCATGTCCAATACATCTGCGATATTCTTGCCTTTATACCTAACAGCTAACGTCTCCTTATTGAAGCGTTTACCTCCACAAACCTCACAAGTTACATGAATATCTGCCATAAAGTGCATTTCGATCTGTTTGACGCCCGCTCCTTGGCAGGCTTCACAGCGTCCACCTTTCACATTGAAGGAAAAGCGTCCCGGCTTATAGCCTTTCATCTTGGAGAGCGGCAATTCGGCAAACAGTGACCGGATCGGGTCAAAGAGCTTCACATAGGTGCTGGGGTTTGATCTGGGAGTGCGCCCAATCGGCTGTTGGTCTATAGTGATGACCTTATCAAAAAACTCAGTTCCCGATATTTCCTTAAAGGCTCCCACTTTGTGGTTACTGCGGTGGTAGAAGTTATGCAGATAAGGCGACAAGGTTTGGTTGATGAGCGAGCTTTTCCCGCTGCCTGAGACGCCTGTCACACATACAAATAGCCCCACAGGAATGTCTACATCCAGGTTTTTGAGGTTATTTTGAGACGCACCTCGTATACTGAGCATCCGCGCATCTGGCTTCACTCTGCGACTTGGGATGTCTATCTTCATCCTGCCGCTCAAATAAGCTCCGGTTATCGAGTCCTTACAAGCCTCTATCTCCTTCACGCTGCCCACTTTTACAATCTCGCCACCCAATACTCCGGCACGAGGCCCAAAATCCACCACAACATCGGCACTGCGGATGGTGTCTTCATCATGTTCCACCACGATCACGGTATTGCCTAACTCTTTGAGCTTAAAAAGCATCTCCACTAGTCTACCGTTATCTCTTTGATGCAGACCGATACTGGGTTCATCCAAAATATACATCACGCCCACCAGTCGAGAACCGATCTGACTGGCCAGACGTATCCGTTGACTTTCACCTCCAGATAGCGACGGAGAGCGCCGATCCAGCGTCAAATAATGCAGACCCACGCTCTGTAAAAAGCCCAGGCGAGCGACGATCTCTTTCAGCACCTCGCTGGCGATCTCTGCTTGATTTCCCTGCAGTTTGAGCTCTGAAAAGAATCTCAAAGCGTTTTTTACGTCCAGAGATGTCACTTCCCCGATGTTCAGCTTCCCCACCTTTACCGCCAATGATGCGGCTTTCAGCTTATTGCCTCCGCACTCTTCGCAGTTTTTATCGCTGATGTATTGCATATAATAACGGCGCATTTCTTCGGAAGTGGTCTCGCGCATCCGTCTTTCAAACTGCGGAATCAAGCCTTCAAAGCGTGCCATGTATTCTCCATGTCCGTGCTTGGTCTGCCAAGCTATCTTGATGCGCCTTCCTTTGGAGCCATAGAGCAGGATTTGCTGCGTTAGTTCAGGCAAACTCTCCCAAGTATCATCCAGAGAAAAGCCGTAAGCCTTAGCGAGATTCTGAGCAGTATTAAAAGTCCAGCTGTCTTTCTTGTCAGCCAAGCGCCCCCAAGGTGCGATCGCTCCATCCATAATGCTGCGCTTGGTATCTGGAATGATGAGCTCCGGATCAAACTCCAGCTTATAACCCAAACCATTGCAGGCGGGACAGGCACCGATGGGGCTATTGAAAGAAAAGTGTTGCGGCGTCAGCTCTTCAAAGCCGATATTGCATCTGGGACAAGCATTTAGAGAGGATAGAGTCTCCACTTCATCGCTATCCGGATATTGAATCTTGACCAAGCCTTCACTGGTTTTGAGAGCCAGCTCCAAGGATTCACTCAGGCGAGATTGCACGCCCTCTTTGATTACGATCCTATCCACAACCACATCAATATTGTGCTTGCTCTTCTTGTCCAACTTGATCTCTTCGTCCAGATTGCGCACCACATTGTTGATCATCACACGCACAAATCCTTGTTGCCTCAGGCTTTCCAGCTCCACCTTATGCTCACCTTTGCGTTCCTGAACGATGGGAGCCAACACCTGCATCTTGGTGCCTTCAGGCAACTGCATCAGATGTCCCACCATTTGATCCACAGTTTGAGAGCTAACCTTATCGCCACAGATGTGACAATGCTGCTCTCCAATGCGGGCATAGAGCACTCTCAGGTAGTCATAAATCTCGGTAACCGTTCCCACCGTGGAGCGGGGATTGTTGCTGGCCGCCTTTTGCTCGATGGAAATAGCTGGCGATAAACCCTCGATATAATCCACCTTAGGCTTCTCCAACTGCCCCAAAAACTGACGCGCATAGGCAGAAAGAGACTCGATATACCGGCGCTGACCCTCAGCATAGAGGGTGTCAAAAGCCAGAGATGATTTACCAGAGCCGCTCACGCCGGTAAATACTACCAATTGATTGCGGGGAATCTCCAAATCTATATTTCTCAGGTTGTGCTCGTTAGCACCTTTGATGATGATCTTTTCTTTCATTTATTCCTCATTTTAAGACCAGAATCTACAGGCTCCGGGATTGTCAACACCAATCTGAGCAAGCTGCATTTAATCGACTTTTTAGCCAGAATAATGCAGCAGATTCTTTCCTTTGAATTGTGTTTTTTTCCTCTTCACCCACGTCGCCCTTGCTTACCCGCAGGGTGATGCCGTGGTGATACTCGGGTTTTTCCCGAGTGGCTCCGAGTAATCACCGGGCGGCTAAGCAAGGAAGAGGCAGGTTTCGCTTTCCAGTTTTCAGTTGTGAGCGGCGGTATGGCAAACACTTACTACCGATGAGTTGCCGATTGTGAGCAGGAGAAAAGTCGCCGTATGGTAATAAGTTATGGCTGTTTTCGTGATTCACATATAAAGACCGCAAAAAAGAGGATTGAGATAGCGATAAATAAGCGTTATTGAGTTAAAAACAACGAAGGCAGAGATCAAAGCTCTGCCTATAAGATAGAAATGGTGGAGGTGGCGGGGATCGAACCCGCGTCCAAAAAACCGGTCACAGATGAATCTACATGCTTAGTCGTCTTTAGGTCTCAGCTACGGCAGTAAAAGACGATCAGACCTGCCGAGCCAAAGCTCACAATCTTAGGCAAAATCTATGAGCGCTTGATTTTGCAGCATCCACACTGTTATGACGCTTGCTCTATTCCCGGTGGAGCGAAACAGGCAAACGCTGGTCAGACTAAGCTGCCAGAGAGTAATTGTAGTTTGCAGTTAATTTTGCAGTTGCCACTTGTTAACGGAGAGGAATGGCGTCTCCGACATGCATCACTTGCACCCTGATTTCCTGTCGAAACCAAGTCACCCCCATATATACTGGTAAAGAACTAATAATCTTATATGTCCGCCAAAGGCGATATCATGACAATTTTCTGCAAGTGCCCTCTATGTCAAGCGGAAAGTGAGATTCGCTTAGGTTTTGGGTTGATTTTAGCCGCTGTAGGTGATCATGAAAAGGGACTTTTACTTATACTCTTCTGCCAAGATTTGGATCAGGTTTTTGTATTTTTCTCTTAAGTCTCGGACGTGTTTGGCCAGATAGAATTCCCTTTCCAAAGACATCAATCTGATCTTGAGCGCTTCCTTTATCTCTTCAAAGGGCAGTTGAGCAGGAGCTTTCTTATCTGTAACCATGAGAATGTGATAGCCAAAAGGACTGGTGAAGACATCGCTGATCTCCCCCACTTCGAGCGAAAAGGCCATTTCTTCGATGGCGGGATGCATCTTTCCTCTGGGGAAAAAACCTAAGTCTCCACAACTGAGATTGCTGGGGCAATCCGAACAACTTGCAGTGGCACAATTAAAATCATCTTCAGTGTGAATATTCGATCTCACCTCATGTGCCTTAGCTTCTGCATTCTCTCTGTGTTTCCGGATGAGGATATGCGATACCCTCACCTCTTCAGGACTGGTGAACAACTCTTTTTGGTCTTCATAAAAAGCCCTAAGCTGTTCGTCTGACAAGCTATGTGCATCTCTTTGCATCTCGTGGATATACTTTCTTATCACCACGCGACGCGAAACTCTGGCTTCCATGGCTTTGGTTTCCTCTTCAGAGGGAGGAGACCAACCACCGCTATCTACCATACCTTCAAGGGAGTACATCAGCTCTTCGTCATATTCTTGCTGGTCTGCTTCGATGCCTTGGGAGATTGCTTCAAAATAGAGCAAACAACTGTCGATCAATCTGGCCAGAATACTGGTTCTATGAGGTTTGGGCACATCAGAAATTGGGCACAGCTCCCTCTCCTCGTGGATGATGTCAGCCTCGAGTATCTCAATGTCTGCTACTTTAGCGATTATCAACATAGTTTCCATATCGGCTCTAATGAGCTGCTCCCATAAAATCCTTTATTTTAGCCTTAATTACCGATATATTAAGTGAGAACCCATCCGTTGTCAAATCAAATTCACAATTTCTATACCAAGTCATCTGTCTTTTGGCGTAATTTCTGCTGCGCTGAGCGGCAAGTTGCACGCATTCTTCCAGAGTGCTTTTGCCCTCAAAGTAAGTGCGGAACTCCTTGTAACCCAGGCTATTAAGTCCGGGATCATCAAAGCTGAAACCTCGCTTGATCAAGAGAGAAATCTCATCGATCAAACCTGCGGCAATCATCTGCTCAAAACGAGTATTTATTCTCTCATACAAAAGTTCCCGGGGTGGATTGATTAAGATTCTGAAGCTTTTGTAAGGACGCTCCTGATTCTGATTTTGCCAATGCGTGCTCAAAGGGATGCCCGTGCCCCTGTAAACCTCCAAGCCTCGGATGATGCGCTGAGGGTCATTGGGACTCACCTTGGCAGCAAAGACAGGATCAAACTCCGACAATTCAGCATAGAGCTGGTCAAGGCGTTGCTTGTAGCTTTCTGCATCATCCTTGACCTCATTTAGATAGTCTCTGAGGCTTGCTTTGATGGACTTTGAGATGGGTGGCAGCTCGCAGATACCTTCCAGCAGTGACTTGATGAAAAGCCCAGTGCCTCCACAAATGATGGGGGTGTTGGTCTGCTCTTCTTCTGCGATAATGGCTGATGCTCTTTTGACGAAATTCCCAGCACTAAAGCTCTGGTTAGGCTCTATGATGTCGATCAGATAATGCCTTACTTTAGCCTGATCTTCGGGTGAAGGCTTTGCTGTGCCGATATCCATGCCTTTATAGATTTGGCGGGAATCTGCTGAAATGATGCAGCTTCCCAAGCTCTGAGCCAAAGACATGGCCAAGGTTGACTTTCCGGATGCGGTTGGGCCTTCGATGACGACTATCATAATAATCAGATATTTGGGCAGATAGCTATGCTAAGTTCAAGTGATACGTTTAAACTTCCTTTCAAAATCCGCCAAGCTCATTTTGATGATCAAAGGTCTGCCATGCGGGCAGAAAAAGGGAGTGCGGCAGGCAAAGAGATTGTTGATCAAGCTCAGCATTTCTCTGCGGGTGAGCGGCTGTCCTGCTTTGATTGCTGCTTTGCAGGCAATGGATTTGGCCAAACTATCCCTAAAGTCCTTGTTCTCAACCATCTCTGTTTCCAATTGTTTGAGGATATCGAGGAAGAGCTTTCCGCCCTGCCAGTCTGTGAGTTCGGCTGGGATCTCCTCTATTACCAGAGATGAACCGGAGAACTTCTTGAGCACAAAGCCTGCCTTTTCCAGCATTTCCAAGTTTGCTTCCACCAATTCTTTGATATGATCAGCAATGTAAGGCGGGATGTCCACCACCAAGGGCACGATCAGCTTTTGTCGCACCGGTGGTGCACCGTGGGTTCTCTGCAAAATCTTTTCATAGATGATGCGTTCATGCGCCGCATGCTGGTCGATGATCACCAAGCCATCTTCCACCTGCACAAAGACATAGCTATTGTGAAGCTGCCAAGGGTTGACGTAATCTTCTTCGTGTTTGAGCAGCAGTCTCACGCCTTCTTGGGCACTTTCTTGCGTCTCTTGCGGGTCTCCATCGGACTGTTCTTCAGGTGTAATAGCTTGCCTGCGAGCTTGTTCTGGCTCTTGGAACAGATCATCCTGCCAGATATTGCCAAACTCCTTTTTATATTTGGAGTATTGGGGCACCTCCACCCTATCCCGATAGATAGCTTGCTCCAGATTGGAGGCTTCATGCACGGCGGAAGCTTGATCAAACTTATGTCTGGCAGTGGCAAAGATGGCGTTTTCATAGTCCATCAGGGCGTCATTGATACAGTTTTTGATCAGACCGTAGAGTTTTTGCTGCTCTCTGAAGCGTACTTCCAGCTTGGCGGGGTGCACGTTCACGTCTATCTGTTCCGGCGGAACCGAGATGAACAGAAGATATGGTGGTGTGCTACCTTTAGCCCAGACGCGGGTCTTGAGTATGAAGGGCTCATAGGCTGATCTGATAGCATGGCGTATGCTTTTATCGCTGATAAAGCGTCCATTGATGAAAGTGTATTGGATGTCGTTAAACTGATCCCCTCGCTCCTTGAGACCATAGATATAGCCGCTGACGCTGTATCCACTGTCTGAAGCCTGCACTTCTATGATATCGTCATCAAAGAAGCTGCTGCCAAAGACTTCCGCAATCCTTTCACGTCTATCATCTGTGGCGATGTAGTTTAGAATGGTTTTGCCTTCGGAGATGAGCCGGAAGTTGATCTGCGGCCAGAGTATGGATTGATAGTGGAAATACTTGAGGATGTGGCGCAGCTCCGTCTGCACAGACCGTAAGAACTTCCGCCTGGCTGGAAGGCTCTTAAAAAGCCCACGCACCGTGATATTGGTGCCAGGATTGGAGGAAGTGATGCTGACGTTTCGGAGCCGTCCGTTACTTATATCTATCTTGGTGGCGGTCTCATCTTCTGCACGTCTGGTGATCAGTGTGAGCTCACTCACCGCACCGATGCTGGGCAGAGCTTCGCCTCTGAAACCCAGGGAGCTGATGTGGATGATGTCTTGCACCTTCCTGATCTTACTGGTAGCATGACGCTCAAAAGCCAGCAGCGCATCATCATAGCTCATTCCGTGGCCGTCATCAGATACTTGGATGAAGTCACGTCCACCCTTTTCCACCACCACGGTGATGCTGCGTGCTCCTGCATCCAACGAGTTTTCCACTAACTCCCGCACTACCGATGCTGGACGCTCGATCACCTCGCCTGCGGCAATCTTGTTGATCACATCCTCATTTAATATTTTGATTACGCTCATGGTTTAATACCTGAAGATGGAGCCGTTGGTAAACTCCCTAATGATTGAATTGTAAGGCACTAAGGCGTCTGGAATGTCTCTTACGTGAGAGAGCAGGATAAGCAGGCGGTTTGCCTCCATGTAAGCTGAGCTGTTTTTGGATACCTGATGCAGGATTTTCCAGGCATGCTTCTTCAGGATGCCCAGCTCGTAGGTGAGGCTGCTATTGAACATGTAGTCTGCGTTTTCCTGAAAGGGAAAGATGTTTTGGATCTCGCCATCACGCACATCCTGCCAACGTTGGATCGTGGCTGTGGCAGAGTAGCCTCGATATTGGTGGTCTCGGATAATCCTGCGCAAAAGGCGGCAGTCCGTGGTTGGGATGCGGTTATGATCGTCGATATTGAGCTGATTCAGGGCACTGATATAGATCTTCGCCTTGCGCTGTGATTCGATGGACGAGGTGAGCAGGTCGTTCAAGCCGTGAATCCCTTCCATCACCAAAAGATCATCCTCACCCAGTTGCACAAAGTTGTGGCTGCGCCGACGCACGCCTCTTTGAAAGTCGTACATGGGCAGCTCTACCTCTTTGCCGGCTAAGATGTCCGTGAGCTGTTTATTCAAGAAAGGCAAGTCCAAGGCCCTGATTGATTCAAAGTCATATTCCCCATTGGGCTTACGGGCAGTTTGATCTCTGGGCAGGAAGTAATCATCCAAACCCAGCACGATGGGACGCTTTTTACAGGCTTGCAACTGCACTGAAAGCCGCTTGGCGAAGGTGGTCTTGCCGCTGGAAGAAGGCCCGGCGATCAGTATCAATTTCACCTGAGGATTCTGAGCAATATCCACGGCAATGGAAGCTATCTTTTGCTCATGTAGCGCTTCTTCCACCAAGATAAACTGGGAGATCTCATACTCATCCACCAGTGCATTGAGGTCTGCAAGATGGTGCACTTTAAGGATATCCAGCCACTTGTCATGCTCTTGGTGCAGGCTGAATATCTTGGTGGGAATCTCGAAGGGATAGCTGATTTCATAGCTCTTTTCTGCTGGGAAGCGCAGGAAGAAGCCGGGTGCATGATAGACAAGATCAAACTTTTGGATCATCGTGCTGCGGTCTGCCAAGGGTCGGATGTAAAAGTCATAATACTTCCCGCAACGGTAGAGGCTCACACACTCCCTGTAGTCACGGCTGAAATTGGCTACCAAGTCCTTGCGCCCCATACTCTTGAATATCTCCAAAGCCTCAGATAACTTCATTTCTTCTTTCACGATCGGTAAGTCTGCAGCCACGATCTTCATCATCTCTTCTTTCACTCTCTCGCAATCGGATGCGGTGAACTCATCTTCGCTCTTTATCTCGCAATAGACGCCATCTCCCACGCTATGCTCCACCACCAAACCATACTCATCGCCAAAGATGCTATAAATGGCTTTACCTAAAATGAAAATCACGCTATCTTGGTAAATACGATAGCCTTGCGGATGATGAAAAGTGATGCAATTGACCAAAGTGTTGTGCTGCAACTGATATTCATCATTGACATATTGGGTGTGGTTTATTTTATAGGACAAAACAGAGTTGGGATTGATGTCCGTGCTGGCGATAAGCTCTGCAATCGACCTCTGATCCTCCAGCTCTATCTTACTATGACGTATTCCGTTAAGTCTTAGGTCTATAATCATTATTCTGGTATTCCTACTTGTTTTTAGTGTGAAATGCCAGTCTTTTGAACCAAGGTTTAACGTCAAGCATTAAGGAGACTAACTTGAAAAAACTTACCAAACTTCAAAAGATCAGACGGGAAGCCTCACATCTTTTGGGCATCCTGTTTGGTTCGATATTCTTTGCCATGGGATATTCATGGTTTTTGCTGCCTCACAACATCGCTCCGGGCGGCGTGGGAGGTATCAGCCAGATTTTGGCTCAGTTTACCGGCTTACCAAATGGTGTCTTGATGATTATCATCAATATACCCCTGTTTGTAGTAGCCATCATGCTGGTAGGCAAACAATTCGGCGCAAAATCCATCTATGGAATGCTGGTATCGGCCACGATGACAGACCTGATGAGCATTCCCATGTTACATAGAATGGGCGTTATTTTTCATGACCTGGCCAAACATACATTTGTAGTTAACGGTCGCACTATCTATGCCATGTTTGGCCCGGAAGACATGTTGCTTTCAGCGGTTGCCGGCTCGGTGCTATTGGGCATAGGCTTGGGCATCATCTTCCGCTTCAGAGGTTCCACCGGTGGCACAGACATCCCCGTAGCCCTGATCAAACAGAAATCTGGTCTTTCCATCGGTAACGCATATTACATCGTGGAAACAGGCATCATCATTCTGGTAGCTGCCTTCTTTAAAGACCCCAAAATCCTCATCTGGGGCAGCATGAACCTATTTTTGGCATCCAGGGTCACAGACCTCGCCTCTGAAGGTATGCCTTACGTTAAAGGTGTGTTTATCATCAGTCAGCACTCAGACGAGATTAAGGAAGAGATCTATCAAAAACTGGATAGAGGCATCACCTATTTCAAAGGCATGGGCGGTTATGCCAAAAAAGAAGTGGACATCCTCTTTTGCGTGATGAGCCGTGGTCAGGTGCCCGTGCTCACAGACCTGGTCAAAGACATAGATCGCAATGCCTTCATGATCGTTACAGACGTCTACGACGTGCTGGGTTACGGCTTCAAATCCCGTAAATTAGACCTCAGAGACGAATAATAGAGCCGTGATATAATTATCATATACCGTTATGAGCGCCATATCAGGATTCATCTGTTTAAATAAAGAAAAGCGTTTGCCAGCCATGCGCTTACGGGAAATCTCCGATCTTGGTGCACACCGTGGTCCCGATGCCACAGCCTATTTCACTTGGAAAGATGCTGGTTCAGAAGCGAGCACTTCAACTCCCACAAAAGATGAACCAATCTATTGTGGTTTAGGCTACCGTCATTTAGACTTAGGTCATGATGAGTTTAACCCAAAAATACTACACCAACAGGGGCTTTATTTGCTCTTTGATGGTGCTATCTTCAACGCTCCGGAGTTGAAAGCCAGTTTAGCGCTGGATGAGGACACTACCAATTCCCAGCTTATACTCACCGCCTATCAAAAGTGGGGTGACAGCTTTGTAAACAAGCTTTTGGGCATCTGGACCTTAGCCATCTGGGATAACAACACACAGCATCTCTTTTGCTCTCGCGATCGCTTTGGCTGCAAGCCGCTCTGCTACCTCGTTCAAGACCAGGCATTCTACTTTGCCAGCGAGATCAAGCAGCTCTTACCCGTTTTGGAGAATAAAGAGATCAACGCCCAGATGCTGTGGCGCTTGAATAAAGTTAATGGCATGCACCTTTATCAGGATCAGACGCTTTTTGAGCAGATCAAAATCTTGGAACCCGGCCAAATCTTGAGCATCAAACATGGCAAAATCCAAAAGGAATGCTATTACAGGCTGGACCCAGAGAAGTTTGAGACCTCCCAGCTCAGCTTTGAGCATGCTACCGAATACTATCTTGAACTCTTTAAGGAAAGCGTTCGCCTCTCCACTGCTGAACCTGCTGCTATAGCCTGCGCTTTGAGTGGTGGAC
>Ga0302242_1002473_pt1 | contig 11631 bp, 9 predicted proteins | sample AAG_UR_Lys_MG_FD_193510 | JGI IMG/M metagenome (GOLD analysis project Ga0302242, IMG submission 193510) | Enriched activated sludge microbial communities from anaerobic digester in WTTP, New Holstein, Wisconsin, United States - AAG_UR_Lys | ecosystem: Engineered > Bioreactor > Anaerobic >... | reverse complement strand
CTTCATGCTTGACCTTGAAGGAATCAGGAAGTAAATGACCCGTCTCCGGCCCGGTGATAGCCGGGGACACACGTGCCCGTGCAATAAAAGAACAGAGGCTGGCCCTTTTCGCGGTCAGCCTCTGCTCTCTCTTTATTGACAAGATCCTAATTATAATGAGAGTGGCCGTTGGCAAATAGTTATCGATAATTATCAAAGTAATTATTAATGATTGACATGGTTAACCGGAAAGCCGGGTGTATTCCACTCAGGGATTTTAATGTCATTGAATTCGGTTTGCAGACTATAAATGGATCTGAGGTTAGGATAAGGAAACAGGATTTCAGCCCGGTATATCATCAATAATACTTGTTGGAATGTTAGTAGCCAATAGTGAAATAGTTACTGATCATTAGCTGGATTCATTACCAGTGAGGATGGCTTACGCTGTATAATTTATGGAAATTTGAGAAACTGTTATTCTCATTACCTCATGAAACCCACACGTAGTAAATATACAAATGCCTGTTGTGAAATTATTATCAGTCCACTTACAATTACCGGTTATTGGGACGCATATCATAGAGGGAATTTCTCTACTTATGTCGGTGTTGGTGTTGGGGCTTGCTTCATTAAGGAAGATTTGATAATAAGTGCATATAGCCAGACAGCCTCGGTATCTGAGTCTTTAATAGGTTTTGAGGTTCATACAACCGGGGGATTCCGGTTCGCTCCGTTCCGTTCTATCTTGAGATCACCTTTTCAAGCTGTTCGGTAATTTGAGGTAAGCTTCGATGGCATTATAATAAGCAGTGTTTTATTCTTTTAATATGCAATTGACAATAATAGGAAAGTGGTTGCAAGTATTAAGAATGACAGATTTTGCTTGAGTGTGATCTGGCTGGTATTATCTGATGAAGTATCTCAGAGAAACCATAACCCCGGCTGAACTGGCAGTTGCCCTCGAACAACCTTCCATCAGGCTTTTGATTTGGCCCTCGGTAGTTGAAAGTTGCATGGATTCTAAAGACGGATTAACAGAGATGTCTGTTAACATCCTCTTGTAGAAAAAGCCAACAGAAATCTGAACCTGCTTATCAGGGTAAAAATAAAACCCGCCAATCGCCAATGCTTGTGTGTTTAACTTCTTTATGGAGAGAGAGCCCTTGGCATCGCTGTTAACTTTGCTTACAAATCCTTCATAGGGGAGATCAGTCAGGAGTACGTTATATTGTGGATAATAGCCGGAATAGGTAAATATTCCAGATGAAGAATAACTGTTGGTTATCGGAATGCTCATATTTATACCGGTCTGGAGATAAAGTCCTATAATTCTGCTATATGGGTAATTAAGGCATATCATGACCGGGATTTCTATAAATGAAATTTTCTGGATTTCCTTTATCTGGCCACCTGTGATTCGCCGTTCATAAAGTTCTCCTTCTGAATCAATTGTGTCAAAAGAATTTGAATAATTGTCAAGGGATAATACAGTTTTGTAAGGACTAAACCCGATGCCAGTAGTAACACCGAAGTATTTTGTGAAAAAATAACCTGTCTCAAAAGAAATAGAAAATGAACTATTATTCATTGCCTCAGGCTGATACATATTATCAGCTGATTGGTTAGTGATTTTGGTCTGGGAAGGCCCGGCCCCAAAACCTATGAAGTAATGGTACTGTTTCCAGTATTTGCTGTTGGTTTGCGCGTTCATTTCTGATTGAATAAAAATCAGAGAAAGAAATAATGCTGCTGTAAAGGTCAGAGAATTAATTGTTCTCATATCATTTGTATTTAATAACAATGATTTTCGAAATGTACAGGTCAATATCTTCTACTAACACATGAACAATATATTGACCTTCGTCAAGCAAATCTGAAGGAATTTCCTGGATAAATTCATAGTCAGATTTTTCAGTATTAATACACGAAACTTCCGATCCGTTGAGACTGTAAATTCTTATCTTAACTTGACCAATCGGGTCATCTGTGAGCTTAATAGTGAAAGACCTGTGAACCGGATTCGGATATAACGAGAATGATTTTGTGGCTGCAATACTTATCTCATTTGACATTGCTATACAACCATTCTTGTCGATTGTCCTGACCCGATAATCACCCGGAATCTTTGATGTGAGATAGTATTGTTTATCAGCACCTGGAATCGGATCGGATCCATTATACCACTGATAATTCACAATCATGCTGTCCACATTATTGCAGATAAGCACATCATCCCATTTCATTACAATTATGGGACTAAAACATAATTTAATGCTAAAAGTCAAACTCTGTCCAAATGAAGCTAAGTCTGTGTCTGATATTCTTACCAGGCAGTTTGTTGAAGGGGTATTTGGTACAGTCCATGTATATGAACCGTCGTCTGGTGTAGTGGCGATAATGTCGGACCAGGATGAGCCATTATTGATTGAGTATTCTATTCGTACATTACCACTTGTTCCTGAAGATGTCCATGTGATGTTCTGAGTACTTGCCACCTGCCATGTCTCACCACCATTAGGAGCGGTTACCGTTATTGCCGGGATAGCTGAAATAGTGAATACAGCATTACTTTGATCTGTTGGGCTTCCATCAACATCGCTTATGCGTACCAGGCAGTTTGTTGAAGGGGTATTTGGTACAGTCCATGTATATGATCCGTCGTCTGGTGTGGTGGCGATAATGTCGGCCCAGGATGAGCCATTATTGATTGAGTATTCTATTCGTACATTACCACTTGTTCCTGAAGATGTCCATGTAATGTTCTGCGTACTTGCCACCTGCCATGTCTCACCACCATTAGGAGCGGTTACCGTTATTGCCGGGATAGCTGAAATAGTGAATACAGCATTACTTTGATCTGTTGGGCTTCCATCAACATCGCTTATGCGTACCAGGCAGTTTGTTGAAGGGGTATTTGGTACAGTCCATGTATATGATCCGTCGTCTGGTGTGGTGGCGATAATGTCGGCCCAGGATGAGCCATTATTGATTGAGTATTCTATTCGTACATTACCACTTGTTCCTGAAGATGTCCATGTAATGTTCTGCGTACTTGCCACCTGCCATGTCTCACCACCATTAGGAGCGGTTACCGTTATTGCCGGGATAGCTGAAATAGTGAATACAGCATTACTTTGATCTGTTGGGCTTCCATCAACATCGCTTATGCGTACCAGGCAGTTTGTTGAAGGGGTATTTGGTACAGTCCATGTATATGATCCGTCGTCTGGTGTGGTGGCGATAATGTCGGCCCAGGATGAGCCATTATTGATTGAGTATTCTATTCGTACATTACCACTTGTTCCTGAAGATGTCCATGTAATGTTCTGCGTACTTGCCACCTGCCATGTCTCACCACCATTAGGAGCGGTTACCGTTATTGATGACATAGCTTTAGTAGTAAATGACCTCACTTCTCCCCGTGTAAATGACTGACCATCACTTGCTTCAATTGCCCATAGATATGTAGTATTTGGTCTCAATCCACTTACCGATGTAGAGGTGCTTAATATGTTGGACTGATAGACTTCTAAAACACCACTTGGATATCCAAGGTATAGATCATATGTTAATGCATGTCCATCAGGATCACTACTTGACCAAGAGAAAGTTAATGAGGTGTCTATCCCAATCTGTTCATCATCTGGAAAGGAGTAAACTGGAACATTTGGACGCTTATTGTTTGTATAAACAGGAAATGATTCTCCTGTCCTTAATTCTGAGATAGCTGTAATTTGATTAGCATTACTGTAATATAGAGTTTTATCTGGACCAAACGCAACGAAACCACCCGATTTTCCAATATCCTTTTTCCATAACAGTGAGGCATTTGTGCCATTATCTTTATAGGTGTGTAAAATATAGTAATCATCACCATCGTCATAGTGAACAGTTATACAGAGGTTATCATTGTTGTCAACATATATATTGTCTATGCTCCCATAATAACCTAATTCAGAAAGACTAAAACTCATTTCCCAGTTAAGGCTATTATTTGAAGGATTTAATGCGATAACAACTGCTTCATTTTCATTCTTCCAACAATAGAAATAAACAATGCCATTTTTCCCTATTGCTGGAGCATCTGAGATAAGACCAAAACCATTATCATATAATTCTCTTAACGAGTAGCTGATATTTGGATCAAGGACATATAATTTAGTCCTGCATCCAAAATATACTTTACCATCTTCAGCAATAGAGGCTCTTCCAACCATTCTTGAGCTATATGGTATATCTGTAAATAGTTTTGTATTCAATATGGTCCCGTTAACTCTATGAAGGGTTAATAAGGTAGATGTTTTACTTAAAGAATTGTAATATGCTATATAAACTTTGTTTCCTAAATAATCAATGGCTGGGGCCCCTCGATAGAAGTAACAATTTGTTGGTGCTGTAAACTCCCACCTTTTGTCTCCTGTAATTGAATTGATGCAAAATAATTTATTTAATGTATTAGCATAAATGAAGTCTTCCTCATCTATTTTTATTTTGTCATCAAATTCACCCGCTGCTGGGTCTTGAAAAATAGATGAGTATGATCCTGTTATACCGTTAATTTCATAGATATTACCATTTCCTGTGGCAACAAAAATTTCCCCATTGCTATTTTGAACAGGATAGGAAATATTACTATTCTCACTTTCTATAAAAGTTTCACTTTTTTTTACTCCATCTTGTTCAACGATCATTATTGATGGGTGCCTATTTGAACCTAATACTTGAGGACCACATGATACAACAATGTCTGATGACTTTCCTACAATTAATCCTTCACAACGAAAATTAGAACTCGAAACATTCCATTTCTCAATGTTCTGATTAGGAATAGAATAAACAGTTCTTTTAGAGTTTTTTGCATTGGCCCCCCATTGACTCCACCCGGGATACGGACTTATGTCATATATAGCTGAAAAAATTATGTTATAATCCTCAAGAGGAGGGGGGATATACCAACCATCTGAAGTTCCGTACCAACCAAAATTGACATGAAATGAATTATTGTCTGTGTTAAAACCATCAAATACAACACTATGTCCTTTAAGAGATATATCTTGAAGATCAGGAGTATTCAGAATATTCACTTGTACTGGTCTGGCATTCTTAATACTATTAATAACATCTTCATAACAAGCGGCCCAGAGAGCTTGGTTAGCAGAGCCAAATCCCAGATCTCTAAATACTTTTGCACTAGGTTGGGCTCCTGAAGCGTCCGCAGAATAATTCATTTTAAGCTTTATTCCAATGCCAAAAGAAAGATATGCCTTTTCCGCGTCAGAACCATTATATAAAATATGTGATAAATTATTGTTCAATACAGAAAATGTCGGGAAATCATAAGTACTGGCATCTTCTGGTATCCTGAGCTTGGTATGATTGCCCATATTAGATGTATAACTATCATGAGTATTACTAAAATTCAGTGATTTTGGAAATTTCCAATAATTGATTATCTGAGCAGCAGCAGTCGCTACGCATCCGACAACAGATCTTCCCCCCATAGGAGAAGAAGGGTCTATTGGACAAAAATCATTATAGATACCACCTTGACCCCAAGTTGGCTGCGGTAATAGAGGTCCATAAACTGTTTTTATACCCTGATTCGATTTTATTCCGCCCCCGCCAGATAAATACATGTCCCATTCCAAAATAGAACTATTTGATTTTGAAAATAGCGTGGTCTTGTTTGTTTTAAGATTCTTCTTTCTTGCGTCTAAATCCCAAACAATCATGTGCAATAAAACATTGTTTTCGGAATCCTTAAATTCAAACTTTCCTTTTTCAGAATATGAAATAATTGGAGCAATATCAGTGTCGTTAGAAATCACAATATAACCAGTAGGTTTTAAAACAGCGACATATCCGATTAGCTGTTCACTAGAATTTTTGAGATTTGCTATAGAATCTATTGTCAATCCAACAAAATGTGTGTTGATAAAATTTTGGGCGACAATCCTGACATTTTCTTTTGTTACTTCTTTCGCATGTAATGTGAAAGGAAGTAATATTATGGAAAGACATAATATGTTTATCTTGATTGAATATGGCAATTTCATCTCTCTAAGAATTTAAGGTTGGATTATTAATTGAATTATTACTGTAATGATATGTTTTAGAATTGTTGTTAATATCTCTTTCAAATTTATATAGTCAGTTGCTTGATTTTTGTTCATTTGTAAATCTATATCCTTTAGATACAGGTTATTAATCTTCAATATTAAGAGGGCCTCAAAGCCCACTGATTGACTGTTTATTCTTAAGTTCTTTGACATTATTTTAATCGCATCTTGTAAGTATCTCCTTTTTGGGAGCTTTGTGCTGTAATAACATGCAGAGGATATTTAAGATTTCATAGATTGAACGCTCATATCTTAATTTGTAACCAACCAGAGCAATCAGGCAGTAAGCAATGATTGTAAAGTATACCTTGATTCTTACTGCATAGAGTGTTATTCCCCAGAAGGCTTTGATCTTAAGATGCTGCTCCATCCGTTTGAATAACAGCTCTACTTCCCTTCTTTTCTTGTAGATAAACTCAATTTCTGTGGCATTCAGCTCCATCCTAATTTATCAAGACCTCAAAATGCTTATCTTGCACAGAATCAGAATGTTATATTAGTCGTGGCTTTTTAGGATATGCAGTTCTTGACTCATATCTCAGCAACCTGCCGACCTGATCATAGATGTTATTTGTTGTTCTGTCTGCTGCCCTTGAGTTCATTCTGTGCAACTGGAGGTTCCCCTTTGCTTTTATACAAAGAACGCCCACTTGTTAACATTCTGAACAATCTATGAAAGTCGGTGAAGTCTTTGTCGGTAATATAAAAGCCACCTCTCTCGCAAATAATGAGGACCATAATGTTGAACATCATGAACTCTGGCTATTGTACTGTGGATTAGAGGTCTTAATTTTAAAGTGTGTTGACGTATTATTCCTCCATTAGGCTTCCTGAACATAGCTTACCAAAACATACTCAAGCAAAGATCTATATTTGTGGAATCCAGTGCATAACCATTCCCATCAAATGCTTTTTTAAAATCATTCCTGTGATAGCCTCTGATAGTTGCTTTAATCAACATACAGGTAAACTCTTCGAAAATCTTACAGTTTCTATTCTCGTTTGCCCGCCAATATTTCTGTGTGAGACAGATGAACCAAAACCGAAATGATAGTACTTTGGCTAGTGTGTTCTAGGGTGAAGTATCAAATCTTTTATTCTGTCTCTTGCTGTCAGTTGCCTGAACACCAAACCGAACATTTGATTCCAACATGCTAATAATCTTACGTGTTTATTGCCCTCCTAATTGGCAAATTTTCAGTCAAGTAGCTTGGGAGGTAAAAACCTGTAAGTTGAGCGAAGATTTTCTTGCCTTGATTCATGGTTTGATGCTTTCTCAAAGCAAAAAGCCATCTTTTCATTTTAAATCGTCACACTCGAAAATAATGCTGCAGATGCGATTATTTCATAATTTCAAAGAACGATAATTATTTTAGTGTCCATTAGTGAATTTATTCAGATTGTGATTTTGGATATTTGTCAGTTTATAAATTCACTATATTCCTGATCTTCTATCATTTGGGTTACTACTGCCTCAAGAACTATGATGAAATCAACAAAATAGCCCTTATTGGAATACTCTCTGTAATCCTGCTTCCTGATTGACTTGAATGCCTTTTTATCGTTGACAGAATAGTAGTGTTTACGAAGCAGCTCAATCTGATCATAATACTCTGATGTCTTTCCTGTATAAATGCTGCTGAAGTCTTTACTAAACAGGATGTTGTCTCCATATTTCAAAACTGCAGTCACACTGCAATTCTGGTCAACGCTACCTCCGCCCATATAATCCCACCTCTGATTTACTATAAAGGTCATTGATATAAACTTCCAGATGATAATCACCTGCATTGTCATTCCGAAATCCATTCGCTAAAAGAATTTGAGACAGAGTCTTTTCAGCGTAAGTATATATGATCTTTCCCTCATCCTTGATTTTGGTCAGTGGTTGTACTATTAATCCGACTGCCCTGGCAGCTTTTGAGGGTGCTTTCCCAACAATCAGCTGTTGCTGCCTTTTGTCTTGAACCAGGAAGGTTATATTACCCTTTATTTTACTGTTTGATGCAAGTGGGTAGGTTTGTGATGTCTGATCAGTGCCGGAATGGTCATTGGCTTTTTCTGCTTTGAAAACTTCCCGCGTTCCATTTTCATAAATAATCATGAATACCTCTGAAAGCGAGATGTTCCTTAAAGGCCCTTCCAACTGATCACTTTTTTTGTACTTGATGGTTTCGGTTGTTAATTCAACAATCTTTGCTTTGATGCTGGCACCGTCATTCAGATAGATGACGTCCTGACTTCGTATTACCCCCATTAAAGAAATGAATACGACTATCAGTGACAACCTTCTCATAATTGAATAATTATTAGCATAAAAATGACCTCTGCAACTCATTTGAACAAAACCCTTTAATCATGAACTTTCCGGACCTTTTTTTCCATTAGTTGCATCAACTAATTCATAAAAAGGTCCGGATGATAACAGTTTGCATTAATCATCTCAAAATTAGGAAAATCAACTCTCTGTCAGGATCACTACCTGTGAGTAATTCAGGTAATGATCATTAAGTATTCAGAGTGCTGCTTCCCAAGTCAGGTTTGTTATTCAGGATTGTATTACGGGTAAAACTATGGTAGCCCGGGTGCCTTCTATAACCTGGTTGTTGTGGGAAATATTCTCCAGGGTCGTTGTTATTCTTACCTTTTCAAGTTGATAGTAGAGTTCAGAAAGCTCATTTACCAGTTTTAATCCTTTGCCAGTACCTTTGGGTGATGTCACTTCCTGACCAAAGCCAGGACCATTGTCTTCCACAGTTATTATTATCTTCATTGGGGCATTCCTGAGAATTACCTTTAGTATTCCGCCACCGGACTTTTTCTTTATCCCGTACTTAACAGCGTTTTCCACATAAGTGTGTATCAACATCCTGGGGATCTTGGCTGATAAGCTGATACCCGGGGTGATATCAATCAAATATTCAAAGCTGTTGTTACATCTGAATCTTTCAATTTCGATGTAGTTCCTGACAAAATCAATTTCTTCTTCGAGAGTTATAATGATGTCATCTGAACTGATTACAGTTTGCCTGATCATCCTGGCATACTTGCCAAAAATGTAATCCGCTTTGTCCCTGTTACCTTCCGTGGCATATAAACTGCCTATCGCATTAAGTACATTCAAGGTGAAGTGCGGATCCAGTTGACCCTTAATGGCTTTAATCTGCAAAGCAGCAAGCTTCTTCTCCGTGGCAGTCTTAAGGTCAAGTCTTTTTTTCTGAATGCCATAGATTAAAACAATGAACAAATACAAAAAACCATAAAGAAGAAAATAGTAGGGTATCTTCAGATAGTATAACCAATTCTTCTCAAACAGAGTCAACCACCCTATTGTATCAGCCTGGATGTACAACATTGGTTTTGAATCTATTCGAAATACCTGTGAAAAGTTTATGTTGGTTAGATCATGTTCAAATTGATACTGAGTTGCATGTTTGAAGTTATGCTGGCAGATGACCAGTGTTTTTCTATCCTGACCCAGGAAGAAATACTCCTTTTTCCCGTCGATATCAGCATCAAGGCAGGCTAGTGGCTTGGATGATGCTACCCCAGGTATGGCATAGGAACGAACAACATTTAGCGATGTATCTATTAAATCTACTATCCCTTCATGATCTTTCAGTATAAAGAAGCTTTTATAACCGTCTTCAACATTGGCAAAAACGCCTGAGAATTCAGGCTCTATTGCAGAAGCAACCCGCTCCTTTATCTTGTTTCCGTGAGTGTCGAAAATGTAAAAGGCAGGGTATTTTTTTTCATCACCATAGTAATCAAAAAAGACCAAATAGTTTACAGTATCTCCTATTGCAATCGGTATCGATTGGATTTTTGAAGGATATTCACCGATCCGCACAGGGTTGAACCTGAACATCAGGTTTTCGTCAAGTACCATTAACCAGGAGTAAATATCGCTGTAGAATACTGTATCACGAATATTTCCTGTAGCCTGAGTGGAAACAAGGTATGTTTCTGTCAAATAATCCGATTGCCTTATTAATTCCATGCAGTCAAAAATGGTGGCATAACTTTCAGGTGATTTGATTAGTGAATCGGTGAAGTAATAGTATTTATAGACATTCCTTGGCTGAAGACTAAAACCTGCGCTGATGTAGAAAGTAATTTCACCACTGCTGTCTTTTAGTTCTTCCGGGATGAAAATATTGTTAAAATTAGGTCTGTCATCACTGTTGGCGGGCTTGGTCCAATTATCAATCAATCTGTTGTAGGTAAGTAGGTTGCGTGTTTCAATCGGGTCAATCAAATTAAGATATATTGCATCCCTGCTTAATGTAAAAACAATTATCTCTTCTGTGCCGTTATTGTTGAAGTCCTTAAAGATCACAGAGTTTCTGTTTGTTAAACTAAACGGTATATTATATTGGTCCAGGATTCGATCATTCTTTTTGACGATTATTTTAATCTGTTCTGAATCATGCATATCTACTGATATACGTTCGCTGGTTCCATCATTATCAAGATCGCTAAAGTAGAGATAGATGTCTGAAGGGATTATCTCTTCTGATAGTATCTTAACTCTGAATTTTGGAAAATGAAATGGCAGAACGAGTGCCAGGATTATCCATAGCACAAAACTCAAGAGAGCAGGATGATAAAGAAACTCCAGAGTTTTACCCTTAAGCATGAACGATGCTATTGATTTTATAAAGATCCAGAACCGACCTTGCACCGGTCTTTCGTAAAATATTTCTCCGGTGTGTATTAACAGTATTGACACTTATAAAAAGAGAATCTGCGATTTCCTCACTGCTCCTGCCTTCTAAAACCAGAAGCAGAATATCACGTTCTCTGTTACTCAGGCAACTAAATTCACCATTAATTCTGATTTTATTATTAGCTGTTTTTTGCAAAAGCCTTTCGAGAGATGCTTTCAACTCGTCAATATCAACCGGTTTTATTATATAGTCAAATACACCATGCCTGATTGCCTTAATCGAATACTGAGGATGCCCTGTTACCATAATGACAAATGGATGATAGCTCTTCTCGTGGATATTTTCAAGCACTTCAAATCCCGAAACAGTGTTTTCCAGCTCAACATCCATGAATATTATTTCAGGCTTCTGTTCGGAGATGATCTTTGCTCCTTTCAGGGAATTGGTGCAACACCATGTTTCACCAATGAACTCAAATGACATTAATAATCTTCGGAGTCTTTCACAGGAACAATGCTCATCGTCAATTATTACAGTTCTAAGGGGTTTCATGACCTGTTTATAATCCTAATGTTTATTTCAGGTCCAAACTAGTAATAAAGTGTTTTATAAGCAAATTCGTTTTGACGGAAATAGGTTTTATTGTTATCAATGAATGGAATTAACAGTATTAAGTCATTTTTCAAGAAAGAGGATCACATTAAATAGCAGAAACTGACCTTTTCAGAGTCAAAGAACAGAGGCTGGCCCTTTTCGCGGTCAGCCTCTGCTGTAACAAACAGAATTGAAAAACAAATTTCTTTATGTTTTCTGCAGATATTTTACTGCAGAACCTCCGGGTTTTTGCGGCTTCGTCA
>Ga0302242_1002471_pt1 | contig 11634 bp, 6 predicted proteins | sample AAG_UR_Lys_MG_FD_193510 | JGI IMG/M metagenome (GOLD analysis project Ga0302242, IMG submission 193510) | Enriched activated sludge microbial communities from anaerobic digester in WTTP, New Holstein, Wisconsin, United States - AAG_UR_Lys | ecosystem: Engineered > Bioreactor > Anaerobic >... | reverse complement strand
GCGTGCTCTCAGGCCGCATTCGGCTCAGCCAGCGGCTGGCAGGGATGGAATGAGTTCTGGTCCAGCGCGCACGCGTGGTGGGATTCCATCTGGGACGGCAACAGCCGCAGCGTGGAGGAAATCCAGGAGGACTGGTACCAGACCTGTCTGACCAACCACGCCAACAAGTGCGAGGTGGAAGAGCCCACCAATACCGGCACGGGCACTGCGACGAATACCTCTGCTGATACTTCAACTGAGACCAGTGAGTCTGATTTAACGTCAGAAGAACAGGCAAAGGTGGATGAAGTGGCCGAGCTTGCCGAATCGGTGGAGGCCTGCGGTTCTTCTTCGATGTGCAGCGGCGCGGCTCAACAGCTGGCTTCGGCGAAGGCGGAATTGCAGGCGATGTATGCCGCCGCCGGCACCGAGCTGTCGTCCTGTCGCAGGTCCAACTACAATAACCAGTGTTCTGGAATTGCCAGCAGACGAGTAGCCATGGAAAATGCATATGTGGCCGCAGGCGGAAACGAGTCGGACTTGTACGCCTCCGACAGGGACTGGACCCAGGACTACGCAAGGTCACAGTGCTATTCAAGTTGCGGGTTCTCGTGCAGTATTTGCGAATCTTACTGACGAAACAGTGCGAGAGCGGTCTTACAGATGAAGTTTTGGAGGAGGAGTTATGGAAGACAATAAAAATCAGGTGAATTTGCCGCCGGCAGGCGGGGAACCGCAGGAAGAAGAGAAGAAAAAGCGCGTAGCGCCCGTGCTCTTCGGACGCGGGGCTGGCGCGCGAGGCGGCTGGGGCGTCGCCATGCTGGCTAAGCTGGGCGCCAGCAAGGCCGCTGTGGTTGCCGCCGCCATAGGCGTCACCGCCATAGCTGGACTGGCCACCATGACTGTCTCCTCCAAGAAGGCCGACGTGGGTGGCGGTTCCGGCGAAATGCTGGCCTTCAGCCCGTACGAGCGCTATACGCCCGGAGCGGGCCGGGGCGGCGATTCCGCCGTGTTCCCCCTCCCATATGCCGAGGGAAACCAGACTTATAAAGACGAGCTTTATGCGGCATCCGTGTCGCCTGATTCCACGCAGAGCGAGTCCGCGGCCGAGTATGATGCGGCTGCGGCCGCAGCCGCGGCCGCCGAAGCCCTGCCTTCAGCGGGCGGCGCAGGCGCGGCAAGCCTGCGCGGTGGCGCAAGCGGCTCCACTGCCGCGGGCGGAGGCGGAGCTTCCGTAATGTCCGCCGGCGGAAAGAACGCAGGGGCGTCGGCAAAATCCGGCGCCTCCGGAGCTGCCGCTCAGGCCAAGAGCGCCGCCTCCAAGGCTGGCGCGCGCGGGGGAGCTGCGGTTAAACAGGCCGGAAACAACAGAGCGTCACGCATGGCTACCGGCGGTTTGGGCTCAATGGCTGGAAAGGCTGGAGCAGGCACGCCGCTTGTCGGCAGCGCCGAACTGGCCAAGGCCAGGTCTGACGTGAAATTTGGCGAAACTCCTGTGGCGGGTTCAGGCTCATCTCTGCTGGGAGACACGGGTGGAGCCTCCGGGGCTGCTTCCGATGGCGATGCTTATGAGACCGAAATGCCGGAAGCGCCCAGCGACACTTCCACCGCAAGCAGTCCTGCGGGCGGAGGCGCGGCCACCGGCGAAGCCGAAGAACTTGCCGCAATGGCTCAGACGCTTAAGGATCTGGTGAAAGAGTCTCAGGACCTTTTGCAGGAGTTGCTGGATACGGCCGCTGACCCCGCCAAGCTTTGCGCGGAGGGGGCGATGGCCGGAATTCTGGAAACCTTCTCTGAAAAGTCCAACGAGATCATAGAGCATCTGGACAAAATGGGCGAAGCGCGGGCCATGACTCCCGCGAAAGTGGCGAACTGGAAATGCAACGTGGTGATGCAGATGCTGGATGTCGTTTCCACCTTCACCACCGACACTGTGGGCGCATATTGCGAGAAATACAACGAAAAGGAAATGCGCACCAAACAGTTTAATTCCTGCGCCAATCAAGGCAGCTATGCCTCATATTGTTACTCGCAGGTGGGGCCGTCTTATAATGCGGCTATCACCAACTGGAACAATGCGCAGGCTCCGTTCGTGGAAGCCCAGAAGCCCATACTGGAGTTCAAGTCTCAGCTCGGCACGACCATAGGGCTGAACACGCTCCTGATGATGGACGGAATGACTTCAACTTCCACGTCCACCTCCACGTCCACGGACACCGTTCCGCCGGTGGAGGTTTGCCGGTTTGAAGTGCAGAGCTGAGTGTGGTTTTGTCAGGCGGCGATTGACTTGAAAATCGCCGCCTGAGCTTTTCGGACAGAGGCTTATCATGGAAAACTCAGGCGCTGGTATCGGCGGAAGCAGGGACCGGGAAGAGCAGAAGACAAAAAAATCCGGTTTTTGGTTTCGTCTGTTCGGCAAGGGCAAGGACGCCAGAAATGCCGCGCCGCTTTCCGGAGCCGGTCGCGCCGGAGGCGCGGCCACCTCGGGTGCAGAGTCCGCGGCCGCAAGAGCCGCCGCTTCCAGAGCCGCAGGGGCAGCTTTCAAGCCGCAGGCTGTCGCCGGGTTGGGCATAGGTTCGCAGTCTTCAGCCGGCCTGTTCTCCACGCTTCTTTCTTTTCTTTCTTCGCCTGTCGGAATATTGGCCGCCATATTGGGTGTGGCGCTCGTCGCGGGCGTCGCGGCCATGTATTTGACTGACCGCTCCAGTACTGCGCGCCAGTACTCATCTCATTTTGACGCCGCTTCCGTGGCAGGTTCCGGCGCTGATGGCGACGGCGCTTCAGGTTCGCGCGCCGGAGTGCCCGAGGCCGGGATGGGCGAAGACGAACCGTATCAGGCTGTGGAAGCAGGGGAGGCGGCCGAATCGGAAGAGACTATCGGCGAGCCGCTTGGCGCGGCGCCTTCCACTGATGCAAGCCAGTCAGGCGCGGAGAGCGCAGCTGCGGACAAGGAAAAGGCCGCTCAAAACCGTCTCGGCGGTTCCATGGCCAGCGAGTTCGCCAACAGCTTTGGCAAATCCGGCGGCTTGGCTTCGGCATCGCCTTCGGCGTTCACTATGAACGCTCCCGGCAAGGATTCCTCTTCCACTGCGCTTCCTAATGCCGCCGCTGGCGCGGCCAGAACCGCGGCCAACAAGGCTTCGTTCGGGCGCCTGTCCGCCATGAAACTGGACAGGGGCGGCGGAGGTTCTTCGCGCGGCGCGCGCAGCGGGGCCGGCGGAGGAAGCCGAAAGGCATGGCAGCAGATGGGCAAGGTGAAAACGGCTATGGAGGGCGCGGCCTCCGCGGGTGGGGAGGAAGGCGCGGCTCAGGCTTCCGCCACCTGGGACGGCACTGCGGGCGGCGGCGGAGCTTCCGGAGGAGAAGGCGCTTCCGGGGGCAGTTCGTCTTCTTCCGGAGCGTCTGTTCCCGCGTCGGCTGACACACCGAGCATGGGGGATCTCTCGGGCGGGGGCGCCGGCACGCCGCTTGACCCGACCCTGGTCGGCGAAGTGCCCACTACCGACATGGACAATCCTCTCTCTAAAATCGCCACCGCGATTGCCATAACCGTCACAGCTGTTTCAGTTTTGATGATGGTCATGTATCCGCTTATCCAGAAGCTAAAAGCTGCCGACCCTTTTACGCAGATACCGATACTTATAGCCGTAATCGCGCTTATGGGCCTTATCACGGCCGGGATAGTTTATCTTGGCGTGTTGGCGGCGCAATACTTCGGAGAGGGGCAAGCCGCGGAAGGCTGGACGGGTGTAGCGACTGCGATTACTTTGGGGATAGGTGTGGCCGGATGCTGGATAGGCAAGCCGTGGGTGGCCGGAATAGGCATAGTTGGGCCGCTTGTGTTGGCCATTGCCGCTCCGTTTATCACGGCCGCGTTCGGTTATTGATTTCTAGTCTGCTGCGGGCCGCAAAGCGTGCATGATTATGACGCCTGCGGCCTTCGCTTTTTTTATAGAATCATAGTGGACTGTGTTGAACGGCGGTTTTGTCGTTTATGGATAATAATATAACCAAGGGCCAGCCCGAGCCAAAAGCTGGCGGCGTAAGGCGCGCAGTTGTTTCTCCGGCGCGTGTCCGGCACGACAGCCTGCCGCGCGGCGCGGTGTTTGCCGTGCTGCTGCTGGCCGCCGCCGCCGTGCTTACTTTGTGGCTGTATAGAAACAGCAGCCCTGTCGTCCCGTCGGCCGTACGCTCTCCGTTCGACGACAACCTGCTGTATGCCGGGGTGATGGGCATGTTCCAGCGTCCGGAATTCGACAGGATAATGTTTCAGGTGGAAGGCACAGGGTTGGAGGAGGAGGAGCTGATAAGACGCCGGTCAGCGCAGTCCTTGCCCCCTGCCTACGCCGATAAGTCGAGACAGCAGTGGGCGCGACTCGACAGTGAAAGCAAGGCGACGGTTTCTTCCGCAAGACGCGCCCTTAACACGCTCGCTGAGCTGGAGCCTGGGCCCGAATTTTACACACAGCTCTCCCTTGCTCTTGAATGCGCCAACAAGCTGCGCGACAACGGCAGGCTGCTTTCCGAGAATGAAAACGCGCCCACCTGGCTGGGCCTGGTATATGTCAATGCCGCAGATGGCCTGAGCAGGGCGCTTGCGGAGTTTCTGAAGCAGACGGAAAAAACGGGGACTGACAGGCGTTCTGCCAGACGGCTGGCGGCCTCGCGCGAGCTTAAAAAATTTTCAGACGGGCTGGAATCTTCTATAAGCGCCGCGTCCTCCGGGGCCGGCGCCGTGCGGTGATGCTATGGCTATGATTGCGCGATGCTGTCTTTTTCTGGGATTGTTTCTTTGTTCCGTCCCCTGCCGCTGCGCGGCGCAGGAGATTGTGCAGGTTCCGGCTGCCTCCACTTCGGCGCCGTCCGGGTTCGGTTCCAAGGCCGACGAAGACTCATTCAAGGCCTCGGTCAAGACCGAGGTGCTGGGCCAGAATTTGTGGAAGCCCATGATGGCGGAAAGCAGACAGTTATCGGTGAAGGCTTCCCTATCCGCTGTCGGGCTTCTGGCATTTTTTCTGATGGGCCCCACTTTCTGGACTCTGTCCGCCATGTGCGGGGCCGGGGCTGTTTACTGGGGCTCTGCGGCGCTTGTGGGCGGGGCAGTGCTGGTCAATAAAATGCCGGGCGGAGAGGGGGCGTACCTGTACGTTATTGCCGGGGGAGGGGCTTTGGCGCTGGTGTTGCTGTCGTGGGTGGCAATGCTGATTGTGCTCCTGCCTCCGCTGCTTAATTTAATTACAGCCGTGTCCGGCCGCCTAGGGGGCGGCAATCCCGCCGAATCCTGAACTGTTATGATCCAGTTTCCGCCAGGAGAGAAAAGACAGGCGGCCAGCCAGGCGCTGGTCATCCTGGCCGTGGCCTCTTTTATGGGCGTGGCCGTGTTTTATTTTTCCCAGCAGCGCGAGGAGCTTGCCCGCATTGTGGGGGGCTGGTCCGACGCGGCCGATAAAAAAAGCGATGAGGCCGCCGCGGTGCCTTCGGCCTCATCCGCGCCGCTGGACTATGACCCCGCCATGGTGGTGGGCGGGCAGACTCTTTATGAAGACAGCGCCAGAAAGCCCGCCTCGCCTGATGAAATAGTGGGCGTGCTGGCCAAGGGGTCTACGGAAGCGGCGCGTCTTGTGGTGCCGCTTTACGGACCCGGCGTTCCCGCGTATTCTATACCCGAGGCGGGCCTCTCTAACCCTCCGGTGGTTTCGCCCCAGATGCAGGGCGCCGGCGGCCCGGCCGAGCAGGGCAGCCGCGTCAGCGACTTCGCGGCCTACGCTCCGTCCGTGGATATGCCTAAAATGACGCAGAACCCGCCGCCTCTGCCTCCGGGAAGGAGGCGCGCGCCGCTCAAGGAATCGGAGGTGTCCAGGCAGGACAAGCAGGATTTGCGCACAGCCATTTCAGAAGATACGGACGCGTCGCAGTCCATGGCGTCGGGCTATCTTTCTTCAAAATCCGTGGAGGATTCTCGCGGGCGTCACGAAGTTAACGCCGCCAAGTCTGGCAATGTCTTCGATGGTTCCGCGGGGGTGGGAGGGCGCATCAAGTCGGTTTTCGATTTGTCTTCCTTGGGGGACCCGGACCAGCTGGTGGTGTCGCCCCCCGGCACGGAAGACGCCGGAGGCATAGCCGCCGCCTGCGCCGCGGCCAGGGCTTCGGACGGGCATCAGGTGCTGCTGCTGGGCGACGAGATGGGGCGCACGGCCCGAGGCCTCAACGCCCTCTCTTCCCCCGGCTGTTGCGATTATCTGGCATTGCAAAGATGGAACGAATCCCTGCGCGCGCTTTCACAACAATGCTCTGCCTTCAATAATGCGGCGGCCAGGCTTGCGGTGGCCTGCAAGACTCCCTATTATCCAGCCGACTGCGGGGCTTTCCCCGCGCCGCGCGAGCGCAGTTCTGTTAGAACATGCCTGGCGCCGCTCTCACTGGGGCTGGCGTTGCTGGCCGGGGGCGCGTTGCTTCCTATGCTTGGCCCTGCCTATGTGGTTCTGGGGGGCGGCCTGGCGGGCGGCGCGCTGTTGGGAGGGTTGCCTGGCCTGCTTTTATGCGCGCTTGGAATCGCGGGTGCGCTGTTGCTGCAGGGCTCGTCAGAGAAAAGTAGAATATAGGTCTTTGGGCCTAGAGGCGTATAGGTCCTTTGTCCCTTGAGGAATCGAGTGCCCGAGGTTAGACTATGGCGGAAGGCAGAAGAAGTTTTGAGAAAAACGCTTGTGTTTTGAAACTAAGGTTGTCTAAGAGAAAGAGTTCGCTGTTCGCCGCAAATTGAACTTCTTGTCTCTTGACAAAAGTTTCGTTTTTAGGCCGGGAAACGATTTCTAAGACGGGTTGGAACTGAGTCAAATCGGAGCAGTTGGGAGGCGGTTATGGCGGACAAAGAGAAGAAATCGGGAGCAGCTCCCCTTAATTTGAAATCCGACGGCGACACCAGGACAAAAAAAGCCTCAGCGTCGCTGTTGGCCCGCATCCCTAAAATGCGGCCCACTCCCCAGATGAGCACCGGCTTCCTGGGTAAATTCAAATCCCTTGCCAAAATGGACATGGGCATGATGGCCTCTGCGGGGGCGCTGGTGGTGTCTCTGCCTTTGGCCGAGCACTTCATGATGAAGCCCTCGGACCAGAACCTGATGAAGCCCGGTTTCTCCACCCGCGAAAGCGGCGGCGTGGAACTTTTTGAGCCCGGCACCGGCGGCTATGCTCCCGGCGCACCCGGCATGGAAGAGGTGGCGCCGCTGAGCGCGCGCGACCCAGCTTCCCTGATAGAGAACGGCGAGATGCCGCAGAAAGCTGCGTCGTCTTCCATTTCCTCCGTGGTGGGCAAGGTGACGGACAGCTTTAGGGAATCTGTGCGCGCCCCCATCAAGCGCGCGGCGGAAAAGGCCCGCGCTTCAATGCCTGTGACCGTGCCGCCGAAAGTGCAGTTTTCCATGAAGGGGTTTGACACCGGCGGAGGCGGCAGCAAGGCCGGCGCCGGAAAAACGGGCAACGAAATATCCGACATGGCCGCGTCTGCCAGCAGGGGCGGAGCCTCTTCGTCTATGGGCGGGGCTTTTGCCTCCAAGGATATGCGCGGATGGGGCGGCGCAGGCAGGGGCATAAGCTATGGCGGCACAGACCGTCTTAAGGCCGCCGGAGACAGCGCGGCTTCCAGGATGAACGCGGCCAGCGCCACGCAAGGCCTCATGCAGTCCGGCCTTGAAGTGCGTCGTGTTAAAAACGCGGCAGCCGGCGGCGGCGATGGCTCGTCTTATTTTCAAAACGCGAAGCAGTATCCTCAGGGCAACACCAAGAAGAGCTATGAGCTTGAAGCCCCTGAACCCAAGGAGCCCGGGTCAGGTTCGCAGCTTGAGCCTTGGTGGAAAAAGGCCAAGGAAATAGAATTGCAGGGTGAAATAGATCGTCAGTTGGCCGAGGAGGCCAATGCGCGCGAAGCGGCGCAGGCCAATAAGGAATTTATCCGTACAGCCGCCACTTCGTTGGCTCAGGGTCTGGTGTTTGAGCCTATCGGGCAGATAGTCAGCGCCAAACTGATGAACTCGCTTAATAAGGGCGACGCCGCCAACGGCGGGTCTGGCAATGGCTCTGGTAATGGAGCAAATACTGGAGCTAACACCGGTGCCGACACTGGTGCCAACACTGGAGCTGACACCAACACCAATACCGGCGCTGATACCAGCACTGGGGCCGATACCAGCACTAATACCGGAGCAGACACCAGCACCAACACCGGAGCGGATACCAATACTGGTGCCGACACCAGTACCAATACCGGCGCTGACACCAGCACCAACACCGGAGCCGACAACGGCCCCGATACCGCCACAAACACCAGCTCCAATTCGGGTTCTGACCCGTCCAACCTGGATCTTAGCGCCAGCAGGACCAACGGCAAAGTGGAGGAGCTCGACGGCATAGAGGTGAAAACGCGAACCTCCGACTCCGAGGCCATGTATTTCTACAAGGGCGAGATGGACGATGTGGAGCTCAAGATGGAGAGCTACGAGCAGAAAGCCACTCAGCTCGAAACGCAGATAGCCTCCTGCAAAGCCGAACTGGAAGCCCTGCGCGTGAAGTATGACGCGTGCATGGCCGACCCCCAGACCGCGCCTACCTGCAACACGCTGCTTGTGCCGCCGTCCGCATGCACGGAATCGGCCTCGCTGGTCAAAGTGCAGAAGGACCTGCTTGCGGAGGTGCGGGATTTGGAAATCCGCGTCAACGATGGCGCGGAAGGCGCCCGCGGCGGCCTCAGCATAGAGAAGGACAAGCTGCGCGAGAAGCTGGAGGCGCTGGACACAAAGGTCAACTCCAACAATACCGAGTGGACCACCAAAATCACCAACGCCAGGACCATGATACAGGCGATGCAGCCGGACTTCGCTCAGGCCGACGCCAACTGCGCCGCCACGGTTGAGGGCGATTGCGCCCCCTACCAGGCTGTCATGAAAAAGCTGCCCAGCCCGCAGGAGCAGCTGGACAATATCGTCTCGCTTGAGGACCGCATAGCGCGCCTGCTGACGGCGATGAAGCGCTCTCCGCGTCCCGTAGCCCAGTTGGAAGAGGGCGTGGGCAAGCTGGGAAACCTCCTGCAGAGCCGCCTCAAGAACAAGGAGCAGGAGCTGCAGCAGAAGCTGGCCATGCTTGAGCAGCTGCAGCCCATGACGCTGTCGATATTCGATTATCCCCAGCGCCTGCAGGATGTGGTGGACCTGGAAGGTTCGCCCAAGGACATTAAGTTTACCGACGCCAGCGCGACAGAGGTTTACACCAAGCATGTGCTGGGCATACTCCGCAAAGGCGCTGGCTGTCGCGGCGTCGGCGCATGCTCCCGGTCGCATCTGCTGGAAGAGAACGACTACTGGGAGAACCGGCACCATCCCACCGCCGAGTTCAAGCAGAAAGGACAGGCGCTGGTTTATAACAGGGAGACGCCGTGGTCGTTGTACCGGCTGATGACCCTGCGCGCAAATATCAAGAACCAGCCCGAGCCGCTTGATAAATACCGGGTTAAGCTAGGCAAGCTGGTGTCGGAGATGAAGCAGAACGCCGACTCGCTGAAGAAGGTGCACACGGCGCTGGCCAAGGACTCCATGGTGTTTGACAACTGGGCGTCCAGAAAGACCAAGTAGCACAGACTGCGGATTTTTAGGCTGAAGCGGAGGCTTTATGGCAGAGGAAAAAAAGAACGATGGCCTTCCATCGCTGAACTTGAAAGGCCCTGAGAAAAAGGAAAGCACCACCAAAGCCGGAGGCGCGCTGCTGGCGCGGGTGCCGAAAGTCACTCCGTCCGCCTCTCCGTCTTCCGGGCTTTTGGGCCGCTTCAGGGGCATGGCTAAAAAGGACATGGGGCTTATGGCCGCGGCCGGAGCCCTCATGGCCGCGCTTCCTGTGGCCGAAAATTTCATCATGAAGCCCGATAAGGGCGTGGCTCCCAGCAAAGCCGGGGAACTGTTCGAGCCAAACGGAACTGTCTCCTTCGGTTCGCCCAACGGCGAAATGGTCACGCCGCTTACCGCCCGCGACCCGCTGTCGCTGATTCTTTCGGGCGAGGATGCGGAGAATAGTCCTGTGCCCGCTTCTCCAGACGCCGCTTCCAGCGGCGAAAGCGGAGGCGGCGCTTCGGACGGCTTCCGCGAATCAGTGCGGGAGCCTTTCCAGCGTGCAGTTGAACGCGCGCGCGCCGCGGTGCCCACGCCCAAATCCCTTTCCTTCGGCGGAGGCCCCAGCATCGGGGGGGGAGGCGGCAGCACGTCCGCCGGCGGCATATCCGCCGCCGCAAGATCGGCACCCAGCTCCCCGGCTGACAGAGGCATGTCCGGCGCTTACGCCCCTGGCCTGCGCGGCTTCGGCCGCAGCGTGGGCAACTATTCGGGCGTGGAAGCGATGAAGGGCCAGGGCGACGATATCGCCAGCCGCATGAACCGCGGCAGCGCCATAACCGCTGTGGCGGGATTCGGCGGCGACCTTTCCGACGCGCCCTCTGGCGGGCCGGGCCGTCCGGCCGCCCCGGAAGACAACAATCAGAGCAATCAGGAAGGCGATAAATACAAGCTCCAGCCTCCGAAGCCCAAAAAACCGTCGGGCGGAAGCCCGATGCAGCCCTGGTACAAGGAAATGAAGGAAATGGAGGCCAAGGGCGAAATAGACCGGGCCGCGGCTTTGCAGAAATTCAACCATGAGGCCAGGATGGAGTACAACAAATGGTTGCGGGAAAGCATTTCCAACGCTTTGGATACTGCCCTGGTGAATCCGCTCAAGGAATATATCGCCGCAAAGATAAAGCAGAAATATGCCGGCGGAGGGGAGGAAGAGCCTGGCGATGACGGAGGAGGAGAAATTCCCGCGCCTCCGGGCGGCTCTGTGGATATGGGGTCCGGAGACAGCAACAAGGAGGCATATGAAGGCTCATATGACGAGGCCAGCTCCGGCGTCAAAGACTGTCTTGCTTCCAAGCCTACCGCCACCGGCACTGTGCCGCCTGTGTGCGACAAGGCCAAGGCTTCGGTGACGAAGGCCGCAGAAAATATCGCCGCCGCCAAGGACGATTATCTTGCTGACCACGAAAACCTGTCGAAAGAGTACGACGATCTGAGTAAGAAAATAGGCGACGGGAAGGCTGCCTACCACACAGCCAGCCTTACCCGGAACCAGGACCTTAACAACGCGGAGTCCGCGCTGGCGTCAGTTGCCAAGGATACCGCTGTGCTGGAGGCTAGCTGTAAAGGCAAGATAGACGGCGCGTGCGCTGTTTACCAGAGCCTTAACCCTAAGGGGTTGCTCCATGCCGTGACGGTGCTGCGCGGCTATGAGGGCGCGGTGGGGCGCGTTTACGACGATGCCGACACCGTGGTTCAGTCGATGAAGAATGTCAAGAAGGAGTCTGGTGACCTGCTTACCGACGGCGGAGACGCTGTTGATAGCGTGAAGGGCGCTCTTGGCGAAATGACTGGCCTCACGCCTGAAGAATATTCCAAGAAACTTGAGGAACAGCTCAAGAAGCTCGGCCCGTACGAGAAGACCGAGCCAGACACTGTGTATGACTTGATCAATAAAGGTTCCGGCGACAGCGATGCGGAAGATGCCGAAACCGATTATTGGAAGACCATCCAGCCCTACGACTGGCTGACCGAGGCGGGTACGGCTCTCAACGACCCGGAGCGGGCT
>Ga0302242_1002465_pt1 | contig 11649 bp, 7 predicted proteins | sample AAG_UR_Lys_MG_FD_193510 | JGI IMG/M metagenome (GOLD analysis project Ga0302242, IMG submission 193510) | Enriched activated sludge microbial communities from anaerobic digester in WTTP, New Holstein, Wisconsin, United States - AAG_UR_Lys | ecosystem: Engineered > Bioreactor > Anaerobic >... | reverse complement strand
CGGCACGGAGGTTGTGGTGCCGGTGGCGGAAACGGCGGAGGGCGTGATCCGGCTGACCGCTTATGACTACCGTACCCAGCCGCCGACGCCGGTCGCGGAACGGTTGGTGTATCGACGACCCGCACGAAAACTATCAATCCAAGGCACTCCGCCCAAGACCTACCCTCCCGGCGATGCCGTCAACCTTGCGGTTTCGGTCCAGGACGAACGCGGCCGGCCCCAGTCCGCGGTCCTCGGCGCTGCGGTGGTCGACGAAGCGGCGCTGAGTCTGGTGCGGGATCGTTCTGCGTCGCTGGCGACGCACTTCTGGCTGACGGGACAGATTGACGATGTGCGTGGTCTGGAGGACGCGAACTTCTATTTGAGCGAGGGCGCCGAGGCCGAGCAGGCGCTGGACCTGCTGCTGGGCACGCAGGGCTGGCGGCGGTTCGTCGACGTGCCGGTGGAGCAATTGGCTCAGGCACCGGCCGCGGGTCAGACGGACCGGGATGCGTTCGCTTACCAAACTCCCGCCGGCCTCGTCGCGGTCTCCGAACCGACGGCGCCCGCGGTGCTGGCGGACAACGCAGAGGAAGCGTCCCGGATCTTGAGCAACAGTTTGGCTTCCATGCGGGCCGCCTATGAACAGACGGTCCGGCGAGTCGGCCGCGTGTTGATTGCCGGCAGTCTGATTTTGGCGATCATGCTGGCGCTGCTGGCCGCCATGCGGCGATTGCCGGCCACCACCGTTTGGCTGCCGGCCCTGGGAACTTCGGCCATGTGCCTGGTCCTGGGCTGTGTGTGGCTGGTAACGCAAGTGCGACCAGCACCGGAATGGGCTCAAGTTGCCTTGGACGAATCGGCTGCCGGGCCGCAAGTCGCCCAAGCCGAAAAGTCCGTGGCCGCGGCCTCGACGCCCGAGGCAACTGCGCCGTCCGAGTTGCCCAGGGTCGAGGAAAGGGAGTTGGGGGTAAGCAGGGAATCGGCGGACAAGGCGAAAGAACTCCAAGCTTCCGAGAAGGATCAGTACGGAGCGCAACTGGAACAGAGGCAATCGCTCGCCGGGGATGCCCGGTCTGGCACGGAGGCGATGAAGCGACGCGTGGCCGGGGAGAGATACGAAGCCTCGCGGCAAGATGCCGTGAGGCAGGCGGAGGGTGCCAGTGAATCGTTGGGTGCGCGACGCGCTCCCAGCCTTGATCAGAAGCCTTTCGGAAGCGCCGTCGCCGGCCAAATTGAGGAAGCGCCCGCGATGCCCCAAGAGGCGCTGGCGGAACTGAAAACCGCACCGCCGGCTGCTGCGCCGGCGCCCGCGGAGGCGGTGCCGATGAGTGCCCCGCCTGCGGTGGAAGCCGAGCCGGCTGCCGAGATACCTCCGGCACCGCAGTCCGTTGCGGGCGAGCAAACCGCCGACTCGGAAAGGGCAACACGGGGCGTTGTGCCCGAAAAGGCTGAGAAAAAAGCGGGCCAACTGCGTTTCGGCAAGATGGCCGCGGAAGCCGAAGGCTTGATGCCCGGCATGGAAGCGCAAAGTGCGCCGGGCGCGATGTCAGGCATGGGCGGGGGCGCGGGGGCCCTTGGCGGGGCCGTACCGGCGGATGTGGTCCGCAACCGCAAAGCGCCGCTGCAAACTCGCGAGGCCGACAAGCTGGAAGCCGCCGCTCCCAGAGCGGCGTACGGGGGCGCTGCCCGCCCATCCGCACCGAGCAGTCGGGGAAAACCGGAGGCAGAACGCGCCCTGAACGAATTGGCCGATCAGCCCGTGCCAACTCCGTCTGCTCCCGCAGCGCCGGAGATGGCAGAACCAATCTCCCAGCCGTTTGCTGATTCGCCGGAGCGGTCCGGGCGATCGCTATATCGCCAATATGCTTCGCGCGGCCTGACCGCAGTTCGAGCCGACGAGCTGTCGCCGCCCGCGGAAACGGTGTTTTGGGTTCCGCTGTTGGATGCCGATGCTCAAGGTCAGACGACGTTGCAGTTCAAGCTGCCCGCCGCCGCTACGACCTATCGCGTTCTGGTCGACGGACACGCGGCAGGACGGATCGGTTCCTACCTCGGCCGCATCGTCGTCCAGCCGAATGCGGCGGCTCCCAAGTGATCTGCGATCTGTAGGCACTTTAGTCTTTCTCTGGGTTTCCGCGGATTTTCTCCTGGTCCGTTCCTCCTCTCGCCAGCAGCCGCCGAATCAGGACAGTGTCTACCGGTTTGCCGGCATGAACGACGTCGAGGCGGCTTTTGCCAGTCAACAGCAGGAGATTGACAGCCTGCGTGCGGAATTGACCTCGCTGCGTTCGATGGGCGGCGACGAGGGAGACAAGCTGACCAGCGGCGACTGCAGCGGCTATGGATCGGGATTGGAAGGCGGCTTGGGACTCTTGTATCTGGACGTCTATGCCAACCACGGCGGGGAACGTACTGCCAACGGCTACTCTTGGTTCGATGGTTTTGACTTCACGGTCGCCGGCCGCTATTGGTTTGGCTACCAGGGTCCCAACGGATTGGGTGTCCGAGCCCGGTACTACAACTTTGACGGGGACAGTGTGGCCGCGAACCAGTTCGTCGACCTGCAAATGTACGACCTGGAAATGACGGCCAAGCACGAGGCCTGCAATTTCGACTTTCTGTTCATCGCCGGCGTGCGCGGCGGTGAGATCGACTGGTCCCGCGAGGACTTCGGGGGCTATCCAGAAGCTTACGGGTTCGACGGCATCGGACCCACGCTCGGTTTGCAGGCAAGCCGGCCGCTCTTCGGCAGCCTGTCCGCCGTTGCCGGAGTCCGCTATAGCGCCCTGTTTGGTAACACCAAGCGACTTGACATTGACTACCAGGCCGATGACACCGTGCTCCATATCACCGAAGTCCAGCTGGGCGTCGAATGGCGGCGTGGCATGTTTGTCGCCCGAGCCATGTACGAATACCAATGGTACAACGGCTTGAGCAATATCATCGCCTACGACATCGACCCGGAAGACATCGACATCACGCTGGCGGGCCCGGTCTTCACGGTCGGGTTTGAGCGCTAGGCTCTCCCTTTGTGCCGCACGCGGTCGTGGATGGCACATTCACCGTAACCCGAAGCGTAAGCGAGTGGACACCTTACCTGGCTGACGCTTCGGGTTAAGTCACGGTCAACCGCCTGCGGTATCGCCGAGGGCGTTCCCGCTCAGGCCTCGCCTTCCCGCCCGTCGTACGCCGATTCCACAATGACCTCGCACGCCGGCAGCGATTCCAGCAGGATCTGGCCGTAGCGTTTGGTCCGCACCCGCGGGTCCAGCAGCACGACGATGCCGCGGTCTTGCTGGGTGCGGATCAGGCGGCCGAAGCCCTGCTTGAGCTTGATCGCCGCTTCCGGGACCTGGTAGTCCATGAACGGATTGCCGCCGTGGCGGCGGATGGCTTCCAGCCGCGCCTGCAACAGCGGCTGGTCCGGGACGCTGAACGGCAGCTTGGTGATGATTACGTTCTGCAGGGCGTCGCCCGGCACATCGACGCCCTGCCAGAAGCTGTCTGCGCCGAACAGCACCGAGCGCGGATTGGCCTTGAACCGCTCCAACATCTCGTGCCTCGGCAGCCCGTCGGCTTGCGAGTACAGAGCCAAATCCTGTTCGCTCAGCCAACCGTTCAGTTGACTGGCGGCGCGGCGCATCATGTCGTAGCTGGTGAACAGCACGAACGCCCGGCCGTCGGTGCGGGCGACATAGCGGCGGATCAAGGCGACGCAGCGGGCGTCGAACTGATCGCGCTGCTGCGTCGGGTCGGGCATGTCGTCCAGCAGGATCAGCTTGACCTGCCGGCGATAGTTGAAGGGGCTGCCCAGCCGAATCGTGTCCGCCTGGCTCAAACCGACGCGGGACTTGAAGAACTCGAACGATCCCTGCCGGCCCACGGCCAGCGTGGCGCTGGTCATGATCACGCTGTGGGTAGGTTCGAACAGTTCTTTGCGGAGCACCGGCCCGACGTCGATGGGAGCGGCGTCCAGCCGGATCTGCGGCCGGCCGCGGCGGGACTGGGCGGCTTCGATCCAGTACACGGATTCCGGGATCGACTGGGTCCGCCAGACCTCGAGTTCTCCGGCCAGGGTGTCCAGCCGCTCCTGGGCCGAGAGGAAATCCAGCCGCTGCGCGTCGTCCTTGACCTTGTCGCCGCGGTCCCGGATCATCGCCGCCAGTTCGGCTAGCGCGGGGCTGAGCGGATTGCCGACGATGCCCGGCGTGTGGACCCGGCCGTTTTTCTCGGTCTGTTCGCCCAGCCAGTTGTGGATGTCGCGAAAGAAATCGTCGGCCAACTGCGAACAGCGCAGCGTTTGCCGTTGTTCCTTGCTGCAGTGATGGTGGACCAGCAGGCCCTTGTTGGTGCGGTCGTTGTACAGCTTGTTCAAGATGTATTGCACCTGGCCCGACGACACGCTGATCCCCAAGTGGTCGGCCGCCACGGCTTCCAGCGTGTGCGCTTCGTCAAAGATCACGGCGTCGTACTTGGGCAGGATGCTGGCCCCGGCTCGGCGCAGCGCCAGATCGCTGAAGAACAGTGCGTGATTGACGATCAGGATCTGCGCGCTGTAAACCTGCCGCCGCGCCCGGTAGTAGAAGCACGCTTCGTAGGTCGGGCATTTCTTGCCCAGACAATTGCTGTTGTCGCTCGCCACTTCGTCCCACACGGCTCCCGGCGGCTTGAACGTCAGGTCGCTCAGCGAGCCGTCGGTGGTCGTCTTGGACCAGTCCCGCACCGCGCGCACTTGTTCCATCTCTTCCTCGGTGGTGAACAAGCTGGCGGCCCGCAAGAGCGCCGTATCGAGCCGCCGCAAGCTGACGTAGTTGCGGCGGCCCTTGACCAGCACCGCGGTGAACTCCAGCGGGAGCACGTCATCGAGCAGCGGCAGGTCCTTGTGCAGCAGTTGCTCCTGCAGGCTGATGGTGTGGGTCGACACGACGATTTTCTTCACGGGCTTGCCTGCCCGCGGTTCTTTTCCGTCCTTCGCGTCCTTTCCGTCCTTGGCCTCCGCCACCGCCAGGATGGCGGGCACCAGGTAGGCGAAACTCTTGCCCACGCCCGTGCCCGCTTCGGCGACCAGGTGCCGGCCACGGCGCAGGGCCGCCGCGACCGCGTCGGCCATCTCCATTTGCTGGTCGCGGTGCTCGTAATTCGTCAGCCGCCGGGCGATCAGCCCGCCGGGACCGAGGATGTCTGCAGGAGTTAACGGCATGCCGTCAGAATAACAGATCACCGGCCAAGTTGGGTAGGGTCCGAAGGCCGCAAGTTCGCGGCTATGGCTACTTGACGCCCCGGTAGACGAGGCCAGAATCGGAGACACGAGCATCGGTACACAAGTTTCCCAGTCCTCGTATGTTGAGACGTGATCGGCCCGCCTGCAAGATGCTGCAAGGCTCTCTTGCCGAACGACGCCCCCTTGCTGCCTCCCTCTTGATTCTAGCCGCACGCAGAAGCACGACGGTTCGCAGGCAATCGTACGCAGAGGTCGCGTCACGGTCAGTGTTGGATGGCTCTACGTCACGGCGATCTCGCTGATCGCGTTCTGGGGCCTTGCGTTTCTTCCCGCGATCCCGTCCGTGCCGCAGGAACCTACCCCTCTGCTTGAAGTTCCCGTTCATCCGTGCGATAAACACGTGTCCGCTGACAGGTCAAATCCACACCACGGCGCCGACGCGCCATGTAGCTTGGAGGAAAAAGCATGATTCACATCGGCATCCATACGGACAATTTTCGGCCCTTGAGCCAGAGCTTTGAGGCCGCCTGCGAGAAGATCGCCTCGCTGGGCGTCAAGCACATCGAATTCGCCGTGATCCACGGGCAGAACTTCATTCAGGCCCTGGGCTACGATCCGGGCATCTCGCTGCAATCGAACCCGCGGGCGTTGCGGAAGTACCTGGACAAGCTGGGTCTGGAGGTGACGCAAATCGACGGCTCGTACCCGATGATGGGACCGAACGGCTCGGCGTTCGGCGTCCAGTACGTGCAGCAGTCGATTCGCTTCGCCGCCGACATCAACTGTCCCATGGTCGATACGGTGGACGGGGCGTTCGAGATCCCCGGCCTGTCGCTGGAGGAGGTCTTCCGCATCACCTGCGACAACTACCGCCAGTGCCTGCCGTGGGCGGAGGACTACAACGTGGTGATCAACGTGGAAACCCACGGGCCGTACACCAGCAACCAGGAATTCATGCTGCGGCTGTTCGAGTACTTCGACTCGCCCTACCTGCGGTTCAACTTTGACACAGGCAATACGTACATCGCCGGCAAGGACCCGCTGGAGTTCTGCAAGGCGTTCCGCAAGTACCTGACGCACTGCCACATCAAGGACGTTTCGCCGGCGCTGGCGGCCGCCGTCCGCGGCGAGGAGACGGGCATCGGCTCGTCCGAAGTCCCCGTCGGCGGCGGCGTGAATGCGGACAACATCCGGGCCGTGATTCGGTATCTGCAGGAGACGAACTGGGACGGCGCCGTGTCGCTGGAGTGCTCCGGCACCGACGAGAACACGCGCCGCAGCCTGGAATTCATGCGGAGCATCGTCGCAGGCGGTTGAGGCCCGGCGAACGGTGTGGCGTAAGCCCACCGGTGATTTGGAAATTCCACCGAATGCTGAATGAGGATTTGAGCATGACCGACCTCCTGCCCCTTCCGCCCCCGTGGGCTCTGCAATCGCTTCGCCAGGGCGTGGTCATTCCGGCCCATCCGCTGGCCGTGACCGCGGCTCGCCGCTTGGACGAACGCCGCCAGCGGGCTTTGACCCGCTATTACCACGCGGCCGGCGCGGGCGGCGTGGCGGTAGGCGTCCACACCACGCAGTTCGCGATCCGTGAACCGAAACACGGACTCCTGCAGCCGGTCCTCGAGCTGGCGGCCGAGACGGTGGCGGCCTGTGACGCGGCGGCCGGCCGGCAGACGGTGCTCGTCTCCGGCGTCTGCGGGCCGACCGCGCAGGCGGTCCGCGAAGCGCAGCTGGCCCGCGAATTGGGCTACCACGCGGGATTGTTGTCGCTGGGTGCGCTGCGGACGGCGACCGATGAGGAACTGCTGGCGCACAGCCGCGCCGTGGCAGACGAGATTCCGCTGGTCGGCTTCTATCTCCAGCCGGCCGTCGGGGGACGAGTCTTGCCACGGGCCTTCTGGCGGCGGTTCGTGGAGATTCCCAACGTGGTCGCCATCAAGATGGCCCCCTTCAACCGTTACCAGACGTTGGATGTGATCCAGGCCGTAGCGGAGGCGGGGCGCGCGGGCGAGATCGCGCTGTACACCGGCAACGACGACAACATCGTCGTCGACCTGCTGACGCCGTACGCGATCGCCACGTCGGCGGGCATCGTCGGGCTGAGAATCGCCGGCGGTCTGCTCGGACACTGGGCCTGCTGGACACAGAACTCCGTCGAGTTACTGCACGAGTGCCAGCGAGTCGGCGCGACTGCCGACGTTCCGGCCAACCTGCTTACGATCGCCGCCCAGGTGACCGACATGAACGCGGCCCTGTTCGACGCCGCCAACGGATACGCCGGCTGCATCGCCGGCATCCACGAGATCCTGCGGCGCCAAGGGTTGCTGGAAGGCATTTGGTGTCTGGACGAGCGCGAAACGCTGAGCCCCGGCCAAGCGGACGAACTGGACCGCGTCTGCCGCGCATACCCGAACCTGACCGACGACGCGTTCGTGCGGGAACACCTGGACGCGTGGTTGAGCTGAACGAACGGCGAGCGTGGGCTACGGCGAGCGGCGGGCGTGAGCCCGTCCGGTGGGAGACCGCTCGCAGCGCACATTACCGTGGGGCTTACGCCGTCACGCTCGCCGGATTACCGTGGGGCTTACGCCGCCACGCTCGCCGGATTAGACCGCTCCAACAGCAACCCAAGCCAGGAGGAGACTCACGTATGACCGCACGAATCGCGTTCGTGGCACCACTCTTCTGTGCCATGTTCTTGCTGCCGGGCGACAGCAGTTCGCCAGTTGCCGCCGCCGAACCGGCGGTGCCGCAGGTGGAACTGCCGCGCGAGTTGCCGCCCGCGGCGGCGGCCCTGAAAGCCCGGGACATCGAGCAGCGTTTCGTCCCGCCGGTGGCGGGTATCGACTTGGAGCAGGCCCTCAACTATACGGACTCCGACGGGCTCGACCTGGCCTGGTTCTACCGGTCCTTCACCTACCCCAGGGTTTTTTACAGGCAGGGCTCGCGGCCGTTTCTGGAACAGACGGTCTGGGAGCAGACGAAAGCCGACGCGCCGGCGATGGACAGGCTCCGCGCGTGCCTCGACGTGATCGTCCAGCGGATGCCGCACTACATCCTGCTGGGCTACAACGGCGCGACGGACCGGGCCCTGACGGAAGAAGACCTGCTCCGCTCGGGCCACGGCTGGTGCAACGAGCAGGCGCGGGTGCTGGTCGCCTTGACCCAGATCGCCGGACTCCCCTCGCGGCTGGTCTTCGCTCAATCGCGCGACGGCAAGATCGCCCACGTCGTGAGCGAGGTCTACGTCGACGGCAAATGGGTGCTTGTGGACCAGACGGAGGGCCTGATCTTTACGCGACAAGATGGACGTCCGATCAACGTCCTCGACCTCCGCACGGACCCCCACGTGTGGCGCGAAGCGGACGTGATCTACAAGGCCCAGCAGCAGCGCAATCGCCAGCGGGCCAAGGACAAGTCCTTCTGGGACAGCGGCCACGGCATCGCCCGCCGGGCGCATCCGCTGGACCTGTTCGAGTGCGTAGGTTACCACAACTACTTCATCCACTGAAAATCAGGAGAGAAAGCATGACCGTCAAGGAATTTTCGCGTCGCGGTTTTCTTCAACTCGGCGCCGCGACCGGCACGGCGGTTTTCACCGCATCGCAACGGGTTCACGCAGCGGGATCCGACGTTTTGAAAATCGGGCTGGTGGGCTGCGGCAATCGCGGCCGCGGTTCCCTGTTCGATTCGCTGACCGCCATGCCCAACGTCCGAGTCGTCGCGCTCGGCGATCTCTTCCGGGAGAAGGCCGTCATGACTCGTGCCGCAATCGCCGCGTCCGACATCGGCAAGGGGCGGATCGACGTTCCCGACGAACGGATCTTCGCGGGGTTCGACAGTTACAAGGGAGTGATCGCCGAAAGCGACATCGTGCACATCGCGCTGCCGTCCCGGTTTCATCCGCCGTACAATCTGGCTGCGGTTCAGGCCGGGAAACACGCCTTCACCGAAAAACCGAACGGCATCGACGCCGACGGAGTTCATGTCACGATCCAAGCGGCGAAAATCGCCGAAGAGAAGAAACTCGCCAACGTCTCCGGGCTCTGCTACCGCTACGACCTGCTCCGCGTTCAGGCGATCGAGCGGATCCGCAACGGCGAAATCGGCGAGATCATGGCCGCCCAGTCCGACTACCTGCGAACGCCGTACAACCTCATTCCGAAAAAGCCGGAATGGTCGGAAACGGAATATCAGATTCGCAACTGGGAGCATTTCACGTGGCTCAACGGCGACGAAATCCAGCAGTCGCTGCTGCACAACCTCGACTCCGTCCTGTGGGCGCTGGATGACGAGTTGCCCGAAACGTGCTACGCGCTCGGCGGCCGTTCCAGCGTTTTCAGCCCGGCGCTGGGCGACTTGTTCGACCACGCGTCGGTGATCTACGATTACGCCGACGGCAAGCGCATCTACGGTGCGACCCGGACCGCCCAGAACTGCCTCACCAGCAACATCGACGTTTTTCACGGAACCAAAGGGCGCCTGGTCTTCAACGCGACCGGAATTCCGTACATGACCGATACGCGGGGGAACGAACGCTGGCGTCCCGATCCGAAAGACCGGGTCCGTTCGATGTACGTCCAGGAACATTACGCCCTGATCAACTCGATTCTGGACGGCAAGCCGATCAACGACGGATTCCGGATGGCGAATTCGACGATGGTCGGCGTCCTCGGCATGATCGCCAGTTTCACGGGCAAGAGGGAATCGTACCGAGAACTGTTCGAAAGCCGGTTCAGAATTGAGCCGAACGTCGACCATCCGTCATTCGACTTGCCGGTCGCGTCGCCGGACGCGAACGGGCTCTATAAGATTCCCGTTCCGGGAGAGTACAAAGTGAAAACAGAAAGGTAGATCTTTACGTGAGATCGTGCCGGCGAGCGCTTCTCGCCCCTTCGATTTGTCCTTGCCATGCCCGGTCGTTGGCCATGCTTGCAAGCGATCTGGACGGAGGTTAGACTTACCGGCCGGGGCGCACGGGAGCGGTCCGTGCCCTGTCGCCCCCTGCAGCTGTTGGTTATCTCGTTCACACCCAACCGCAGAAATCTGCGGTCCCACCCCCAACGCGGCCGCTTGGCTTGTTTCGAGAAGCGTTGTTGTCTCGATCCGGGAGCGGCTTTGAGGAGATCCGATGATGTCTTGTCGTGCGCCTTCCTTTCGTCTTGCACTGTCGCTTGGTTTGGCCTCCGTTCTCGCTGTGCGACTGGTTGCCGCAGAAGCGCCGAGTCGCGTGCCGATCACGCCCACGGACGGAGCGATCAAGCTGTTCAACGGCCGGAACCTCGACGGGCTGTACACGTACTTCCGCGATACGAAATTTGAAGATCCGCGCCAGGTGGTCACGGTCCACGACGGGCTGTTGCACATCACGGGCGACGGCATGGGGGGCGTGTCGACCCGCAACGAATATCGCGACTATCACATGATTTGCGAATTCCGCTGGGGCCCGCGGACTTGGGGCAACCGCGTGGATCGTGCCAAGGATTCAGGGGTGCTCGTCCACTGCCAGGGACCCGAGGGTGGATACGGCGACGTCTGGATGGAGTCGATCGAGGCGCAAATCATCCAGGGCGGCACGGGCGACATCCTCGTGGTCCGCGGCAAGGGAGATGTGAAGCCGACGCTCACGGCCGAAGTCACCCAGGACCGGGACGGCGAAAGCGTTTGGCGGCCGGGCGGTGAAAAGAAAGTCTTCACTTCCGGCCGCGTCAACTGGTTCGGCCGCGACCCGGACTGGAAAGACGTGATTGGGTTCCGCGGAAAAGAGGACGTCGAGAGCCCTGGCGAAGAGTGGACGCGCATGGACGTGATCTGCCGCGGCGACCGGATCGCCCTCCTGGTTAACGGCGTCAAAGTCAACGAGGGGTTTGACGTCCATCCGTCGGCAGGCAAGTTGACGTTTCAGTCGGAACTGGCCGAGATCTTCGTCCGCCGCTGGGAACTGTGGCCGCTGGACCAAGCCCCACCAGCGGCCAAGCAGGCGCCACGGCAGTGACGCGCCAACGCTCCGGAGGAGAATTGCCCAAAAAAGCAGGAAGAGGCACACAGAAGCCCATCCGGCTTTCTTGTGCCTTTTGGTCCTTCCTGTGTCTAAGATCCTCTTGGCGGCACAGCCCAAGGTTCACGGACAGGTGCTAACGCGCTGTTTGAGTCGTCTGACCGCGACCGGATACACGCTTATGCCTGAGCAACGCCGACAACAATCGTTGTTTCCATTCGGCGACGACGCCGAGCCGGAGGCTCGTCAGCCGCTGACGGCTGCCGAAGCCGGGCCCGCTTCGCCAGCCGCGTCGCCGACTGCCTCGCCAGCCGCGTCAACGGAGGCCGGCCAGCGGCCGGCGGTCTACGCCGTGGACGCTTTCTCGCTGATCTTCCAGGTATTCCACGCGATGCCGGAAATGACCGGTCCCGGCGGGCAGCCTGTCGGGGCCATTCACGGCTTT
>Ga0302242_1002464_pt1 | contig 11649 bp, 10 predicted proteins | sample AAG_UR_Lys_MG_FD_193510 | JGI IMG/M metagenome (GOLD analysis project Ga0302242, IMG submission 193510) | Enriched activated sludge microbial communities from anaerobic digester in WTTP, New Holstein, Wisconsin, United States - AAG_UR_Lys | ecosystem: Engineered > Bioreactor > Anaerobic >... | reverse complement strand
ATAAACCATATACTCGCCAAACATCTTTCTGTAACGTACAAACCCGGTCCCACTGACTTGTTCGCACACATATTCAATAAAATCGACTGATGTTGCCATACCACTTACCCCCCCAATTATTTCATGGTTTCCGGATCAAAATAGAAACAAATATTTTGATCCGAAAAATTAAAGTATTCTGTGATTCTCATTATAAGAAATTGCACATTCTATTGCCAACTTCAGTTAAAACTTTCTGCGCTGATATAGCGCTTCGGACTGGAAGCATATCCGTTGCCATACTTGATGGTCAGATATAACTCCTCCTGTCCATGGATCAGCTTCACGTAGCATACCCCATCTTCAAATTTGTCAGTAATCTCCAAAGCCTGGTCATAATAGTATACCCACACCGTGCCGTCATCCTTATAAGAAACATCCGGTGCATTCAGTTCTTCCATGATTTCTTCTTCGGTCAGGGGGCGTTCTTTTCCATCCGGTCCGATGGCCACACCTCCGCCGCCCTGTTCCCGGGTGGTTCCATCTTCATCCTGCCATGTGAGGCTGTAAGAGCCGTCCTCTTGAATGTCTAGCACAGCATCTGTCTGGTCTCCGTGAAGCCATAGTTGTATCGTTCTTTGAATCCCCCCCAAATCTGTGGCATAGGCGGTAACTGTTGCCCCGAGTATGAGAACCAGCGCAAGACAGGCAACCATGGCTTTCGTCAAATAAAATTTATGTTTTGTATTCATTTGTTTCACCCTTTCACAATAGTCAGTGGAGGTGTGAACAACGGAAAATGTCCTCTGGTATCTTTCCTTGTTATTCATTGTCCCATTCCTCCTTCAACGTTTTTTTCAAGAGCATCCTTCCTCTGCCGAGTTGACTTTTTACGGTGTTTTCAAGGCGCTTCAAGATATCAGCGATTTCCCGGACAGAATATTCTTCAAAATAATATAAGTGGATCACAATCCGGTACTTTTCGGGCAACTGCATCACAGCTTCGAACAGCCGGTTGTCTTCCGGCGCTTCAAAAACCAACGACTCCATATAATCTCCCAACGTCTCCCGGTGTTTTCTCCAAAAGGAGGATGCGATATCCTTTGCCCGGTTGATGGTAACCCGAATCAGCCAGGCTTTCAGGTGCATTTCATCGTCATATTCTTTGTTCAAAGAATAATACTTAATGAACGCATCCTGTACTGCGTCATCTGCATCGACAGGGTTCTGACATATATTTAGCGCAATTGTGAAAAGCCGATCCTTGTAATTTTGCACCGTTTCTTCGGTTGACAGTCTCATAAAATGCTCCTAATAGTTTTTTTGAAGGTCCTTCAACTATAATACGATTCAGGATGTCGTGTGGTTGCATTTTTTATATTTTCCATCAAAATTAATTTTGACAATCTGACCTGTTCATAGAGAAAACATCATTTTAGCTAAAAGAAAAATGCCAACGGCCTGAAACCGTTGGCGTTACTTGGCGGAGCGGGTGGGATTCGAACCCACGTGACGTTGCCGTCAAACTGATTTCGAGTTATTTGAGGGCAAGTTTCGATGAGATTATCAAGGTAACTTTGAGACACCATAGTATCGAGCAAACCCGCATGAATCAAGGCTTTTCGGGCATAAACCATGAATTTACCACGCTTCGGCTCAAACCCCGAATTTAACGGTTTCCAGAGCAAAGTGTAGAAAAAGCGTAGAAAAACGACCAGCGAAATAACCTTAAGATACTTTAGTTTCCTGGCATTTTCAAGAACATCAACCACAGCGCACCCTACCATTGACATTGACTAAAAGTGAATAACGCAAAACAGGCAGAGCTGATATCTGTCTGCACCATCAATGCATTGGAGGGATGGACATGGCAACTGACTACTCTCATCTTCTGGCTGAGTACCCGGAAAAGATATGTCAAGACCAATTTTACAGGATTTGCAGAATAAGCAAACGAAAAGCCACGTGGCTTTTAGAGAACGGGCATATCCCCTGCGAGGATACAGGGAAAAAGACCCGCAGGTTCAAAATCCGAATAACGGATGTGATAGAATACCTTACCCACTTAGAAGATTCTCCGGAGTCCCTGCTGACACCTCCCGGAATTTTTTCAAGCGGAATAAAATATAGACCAAAGCATCGGGCAGAGGTTCAAATAGATGCGGATAAATTTATGGAGATGCTGAAGAAAAATTGGAGCAGCTTTCCGGATGCCCTTACCGTTGGCGATGTTATAAAATTGACAGGCTACTGCCAAACAACAATATCAGAATGGATATCCAAAGAAAAATTATTCGGAGTGTGGTACTACAATAAATATCTGATACCAAAGGACTACCTGATAGAATACATGGCAACTAAAGCTCACCGCATTCATCAGAAATCAAATAAGCATATGGACTTGATACAACAGTACCAAGTTGGACAGACACCGAATGAATGTCGAAAAACCTCATAAATAATAATTCATTTAACGAGCCGGAGAATCGGAGCGCAGAGTGCGCTTCAATTCTCCGGCTTTTTTTGTTTTTCAGAAGGGAGGAAATTATGTTAGTGCATTACAAGAAAAATAAAAAACCAGCTTGTTATGATTCGCATGCCCTCATAACAATAGGGAGGATACCGCCAGACGAGCGCCCCCACGGCCCGTTCAAAAGCTGCGGCAACTGCCCATATCCCTCGCATGGATTTATCTGCTACAGCTCCGAGGGTGACTGCCTGAAAACGGATATGCAGAGGATTCATAATAAAAATAAGCAGAAAAAGGAGGAACTCACATGAGAGATCAGCCAGTACACTATTAGTATTTATGCCATGCCTGATATATGTTATTCCTACGCCGAAATGCCTCTTGACCACCTTCCATAATATCGACTATGAGTGTATGGGATTCTGCGTTGTCAATATTACCCATAGAAGTTGTGATAGCACTTTCTGTGAACGCCGTGGCAATCACACGCTCCGCATCCCCGAGAACGGGAATGTTGGGGTTGTGCGTCGCAAAAACAAACTGAACATTGGCCTTCTTGGATTTTACAGTCTTGATAAACTCTTTATACACCACCTGATTGTCCAGATCATCCTCCGGCTGGTCGATGATAATGATATCGCTGTCATCTTGGGTAAGAATAGAAAGAATCAACGCCGATGCCCGCTGTCCAAGAGAATGCTCAGTGAGCGGTTTACCGTGATAAAGAATATCAATGTAATCATCGCTCTGACAACGGATATACTGTGCATACTCATGCTGGACTTTTTCTGAGAACTTCATATATTCCGCTTCGGCAAGAATCTTTTTCAATTCTTTGCCACCATCCATCAAGATATCCAACAGGACAGCGACTCCATCCCGAAGGACTTCGCATATCTGGGCTGTTTTGATTTCCGCACTCCTGATCATAGTTCCTCTAAATGATTGTGCTACTAACCGAGAGAGGGCTTCGGTATTTCCTTTGAAAGCGATAGTGATTGTTAAGGCGTCTTGTTTTCCGTTCAATCTGTCAATCTCTGTTTGGTAAGCATCGAAAACAGACTTTAAGACATCATTGCGTTTGCGCGCCAACCCAAGAATTCGTTTTTTAATTTCATCTGCCGAAGCTGCCTCGCGCTTAAGCCGCTCAATCTCTTCCAAATTTTTCGCTTTGTCTTGCGTATATTTTAAGAAGCCCTTGATGTCCAGGGTATCATCACTGATTTCGCGCTGGATTTCCGCAAACTCGTCTTTCAATCCATCGATAAACTGCTTCAGTTCAGACTGCAACACGGTGAGCATATCTTTCTCGGTTCCCAACTCTGTGCGAAGATCAGAAACTTTTTTGAGAATCGCAGCAATACGCTCTATAACCGCTTCTGCCCTTGTGAAAAGAGCAGCATTGTACTTTGAAGTGTAGGACGAGAGTGCGACACCATCGAGTGAGGATATCAGGATGAACTCATCCAACCTTGTGGCGATTGCTTCAATTGTTTTGATTGTACCTTCGAGCTTGGTTTTATCGTTGCCGAACTCCGTTTGCTTCTCCAACTTCTGTGTGATGCCCTTTTCTTCAAATATCCTGAGTTTATGATTGAGGTCAGCATTTTGGGTTTCCAGCTCCTTGATTTTTTCGGGAATCTGCGTGACATCCAGCAAACCCTTGATAACTTCAATAAGCTGTGTTTCTGTTTGCTCCAGCTCGGCTACTGGGATAGCAACTCTCCCGCCGAGCAGCTTGTCCAACAACTTTTTTTCGTAGTTTTCTTCTGTGTCAGAACGCGCAAGGTCTTTTTGCCCGAAGTAGAGAGGATTTCTAATAAGAGAGCTTACCTGTGCGGTGACATCTTTGCCGTCGGAGTCCACAATATAAGCACGGTCACCATTGATTCGTGAAATGTCATATTTTCGACCATACTGGTCGACGACACGCACGATTGCTTTGCCGCCGGAGCCTAAAATGAACTCTACCAGCTTGTCTTTGTACTTTTGATCAGCGGATGCTTGCAAATCCAGCACCCAGCGTAATACCTCAAGGATAGATGATTTCCCGCTTCCACGGATGCCAATAAGAGTGTTTAGGTGGGGCGACATATTCACCGAAATACCATTGAGTTTACCACCTGTAAAGCTAATGGATTCAATATAGCTATGGCGTAAATGCTCACAATTATCAAATATGCGGCCCTTATGATCAACAAGAGCATATTTCAACGCATCGAAAGAAAACTCTCCCAGCTTGATGTATGTCTGACAGCAATCTTTACCAATCTCTTCGATCCGCTTGGGGTCTGATCCTTCGACATAGGCGATATCATAACCGAGCCATTGGGCAAGCTTCGGAATATTGTCACGAGTTCGTAGCTTCTGTACGCCAAGTACCCGCTTCCGAAAAAGCTCAATTTGTGCAAGTGACTGTATCAAGCCACCGCCGCACTCTTTGATAAGCCCATTGTCTTGCTCCACATGGGCAAAGACGATGAAATAGCCTTTGCCATACCTCTCCAGTGCTTCGAGTGCCTGTCGAACATCATATAGGCATCTGGTGTTTGCATTTTCATGATTGGGAATCCCCTGAAAAGCGGCTGTGATGAAATTGCTGATCGCATCATCGCCGTTGCTAATCCACTCGTCAGGATTAAAGATAATCAGTGTATGGAGCCCATTACTGCCTTCCTTAATAGAAAGCTCCACCCCCGGCAGGAGAAATATATCACTTTGCCGCGCTTTCTTGCGCAGGGCTTTGTATTCCTCAAGATCGAACTTGTTGTGATTTGTAATCACACCGACGCTAATCTCTTTTTGCTTTAGAGCATTGATATAGTTGCCAACAAAGGCATCCGCTTCACCCGTATATTTGAACTCCTTATCTCGCTGAGTATGGAGGTGGAAATCCACACATAGAACCTCGGAACCAAAGCTAAACTTTGCCATGCACTTACCTCCTTTGCCTTCACGAACGGCCAAGTCGCCGCTGTTTTAATTTTCTCCAAATCATACGGCATCTTTGGCACCACTCGGCATCAATGCCTAATGTATCAACAAGCAATTCCTTGTCTACGATATCAAGCGCTTGTTCAATATCAATATCGTGCCGAACAATTGCATCCACGCGACGAAGCAAGCGTTCACGCCGGGCAGGCTCAATACTTGTAATTTTAGGCAGCAGGATATTGCCCATTTCACCTGGAAGAATTTCCAAAACTCCGCCGCCATAACTGCGTCCACAGATTTCAACAAAAGCGAAAGAAATGCTGTTGTAATAGGAAAGCAGCACGTTCAGCGGGTCAACATCCAAGTGGAATTTTATGCGATGCATCGTATCTGTGGAAACAGCACCGCAACGATTGAGAACAAATTTGGGGTAAATGTTATTACGGCGCAGGAAAAACGCATCCGGCACCCATACAGAAGGCACAATATACCAGCGGTTGCGAATAGAGCATTTATAGCCGACATGTTGATTAGATTCCTCGCCTAAGCGTATGTAGTCTTTATGCTTGTCATGGTAGGCTTCGTATGGAGTATCGGGGAAGCTAATCAGCATTGCCTTCTTGCCTGCGTCAATGTTGGACTGCCAGTCCTCCTCGGTAAAATATATGCCATGGGCATGAGAGCTTCGTCCAATTAGCGGCAAGGTAACGGATTGCAAATCGTACTTTGTTTCCGTTTCTTTGGTTATAGAGAAATAATCGTTGTTGCCTGTAGTAATTCCTACGTTGATTACCCCGTACTGCTTGAATGGTGCAAAGCGAGTATCAGCGCGGATGGTTTGTATGAGCTCCGCTTCATTTGCGGAAACAAAATACTTTGTCCATTTCTCCTTGACATGTTGGGCCTTCAGGAAGCCGTTTTTTCTCAAGTCCAAAGCCTTGAAATCCTCAAGGGTATCCATCTCAATGATGCGGATTCCCTTTTCTTCACCACCCTTTTCTCCGATGAAGACCAGCACTTCCTGTTCAATCTCAGGGAAAATCAACTTTTCAAATGTTATCAACGTAATCCGCGAAAGCTGGTTTGTAAGGAATAACCGCAGATCTTCAGCGTAGGCAACCTGTAGAATCTCCGCTGGAATGACGAAGGCAAGTTTGCCTGTGTCGGAAAGCATCTGTACACAGGCGACAAGGAAACATACCCAAGAGTTAATCAGCTTATTTGACTTCATGCCGTGAGAGGTCAGAATTTGTGCTTGAATTTCTCGCTGTTTTTCGGTCAAATACTGGTATCTGATGTAAGGGGGATTGCCAAGAATCAAGTCAAAGCGTTCTTTTTGATAACAACGCTCGTAAAATACAAGAAAGTCCTCAGCCAAAACGTTTACATTTTCTGCTTCGTGATAGCGATCCTGAACTTTCTGTGCTTCCGACTCTTCAATTTCCACAGCCGTCAATGAATCGGCTCTATCAAGCATGCCGATGGAAAATAGACTATCAATAAAAACACCATCTCCGCAGCTTGGTTCCAAAATGCTCCGAGGGGAGTCGTCCACAAAAAGGCCGACCATTGCATCTGCAAGCATCAATGGTGTGTAATACGCGCCCCGGAGCTTTTGCTCAGAGCTATCTTTTTTTAGCCGCATACCGTCCCCTCCTTCCTTAAAATTCTAATTTATAGACACGGGAAATTAGGCTCTCGATTTTTTCGATAAGAGCCTTCTTTTGACGCAACAAAACGCTCTCGGCACTTTTGGCCGGAGCAGATGCCAGCTTTTCATTTATAGCGTATACCTCGCGAGTAAACCTAATGACTTCATCGTGGATAGCCTTTTCCGCGGGGACGAAAAAGTTCAGTTCTACAAAAGGAAGGGACGATAGAATAAACGTCCCCCTGGCAACAAAGCCGCCTTCAAAATAGCTACCTGAAATGCGGATGTACTGTTCGGTATATGGGTTGGATAGCCATGCCTGCAGGTATTCCAAGGCATAGGGGCTTCCAGGCTTTTGACTCACCGCACAATATCCAGCCGTACCGCCGGAGGCAATCAGCATGTCGTTGCCATCGTAGGCATACATTGGTTCTTGGCTTAAGACACCCACAATAAGTTTAGGTGTGTTGATGAACGCTGTCAACGCCTGCGTCCTACCATATTTATACCATGTGTCTGCCGTAGCATATTGAACATCCCGAACGCCGGACGGCGATACATTTTTCGGTACCAGTCTGTCGTAATAATGACTCAGATATGTATATGCACCGGGGAATCTGGTCTCCATAACTTCCTTGGGGATCAACTTGCCATTTTTATCGTATGGAAAGATAATCCGCTTGTCAGTGCTCAATAAGCTGTAGGAGTTTGAGCCTTTTTCCGAATGTAGTGTAGGCTTGAAATATGGTTTAAGGATTGCCTTTTCAATGGCGAACTCTCGGCCATCTCGCTCAATGATGACAGCTTTTCCATTTTCTCTCTTGACTTCTCCAGCCGCAAACCAGTATACGGGAACAGGACGCTCAGCACTGGTCTGGATGCCGTTGAATATCTCAGCGTGAGTTTCCAGTGGGACAGTTCTTTCTTCCATGTTTTGCAACATCACCATGAAATTTATATCAGTTGTCAACTTCCACGGAGAGTCATCCAATGTGGATGATTTGAGCACGATAGATGCGACAGCTTCTTTTGCCCACAGGGTTGGGGCAGATGTAACATTAGAGTAAATAAACTTCTCCTGCGGCTGCTTCTTTAGCAGAATAATCGAACTGTAGATAGTTTTGTCACCAAAAAGCTGCGCATCACCGAAATCATCCAACTGCACAAGTAAACGGTTTTCAGCGATGAGCCTCCGTAGGTTCTGTCCGGCATCAACCTTAAAGAACTTGTTTGGCACGATATAGCAAACCAGACCGCCGTCTTTTACCTGCTGGATGGCGCGTTCCACAAAGATAAAGTATTTATCAAATTGCTTGTATGCACAGCTATATCTGTCCTTGTAGATGCCAAACTCGACTCCTGGAAGCAGGGCGTGGAGGTCTTCCGTACTGACGTAAGGCGGATTCCCAATAATGGCATCAAAAGGGCGATCCAGCCCCATCTCTGACCAGTTGAATGGAACAACGGCAAGTAGCTCGTTGGCAGTGAGCGTTCTACCTATCAACTCCCGTCCACCAATTAGTGCATTTCCATGAAAGATATTAGCACTGAGTTCAGGCAAAATCGGAGTGGAATCCGCTACGGAGGGCGTAGTTTCATTCTCAATAAGCTTCACCATCAACGAGAACTTCGCAACCTCCACGGCATGAATATCAATATCAATTCCGTATATACAGGAGCATAGAATCTGCTTTTTCTCTTCCAAGGGTAACTTAAAGAAGCCGTTTCCGATTTCGATTAAATGAGAAGGTTCGTTCTGCTCATACCACTCGATGCAGTAGTTCTGTAGATAATCAAACGCTGCCTCAAGGAACACGCCGGAGCCACAAGCAACGTCAGCAATCCGCAAACTTAAAAGCTCTTGCGGGGACTGTCCCACGCAGAGCCGCGACATGGTTTGCTCAGTAATGTATTTGACGATTTCTGTTGGTGTAGTGACAATGGAGCGGTCAGCACAGTCTTTCTTCTTAGCAAGGCCAATGTTGCCGTTTGGCATTGCAACCAATTGTTCCGTTAGGAACATCTCGTAGATTTTCCCGAGCAGATTAGACTCAATGATGCTGAATAGATAAGGACTCTGCGGATAATACAAACCCTGTACAATCTCAGTAATTACAGCGCTACTCAGATCAAATACAATCGTATTGCTTGAAAACAGTCCGGAATCATATCGGCGATCTGCGGCGCGGAGCATTTCTTCCAAGCGCCGGTTCAATTGCGTCGAATCACCGATGGTTTCTTGGAGATTGTGGTACAGTGGCAGATTCTTATCCTCACAAATCCGAAGAAAAACAATCTGGTTTATGAAGTTCTGAACAACATCGTTCAAGATGTCCAGCGACTGATATTTGCTGTCTTTGTGGTAAAGTTCGTTACTCAGCGAAACGCGCCAACGGTTAATCTGTTCCAAGAAGAGAGTATCGACCTGTTGCTTTTGAGAACTACCGGCCGAAAGATGCTCATCGAAATAAGCGTCAAATTCACCAGAATAGATAACATCCCTTGAAATCAAGGAGCATATCTCATCTAACTTGCTGGCGTACTCAGAAAAATGATAAAAACGATACCGCGCAACTGTGCACCCATCGCCATCCTTTGGAACAACAGTGGTGTCGTATATGATTAGGTACTCAAAGTTGGTTAAGATAGCGACCTTGTGATTAGCGTTCCAGCCATATTTCCGAGCTTGCAGTGCTGCGTCATGGTGACGGAAGATATCAACTGCAGGTTTCTTCGCCTCGACAAATAACTTCGCTACGCCGCGCAGAGTTAAGGAATAGTCGGGGCGATCAGTCTCAGAAGAGTAATTCTCGGCGATGACCTCGCGGTATTGAGGGGCCAGCCCCTTCGTGTTTGCGACATCCCATCCTAACAAAACCAATAGAGGATCAATGTATTCGATACGGCAAGAGTGCTCATTGTATGAGTTTTTCTGGTCTTTGTAGTACGCCAGATTTGTCGCAAACTTGTCGGTTAGTGCTTTAAGCGTATTTAATCTATTCACAAAACCCCCTGCCTTTCATTTTTCTTTTTTAAAACAATCATTTTAAAAGCGCTCCATTGCAGCGATTATATCCTCTGAAATGTTCTTGCTTTTGCAATAATCTATAATTCTTAGCTTCGCCAAACGGCTTGGGACAGATCGATTATTCTCCCAGCGATTGAGCGTTGTAAAGCTTACGCTCAATTCATGCGCAAACTGTTCCTGTGATATATTTAGTTCTTTTCGGACTTCTTTGAGTATTTCATCAAGTTTCATGGACGCATCACCTCATAGTGTATATTATAGCATATGCTATAGAGGATTCATAGCCAAAATTTATTCATAAACAACTTAGTTGCCCGGCTTTAAACTGCCCAGCTTTTCTATTGAAGGAGGGATACAATGCAGCTTTACGACAACATACAGGCACAACTACGCCGGCAACAGAATTAAGTGTCATGAAAATCAAATAGTAGAATTTTTGTCGTTATTTTATATAGCTATTTTCATAAAATTGTGGCATGGTGTTGTGCTTGAAGGAGGTGAGGCAGTTGGACGAAAAGCTCTTGGACTTACTGGATATGGTGCTTGCGGAACGCTTTCAGCTATCGTATGCATCCATGCGTCAGGAAGAACCTCAAACCGAAAAGCTGGTGGCACAGCTCATTGAAATCAGCAAAGCCATTCAGGATAGCCCTACGATCCGGCAGGAAGATAAGAAGCTGATTAAAGAATATTTTTCTGCACATACAGAGATAGAGGCTAAAGCCCAACAGTATTTATACATCCAAGGCGCCAAGGACTGCGTGACAGTTTTAAGAGAGCTTGGCGTGATCAAGTAGCACAGGCAATGATGTCTGTGCTTTTTTAGACCCCCAATATAGAAACAAGGCCGTTTCCCCGACAGGAGGTGGCCCTGTTTTTTTGTGCCCATTTTGCCTTTACTTCCTTTCCGGGGAAACAACCGGAAAGGAGGCAACGATGCTCAAGGAGCAGCTTGCGGAGTACCTGCACCGTTATCATCACGGCGCTGAAAATACCGTCACAAGCAGAATGCTGGAATACGCATTTCGCATTTCAGGCAAGGAGCTGCGCGACCTTGTCAATGCCCTGCGCCGTGAGGGTATCCCTATTGCAAGCGACCAAAGCGGCTATTTCTACGCAAAAACCGAAGCTGAAGTACGCCTGACCATCCGGCACATGAAAAACCGCATCAGCGGAATCAGCGCCGCCATCACAGGTCTCAGGCGTTCCCTCGCAGCGTTTGACGATATGCAGATACGTCTGCCGCTGGAGGGAGGTGATGAGTCCTGAACAGCTTTATGTCATGGATCGGCGGCAAGAAATCCCTGCGTGAGCTGATCGTCACCCTGTTTCCTCTCTACTACGAACGATACATTGAGGTGTTTGGCGGAGGCGGATGGATACTGTTCCACAAGTTCCCCGGGAATGACTTCGAGGTATATAACGATTTCAACGGTCTGCTGGTCAATCTGTACCGCTGTGTGCGGGAAAAGCCCCAGGAGCTGATGGATGCCCTTTCCTATTGCCTCAACTCCCGTGAGGATTTTGAGATTGTGAAAAATACCCTTGCCCGTGACAGCCCTGCCTCTGATGTGCAGAAAGCAGCTG
>Ga0302242_1002461_pt1 | contig 11652 bp, 7 predicted proteins | sample AAG_UR_Lys_MG_FD_193510 | JGI IMG/M metagenome (GOLD analysis project Ga0302242, IMG submission 193510) | Enriched activated sludge microbial communities from anaerobic digester in WTTP, New Holstein, Wisconsin, United States - AAG_UR_Lys | ecosystem: Engineered > Bioreactor > Anaerobic >... | reverse complement strand
GGGGGTAGTCCACACCCTCCAATTCATATTTATCATCATATCTTCCAGGCCCATAAGATGTAGACATCAAAAGGTCTATCTCTTTTTCATACATGCTTTCACGCTGAATATCAATGGCAACGTCACCCACAAGGATCACCCTGCCTTTTCTTCGGCAAAAACTCATAGCTTGATTGATCACTGAGGGACTTTTTGAGGCGGCATAGATAACAACGGCATCTGCCCCCACCCCTTTGGTGATCGTGAATATTTCGGCTTTTAAAGAGCCATCTGAGGCATTGAAAACATGGTCTGCGCCCAATTGCGAGGCTATTTCAAGCTTTTCTGGAATCAGGTCTATGCCGATCACCTCAAAGCCGCTGGCTTTGGCTATTTGAACCGCCAGAAGTCCCAACAAACCCAAACCTATGATCACTACGGTATCCCCAATCTGCAGGTCGGTCCTTCTTATGCCATGCAAAGCAATGCAGCCCACCGTGGTAAATGCAGCTTGCTCGAAACTGACATTTTCGGGCATCCTAGCAACCAGATTGACAGGAACAGCTGCATATTCTGCATGAGAGGCAAAGCCGGAACCCGCAGCGGCAACCCTATCACCCACCTTAAAGTCTTTTACATCCTTACCCACGTCTACGATAATGCCCGAAACACTATAACCGAAGCTTTGCAGCTTTTCCAGTTCTGTGCTGGGTTTAAGTTTGGAAACCAGCTTTTGCTTGGCAGCTTTGAATCCCTGATCTTTGAGATATTGATTGAGCTTACTGAGGTTACTGCGGTTTTTAATGATCTTTTGAGATAAACTTAGCTCCACCTTTTTCATGGAAGATGTTTCTGTGCCTGTGCTGATCAGGCTTCTCTGCACTTGGATCAGCACCTGCTTATCCCCCAACGCTGGCAGGGGCACATCTTGCACGGTGATCCCCAAATTGCTTTTGAATACTTGTTTCATTAAAGACTCCTTTGAATCTTTGTCTGGATTTGCAGTGGACACTTAGCCTCGCAACTTAGTTTGAAAACTTTAGCCTTTTCCTTTTTAGAATAAGCCTTGGAGACCCAGCCATCCATGATGCTGCCTTCGAGCTTTATAGATGAGCTAAAGCTTAGCTCTATGTTTGTGCCATGATCACAGGCTGTCCTGAGTATCCCCGTTTCATAGACGATTGGAATGCCTACATCAAAGTGTAAATAAACATCGACTTGGTGCTTACCTGTGCCCTCCAAGCTGTCCACAATCAGCCATTCCCTTCTCTTTTTATCGTATTCAATTCTTCTTTTGTGGGTTATGGGATCTTTCAGACGTTGGTAACCGTTATGTTCACCTTCAAAAATGCTTTTATCTTCATCATCTATCCAGTATGTAGTCTTAGGGATAGCATTCCTTTCAAAATTCCAGAGTGCATCCTTCTTCAAAACACTTTGGCTTTGACCATCCACCACTACCGTATTGTGCATAGGTGTACTTCTGAACAGCATACGGACATCCGGATCAGCAGAATAGATGTAAGAACCAGGGTCCACGATAAAGCCTTTGTCGTCCATATGCAACTCAAATGATAATAGATCTGAATGGGTATGGGTGCTACCGCCCAACTCGGCATTCTTGCTTTTGCCACTATTGTTGATAAACATATAGTCATTATGATGACGAATTATGTAGAATCCGGCGTCAGGAAAAGAGCGGGAATACAGCTCCAGGATGATATCTGGTATCTTATCATACTTTTGTTTCGCATTTTGGCCCAAAAGCATCATTGCATCCAGGTTAAAACCAAGTGAGGCTGCTTTGAAATCGGCTCGGTTAAAGAGTACAGCACCCGTGCCAAGGAGAGACCTATGCTCCAGATTATGTTCAAATGAAAAGGGATGAATGCGGGCATCATCCTGATCTCCAATCACCGGTGCCTTGCCATTAGGCTTACTATAATACATGATGAATTCCAGCATTTTCTCCAATCTATGCCGGACATCTAAGGGGATTTCAAAGCCTGCTTTCTCTATCTGGATGATGGCAGAGAGAAACATCTCGGTCACGAGCCTGTGGTAATTTGTGCTGCGCTCATAGGACGGCCCCGTGGGCAAAACCTGGTAACGCATCTCTCTAAATAGTTCCTTGATGCCCCAAGACAGCCATTCTCGTCCGAAACTATCATGTTTAAACACCAGCCCCAGATAGATCTGGCCTACCAAGTCTCCCAAATAGTGGTTGTGATTATTGAAAGCCTGCTTCTCGGGATGGAGGTATACATAGACCCCATGCTCATAAAGCGATTTGGATATAGCCTTATAAAAACTGATGTCTTTGTTTATCCTTTCTTGAAACAGAGAAGCTGCCCAAATCCAATTCACCGCCCTGATTGCCACATCCTGAGTGCAGCCCCAATTGATACTGTACATAAAGGGATTTTCTTCGATCCAGCTCAGGATAAGCTTACGGAAGTGAAGATAATGTTTTTCGTCGAGAGAATATCTGTAGGCAAGCCCTAAAGCCAGAGCGAAGTGGAAACGACTGATCTCCCTGGGGATCTTGACATCTGCATCATTCGTGAGGTCTACCTGAACGTATTTCTGAAAGTATTTACCCTTGGGCCATACGAAGCCAGAGAGATAGTCCTTGTCCCAGTCTATTCCATCTGAGACATCGAATTCGTTGTTTAAGACTTGTATTTTACCTGCACAGATTTGATTTGCCCGTTCCACACATGCCTGGTTAAAGGCACTGGGCAAAACTTGCTCAGTTTTCAAGAATTGGCAGTTGACATGCTTGTTCGAAGCCAGTAATTTAACTATACGCCCCTGATTGAAGCTAATAATCTTCCGAAACAGTACACGTATTTTCTTAACGACGAAATCCACAAAGCCATAGTAGCCTTGGTGGTGTCTAATAAATCCCATCATAAGTTAGTACCGTTTATTGCGACTCATATAATGTGTATTTTCAATCCCAATCAGATTCAGCTAACCTTAACTTTTAATATCTGGCTTACGGGCATCGTGTTTAGATTAACCGTGTTAAAGTACAGGTAGCCCTTTTTATCCACACCAATGGGATAAAGCTTTCCAAAGGAATTCGCTTTAGCGGGGAATGAAGCAATTTCAAAAAACTTATATGATCCCTCTTGGAACTCTTGAACACAGAATACCCGAGCACGGTTATCAACGTTATACTTGCTAACCTCATAACCAGAACTAAAAATGATCCTATAGCTATTTCCATCTTGGTAACAGTAACTTGCCAAAAACGATTTATCTGGGATGGTGGCTACCAATTCAACTGCATCCTCTTCAATAACCCTATTGTTTTGCTGCAACAACTCAGTTTTTCTCAACCTAAATATACTCTGGACATCGTACTGTGAATCCATTGCCCAATATATATAATCGGGAGTAAACTCCACTGCTACGGTCCGCCATTTCTGGCTCCCTGAACCGATTACTTTTAGACGAACAAGTCCAGTCTCCTTGTCTTCCTTAAGATAGTCAGTGCTGTAAAAAAGAAATGATTCGTCATCAAAGTCACCTGTCCCTATAATAATAAGGTCTGAAAAAGGGTCCTTATGGACAGTATGTAAATGCCTGATCCTTTTCCTATCCAAAATGCTGAGGTAAACTTGGTCTTCTTCCCAACTCTTTTCGTCCCCAGTTGCCGTCGTCTCTTCCCAGTATTCTTCCCATATCTTTCCTTTTTGGGGCTTGCTATCACTGGACGAACGGTGACTTTTTTTGCAAGTAAAGGCATGAATTAAGCCATCATGCCGGATAGATACTCTTGCCGAATGAACAGGGAACTCATAAACCTTGGAAAGCAATCCTTCCCTAACGCCACTCTCTCTCAATGGGTTCAAGATAAGTTGTATAGTATTCGCTGTTACTGAAAATGATCCCATTGATATAATAGCTGGTGGAGCTGGGAAAGAATTGTTTTTTTCGTTTACCGCTAAAAAGCCCTTTTCTTCTTTTTCATCGTAGAAATAGTCCCAACCTCGGTAAAGAACGTAACCTCTAGGATCATGGAAATGATGAACCAATCCCCACTTCTTCAGATCATAGGACATCATTATAGTTCTTAAATCTGAGCCCTTACGAGGAGCTAACGCCACGAAATACCCAAATGGCGTCACCAAAAACTCCTGTATTGCCGATCCGAAGCGATATATCAACTTGCAACTCCCCATGATACTACCCCTAATCCGGTATAGACAATTTCCATATCGCTTAGATCTTCCTGTCACAAAAAACGAACTATCGGTTCCAGTGTTGTCAATAGCCAGAAGCTTTAAATTCTCTCTCAAAACAAGCTTGCTAATTTTAATGTAGGCTTTCTGAATAAGTTTTCCTGGTATAGGTTTTGAAAAACGATTGTTCGGCCCACGTCTAATCCCAGTGATATTGGCATAGATGGAGCTTGAACACAAGAGGGAAAAACAAGTTGTGTTTACATCCCATGACACCACAGTAAGGTGAAGCGATAGTATGTGCCTATCGTATTTATCATATACATACACAAATGCCGTACTGAACCTTCGTACCCATTGTACCGTTTTACCATCTTCTATGCAAGAATTTTCATGGTACAGTCTATCACTATACCAGCTATCACGCCATATGTGCGTGTTGTCAATTTGCCTCCAATATGATTTTAACTCTTTCGAGCTACCTGGCTTTGTTTTTGTTGATGATCTGTGGTCTTTTATGCAACGATAGGCCACCCCATCAACTTCTACAGCCTGCCCATATCCAGGTATCACGGTGCGGAAACCATCAATACTATCTATGTCATCTTGTTGGTTCGCGCCTGCGCAAATGCCATTCCAATCAGGCATTATCTCTCCTGAAACTCCTCCTTTAGAGCACTCATAGAGAATGCCATCATGTTTTACCAAGTCGTGTGGTTTATACTCTTTCCCACTCACCCAAGCTCCAATGCCCGCAGGTGTTAGGCTTGACCCTGTAATAACAATGAGGTTGGGTGAATCCGTCGTCCAGCGCACGCCAGCCTTTGAAATGTCTTTCAAATGCAGAGTTGAGCCTGACTTTACTGAGATACTTATCTCTTTTAAGCGCATCTTACATCACCTATAAACAGTCGTGCTATATATGCCACGGGAATTCTGTATTTCAAGGTGGTTTGGCCCCGGTTATCCATGAAAACATGAAGGGAACTTTCAAAATTATCACTCATTAATCAAAGATCCTAACTCTGTCGCTCTTGCATCAATGGAAGATGCATGATCCACAAGATATTGCAATCACACATAGTCAATCATCTTACAGATCACTTAGCTTTAGCCTGTTAATCTTACGTAACAGCTTTGTTGGACGTGTTAGGGGGTAGAGCGGCAACAAAACGAAGTGTATCAAGAAGTTCTTTCTTGTCATCCACTTTAGCATCTGTATAAAATGGGAAACTCCGTATTTTTTAATACGTGGAATCCAACCCCCAGTAATACTACCCAAAATGTATCCACTTGAAAGATGTGCATAATGTGTTGCTTTGTATTTGATTCTTTCAAAAGTTGTATCTAATTTATCGGGAATAAGGCGATTAATCTCTGTCAAATAGTCAGATATTTCTTGCTTTATCATCGGCTGCATATTTTCATTAATCAAGGCCGAAACCTGAGTAGCTTGGATGGTGTGCTCATCAGAAACAGTAAACTGAACGACACTGGTTATATGATGCACAGGTTGCTGCTTTACAGAATGACTCCTCATATTAAAGTTTCCCAAAGAGTAAACTATAGCGTTTTTCTCACCTTTCATGACTAAGGGTTGCGGGGTATGGGAATGATTGCCAATTACAATTGAACAGCCGGCATCTATCATCTTTTGAGCGTAGTCAATCTGCTTAAGCGAAGGTATCAAAACCTGAGAATCCCCCCAATGGATCATCACGACATTGATCAAGCCTAGAGCACTTTCGTACTTGGGAGAAGAAAGCATCATTTCTTGGTACTCAACTTTGTGCCTAATGTGCTCAGCCAAGCTATAGACTCTTAAAACTTGTCCCTTAACTGCGAAATCACGATGCTGATCTATCGGGCAATACATATAACCTGACTCTTGCAAAAAAGTAACAGTGTCCTCATACCCCTCCTTTCCGTAGTCCAAGATATGATTATTAGCAAGACAGAAAACAAGTTTATCCTTATACTTCTCCAACCAAGCCAAACCTTCCTGTTCGGTGTATAGTAACACACTTTTCTGCTGCACATTTGGATAGCGTTTGCTTTTCTTTAGCAAACAGGTTTCAAGGTTCACTAACACGAGATCTGCCTCGGAAAATAGATCAGCAACATGCTTAAAGGGATCTTCACCGCTTTTCGTCCTCAGCAAGGTGTCCCCTACCGCCATAATCTTTATCATTCAGCACCCCGTTTTACGTCGTTCCCCTTAACATTTTGGATTAAAAACCTTATTTTATTGGTAGCAGATCTCTCCAAGCTATCTACGTATTTCACATGAAACTTTATTCTCCCTCTATACATGATTTCGAGTGCATTTTTGATCTCATCCTCATCCCTTTGGGTATAGCATTTGGATTTCACTATCATTAGGTTTACTTCGCCGGGAAGATCTTGTACATATTGTGAATCCACTACATTTTCAAACCTCGACATCAAAAAGGAATACCCTGTGCAGATGACGGGTTGTAGATCAGTATCGTAAAAGCACTCTTGAGTTCTCCCCTCTATGCTGTCTAAAAGCTGGTAGTTTCTACCACACTTGTCGCACTTATCATCTCCAAGCAGAGCCCTATCGCCTGAACGGTAGCGAATGAGGGGGGTAACGTAGTTCCAAAAGTTTGTCCCCACCACCTCGCCAACTTCACCTTTCTCAACCGGGTTATCATTTGCATCCAGCACCTCTGCTATACTCAATTGAGGATATATATGGAATTTATCAACATGCTCACAATAGCCTGCCAAGCATATACCTTCAGCCATTCCATACCAGTGCGTGATGTTGTCTCCCAAGTGTTTCCTGATCATATCAAGCTGGAACCCATAGAGCTTTTCTGAGCCGAGTGCAATCAGTTTGAACCTTTCTTTTAAACTAAGCCTTTGTTGATCCATTATCCTGGCAAGCAAATATGCTGAAGAAGGATATGCATGGAGCAGATCCGTCTTGCCATAATCATCAATCAACTTAACATACTGGTCAACGTTCTGTTCTGTAAGTTGGTAAGACGATAAGACTAAGCCATGTTTGGGTTTGAACTCAAAGAGGCCCATTATCTTATCCCCTCTAAGGCTGGTTCTGACCGGAGACGAAGAAAGTTTCTCGTAGCGGCATCTCCATACATCAAGAATGAATTCGTTGGTGGACGCTGTATCCTGCACATCAGTATAAAACGAAAAAGGATTTCCTGTGGAACCACCAGTGTACCTTAAAACTTTATCTTGCACTTTGCTGTTGGAAAAAAGGTGTAAGCTGCCTCTAATATCATTTTTCTCAATTATGGGAATCAGATGGTAATCTCCAAGGCTCGTCAACTTCGAGGGATGAAAGTTAGCTGCTTCCCAAAATTCCCTATAGCCTTGGATATTTTTCCAGGAGTATCCAACTATCTTCCGCAGCATCATAAACTGCATTTCTTCCAATACAGCATGCGTTTTAAACTCAGTTCTCCTAATGAGACTTCGAGCTCTTTTACCGGCAACGGTCCTTTTGATAAACCTATATAAGACCCCTCTTCGATATTCCTTTCTCATTTGCGCCATCATGATATTTAACAGATTCTTATGTATCCCTTTGAGTAGATAACTGTAGCTCCGATGCAAAGTCTTTGCTGACCTCGTTCAGGCTGTGACGCTTTTGGGCGAGGTATACTGCTCTCTCACCCAATCTTTTCCTCAAGTCCTCATCTGAATACAGGTCCATAATCGCATTTTTGATGGCTTCACAAGTTCTTTCCGAAACCACATATCCCCATTCATATCCCGCAGCATATTTATTCAGTGCAGTATCTGGATGTGCATAAACTAAGATCGGAGTTCCAGATATCATATATTCACTCGTTTTTGTGGGCATAGAAAGCTTTGTAACTCGAACATAGTTATCTTCAAACGAAAGAGGTAAAAGCAAAGCGTCCGCTGCTACCATTACATCGATTATCCTTTCGTTAGAGACAAAGCCAAACACCTTAATGCCTTTATATCCCTTTAATCTTTCCGCCTCAAGTGATTCTGAATCATTAGTATAAACGTGAAGTTCAACACCTAAGTCCTGCCCTGAATTCAGTTCATGTACCGCCTCGCAGACTTCGACGAGTGCTGCATTCTTTCTCCCCAACTTGCCCGCAAACATAATTACAAACCTGTTTCCAAGTCTATCCCAGTTTTGCCTTGATTTCGGTCCCCATTTGTCTACATCCACTGGATTGTGATAATAAAGAAAATCCCGGCCGAATCTTGACTTGTACTCAACTGCCATCCACTCGCAAATGCCCATCAATAGACCTGCTTGGCGAATTTGGTTAAAGAACAAGTCATACCAGTTCCTGTTATCTGTTAGCTCATTGGTCTTCTGTATCCAATCATCCATAAAGTGGATGACATATGGTCTTTGAAAAGCAATGCGTATCTGTTCGAATATAATAATGGGTTGTAGCCCACCCAACTGCGTATAGATGACGTCTGGGTTGTATTCTTTTATCCATCTATACAATCTCGTTGAGAGGTAGCAGTAGCCATGATACTTTTGCCGGGAAAAGATGCCCTTTAGCCTCCCAAAGAACAGTACTATCATGGAGGATAACAACCCTATCGCGTCTCCCAAATACCCCCTTAACAAACTTCTTGCCGGCACACCACTTGCATGTTTTGTAGTTCTTTGAATCAATGAATTGGCATTAGGCTTACTAAGTATGTAGCGATACTCCCCCCTTCCCCAGACATAAACCCTGTCACAATACGCAAGATTAGAGTTTTGCCTGTTCGTCACCACAGCAATCTTATCCTTGGGATAATAAGAAAACAGATTTGAGAGCGTAATACCGGGGCCTGTGGTATTCTCAAAGTTTTGCCCTACTATAAGAATTTTTGCAAATCGTTTTCCCTTTTTCATGAATCCGTCCTTGCGTTCACATTCTCATCAACAATAGTGTTCCTCACATGGCTGACATTTGATTCATCATCACTTTTTAGGTACTTCAAATAATACATCCCCGGCACAAGCAATAGCAGGTAATAAAACATAGGACCACTGGTGTTCTTTATAAAACCCATAATAATGAATAACAGGGAAGACACGATAACATAAAACCGATAATAGTTATCACACCGTCTAAGGCAAAGTTTCATATGGTGGTAGAGAATGAGAATGAGAGGAATGGTACCCATGAGTCCTACTTGTGCCAACCTATTTGGCCAAAAGAGATGCGAATCAATTTCACGGCCCGTACCAAATATCGGATTTCTGGCAAAAGCTTGAATTATAAGTGGCATTCTCGCCGCTCTACCCTCAACCGTAGAAAGAGGGTTTGATGTATCTATCCCCGTTTCCATCACATATCCGATATCTCTCATTTTCGTTGAAAGGTCTTTTTGGGTAATCATATCCGACAGTGAGTAGAAGAAATTGCTTTTTGCTGAGGTAGGAACAATAGCTATAAACAACAGTAGAATTGCCGACACGATAACAGAAGCACCAAGTCTCTTTCGACCTGCGAGAGCAAAAAGCAAACAGAAAGCTGCAATCAAAATAGGAGCAGTTAGAGCTGACATAAAAACTGATATAAGAATAACTGCAACAAAAATCACGATAACTATCCGTAAGCCAGTTCGGGCAATTCTATAAAAGGCAACAAGCATAGGTATAATAAAAGGAACACCAGACGTGAAAGCATACGTTGCAAGGCCAACAAAGTATATTGGCCCCCCCAATGTATCAAAAACAGATTGCTCTCCGAATAATTTCCTTGCAACCTCTGGATACCTGAAGAGAACATAGATATTGACAATCGCGGTAATAGCAATGATTATCAGGGCGGCCAAGATTACCCTGGCATAGCTACGATGATCTCTTGAGTATACATAGTAATTGTGGATTAAAATGGCTGAAAAAACCGGATAATGCCATTCCATAAACCATTGGCTTTCAATGTCATAATAACCACTAATCCTCATCAAAAAAAAGATGATATAGTAAAGATATACCAACTTCATTGTATCGGTAAAATATACACGAGGAGCCCTAATAAATATGAGAAGATAAAACAGATAGAACACCAGCTCTCTTTTGATTAGATTAACTCCTAATATTGGCTTGGTAGTGAGAAGAGCAGAGAATAGTCTTGAGAAGATATACGCCATCACTATGATGGTAATAATGTCGATTATTTTATTCAGTTTCATAATGCTGTTATTCGTTAAAGCCCAGGATGTTGTAAAGAGCTTATATTATTTAGACCTATGGAACGCTCCTATACCCCTGCAGTTTACCTCGATGCTTCCGGGCAGCCTCGGGCCACTTCTGTTTCAATTGAGATAAAATCTCGGAGTGTATATCAGAGTTATGCACCTTGGTTCCGATATAGAAGGGGTTGTCACAATTTTGGGCAAAGCTGAGTTTAAACTTGTGCAAACCACTACCAAGAACCCCTCCCCCCATTGAGTATTTTGAATACCCAGATCTGAAATATGCTTGATCAGCTCCCAGCGTTGGAAGCTATTGGCTTTATATTCATAATAGTCAGCTAGCGTCCCGCCCAAAAAACCAAAGCAGAGCTGCTCATCGATCAGTAGCAACTCTGTGCTGATCGCCTTGTCACCCAAATAGGTGGTACTCAGCAAAACCTTGTCCTTCATCACCTCTACCAGTTTGGTAAAGAAGGATATGTCAAAGTAATAATAGTTGTCCGCTTCATTGCGCTGCATGGTACTGTTGTAGATGGCAAAGAACTCATGTATCGCATCCGCATCTATTTGCTCACCGGATAAAAACACCGTCTCAAGATTGTAGGAGGCACCTTTGCGGACGGTTTTTCTCACCCTGTATTCAAATTCCTTCTCCCACACGTAGTCAGGCCCTTGGGTTAGGTCCACGTACACGTTTTCCAACACATGTGTTTGCTCTGTATAGCTGTGATATTTGCGATTCCCGATTAGGGGACAATAGCGCACAAATTCCGTCACCACTTTGTTTTCTTGCAAATATGCTTGCAGCCCATTATTGAACAAAGTGATAAAGTTCGGATCCTTCACCTTCCCCAAGGGGCCGTTATATCCATAGGCTCCGCAAATGTCATAATACTCATCATCCAGATCATATCCCAGATCGTTGATACTCCTGATCAGGAAGGGATAAAAGAGGTAGTTATCCTCATCTTGATAAACCCAAACACACCGAACGGGATGGTTTTCAACCTCTAAATAAGCTTGATAGTATTGGGGTGTAAAAAAAGGAGATTTGTCAGACGCGGCAAGCTCATTATAGAGCTTAAGCCACTGTCGATGGTTAGCGAGTGTGTCAATACCCTGTTTCATGAATTACCTTATAGCTCGTACTGCTCCCACAGTTCTTCAAACTCATCTCTAAGTATGGATAATACATAAAGATCTTTGAACTTCCCGTCCACGTAGGTGGCCCTTCTGAGCAAACCCTCTTTCTTATAGTTGCATTTTTCAAGCATGCGCAGAGAGCGAGTATTGT
>Ga0302242_1002457_pt1 | contig 11657 bp, 9 predicted proteins | sample AAG_UR_Lys_MG_FD_193510 | JGI IMG/M metagenome (GOLD analysis project Ga0302242, IMG submission 193510) | Enriched activated sludge microbial communities from anaerobic digester in WTTP, New Holstein, Wisconsin, United States - AAG_UR_Lys | ecosystem: Engineered > Bioreactor > Anaerobic >... | reverse complement strand
GAAAGAAAATGCGGCTGCAATGCGCAACAACGGAAAAATCAATTTTGCAACTTTCTGGAAAATGGAGTTGCAATTTTATGGAAAAATGATTTGCAACTTTCTGGAAAAATGTCTTGCAAAAAACAATCCGTGTCGTAGAAGAAACACAGGGTTGATGAAATAAATTTATAAATTAGCTTTTCGCGTGCTTCGTACAAGCTGATTGGGGCGACTTGTTGATACAGTGATAAATCTTTCGGGATATAGTTCGATGCAGGCTTTATTCCGATTTTTGTTATGTCAGAACCTTTATAGACTGGAATAAGGCCTTCTCTGAAGCTTCTCTCCACATATTTTTTGTTATTTCCCGTAACTATTCCGAGTCCCCACTTCGCTCGACCACTAAGTGTTATATGTGGGATTGAGTAGATGTGTTCTATTACTTGCGCATCATCCGTCGTACATGAGACATTAAAAATTGATTTTGGATTTTTGAGAAATGAATTTATTGTCCTTTTAAAAGCTTTATTTTCGTGAACACAATCGACTTCAGTCTCGAGATTGCAATTTCTTTTGCGAAGTACTATCCCGACCGCTCCAGTCAACAGACCTTTGAAAGGCTTTCCAAAATGAGACAATCGCTCAATCTGGAACGTGAGTGCGGATGCCCTTGCATCCTCGTAAGTCGCTACATTAAAAAATGCCTCTGGCAGTAATAATCCCAAAGTCCCCCCCTGGTTTAACGCACTCATACAAGCGAAATAAAATAGTGAGCAAGTGTCAAGGCTACTACCAGCCTTTAACATCTTGCTCACAAATTTTTTTTCAGTCTTTTCAATCTTTTTCCCCCATGGCGGGTTGGTAAAAATAAAGTCATAATTCCCCGCCATTTTTGAAATTGAAAGCTGAAGAAAATCGGAGCATTTTATATTTTCGCTTTTGTAACCTGTTTTTTCTTGGATTCTTTTTCTTGCGATTTCCACTGCCACATGGTCGACATCAAAACCAAATATATTTTCAGGTTTAAATCCGATCTCTAGCGCCCTAATCAGGAAGTTTCCTGAGCCACAGCATGGATCGCAAAAGGTTTCATTTCCCGTCAGTTTATGCTTGAGTGATAACAAATCACAAACAATATTTTTGGGTGTGTAATAAATCCCCTCTTTATTCCTATAAGAATCCGAAAGACTGCTTTCGTAACTTTCTCCAATTAGTTCTAACACCTCGTGATTAGAATGGGCCTTTTTAAAGAATTTAGTCATGACATATTCATGGTTATGAGTGTCTTTTTTTGACTTATTCGCCCTCTTATTGAGCTTCTCTGTACCAGAGATGTTGTTCGTGAAGTATTCTACCGAATCCCTTGATATTTGACCTTTTGATACGATCACTAGATAACCGGTCTTTATCCAGTTTCTTACAGTGGCTCTCGATACCCCAAGAATCCTGGCGCTGTCTTCGATGCTAAAACATTCTAAACTTTGGTCCTCAAAGAGGGCCTGTTGTCCTATGTTGCTCATTTCACCTATTTTGTTCATAACTTGTACGCGTTTATGAAATTGACACGGCGGGTGAGCTGAAAGCCCTAGAGGCCTAAGAAAACACGAAGCGGTGCAGCAAGCTGAGGAACGGTCAATCTTTCAGCTAAATCATTTGTGTGCCAAGCGTGGCCGCTGTATTTATTTTTTAGCCCTCTTAGCACTTTGCTGTTTTCTATGCCAATTTGACACAGCTCGTGCCAACTTGGCACCCTCGTCAGCTGCAGCCTCAGAACGAGACAGAAACGTATCAATTGGGGCTGTTGGTGTACCTGGTGTTGACTTCGTAAGGACGTGAATAACGGCGTTACGTTCCTTTCTCCAACTGTCGACAGCAACAGCTAAATCTTGCTTTCTATTGTATTCAGGTAATGTTACCGCTGCTTTTCTCCACTCCCGTATTAATGAACTAAACTGCGTACGCACATCCGCCTTTGCGTTGGGATTTTCACTATGTATGTAGGATAAAAGGCGGTCTGAAATGATACTCTCGCAAAGCGTCACTGCCTCAAAGTAATAACGATGCCTCTGCGCATCTTTAATGCGACGCCAAGCTTCTTGGTAACTCAAATATTTTGCTTTGTTTCCTGACATGATTCAAAAAACCTCATAAATGAAAATGTTTCGTCCGATTAAACCATTTCTATTACGGCACTTCCAGTAACTTCACCATTGTCACAGGATCGGCAAGTTACTTCCCAACAAAGCTCCAAACATTTGAAGTTTAATTCATATAGCAAAAACATGAAAAAATGGCCACTTATTTTCCAGTGATTACTCCACGAACTGCTTGTGAATTTGTAGATGACTAGGATCAGATCTTGAAATATCAGTTATCTTCACCATGCTTTTGATCCCGGCCAGATTCTTGCCGACTGACTCGTGAATTGCCCCGGCGGCTGAAACAAAAAACGCGGAGGGTTGTTTATACCACCTGGCGTGCCACAGTTAACTAAATTATCGTTCGAGACACTTCATTCTTTATACATTGACTCAATCAGGTCACCGAACTGCTCGTTTATGAACTTACGTTTGACTTTCATCGTAGGGGTAACTTCGCCGTCTTCCATATATAATTTCTTATCCAGTATTTTAAATTTGCGGATATTTTCTACGCGGGCTAATTGCTTGTTTACTTTATCTACCTCACTTTGCATCAATTTATAAACTTCATCAGTTGCGGTCAAGCTGGCATAAGTCGTGTATTGTAATTTATTGTCCTGCGCCCATTTAACGACGTTCTCTTCATCAATTACAAGGATGGCCGTCAGATATTTCCGTTTATCGCCGATAACTACTGCATCGTTAATATATATTGAAGCCTTTAATAAATTTTCAATGTATTGAGGCGCTACGTTCTTTCCGCCTGCAGTTATGATCAAATCCTTCAGGCGGTCCGTAATCCTGAGATATCCATCGCTATCGATTTCAGCAACATCACCGGTATGAAGCCAGCCGTCCCTGATGATTGCGTTTGTCGTAGCCTCATCTTTAAAATACCCCTTAAACATTCCCTTTGTTTTAACCAGTAACTCACCATCCTCGCCGAGTCTGGCTTCAATGTCCGGCAGGGGCGGGCCCGTCATGCCGAGCTTAAAATCTTCGGCAGTGGACGCATGTGTCGTGCCTGTGGTTTCCGTCATTCCATAACCTTCACAGATCGGAATACCGATGCTTCGAAAATACTTAAGAATATCATGAGAAATGGGGGCAGCAGCGGAGTACCCAACACGTACCTTGTGAAAACCCAGTCGCTCTTTAAGTTTGTAAAATACAAATATGTATGCAAGCCTATATCCTAGGGCGAGCAGGAAAGGTACCTTCCCCCCGGACAGCTTGTATTCGCTGCGTTTGCTACCTATGGAAAGTGCCAGATTATATACTTTTCTTTTAAACCAAGTTGCATCCTCCATTTTCAGGTATATTGCAGAATAATATTTTTCCCATATTCTTGGAACGGCATGAAAGATTGTAGGTGAAACATCGACCAGGTCATTCATCACAGTGTCTGTGCTTTCAGTAAAATTAACTATATGTCCCACTTGAAGATGCAACATGATGTCGTATACCTGTTCATATATATGATTGAGCGGCAGGAAGGATATCGTTTCATCGTCGCGTGTTGCTCCCATCTGCAGGGCCATCCTCTCTGATACCCACATATAATTTTCATGGGTAATCATTGCGCCTTTGGGCATCCCGGTAGTACCGGAGGTATAAATGATGGAAGCAACGTCTTCCGATGTCCCTTGCTCTATTAAAGAATCAAACAAGGCTGGATTTTTCTCATAAAGATCTCGACCGGTAGCGAGCAGATTGTCGAAACTCATCACCATAGGATCATTTACATCACGCAAGCCTTCCATATCCCAGACGACAATTTTCTGAAGTTTCGGGGTATTCATTCTAAAAAGTAACGCCTTATTGAATTGTTCCTCATCTTCACATATAAAGACTATTGAGTCGGAATGCCCCGTCACATATTCACATTCTGTAACAGGGTTGGTTGTGTAAATTCCCACGAAAATGGCACCGATGGACATGGCTCCCATTGCTGAGTAAAGCCATTCCGGCTTATTCTCGCCTATGATGGCAACATGATCGCCTCGTTTAACACCCAGCAAAAAAAGTCCCAAGGCTACATATTTTACTTTTTCCAAGTAGAGTTCCCAGGAAATATCCCGCCATATGCCCTTGTCTTTCTCTCTGAAAGCCACCCTTTTAGGTTGCTTTTTCGCCAAGGCAACAAGTGCCTTCGGTAAAGTTCTGTTCTGCATGCGACTTCACTCCGGACACTAAAAATCAACGAAACCTGACTTTACGCCTGAATCTTTTTGACGACTTGGCCTTGCGATATCCTTCCGCGGTGGTATCTTCCGTTTCCACGCCAAGGTAGAATCTTTTGACATCTTCATCCTCCAATAGAATCTCAGGCTTGTCGGCGCGCACTATTCTGCCATTTTCCATCAGGTAGGCAAAATCTGCATAACGCAGGGCCATATTTACGTTTTGCTCAACCAGAAGGATGGTCACTCCCTCTTTGTTTATTTGCTGAATAATATTGAATATATACTTGGTAAGTTTGGGCGACAGGCCCAAAGAGGGCTCATCCAGCATAAGCAATTTCGGCCGGCTCATCAGGGCTCTGCCAATCGCCAGCATTTGCTGCTCGCCACCACTGAGATAACCTGCTTCCTGCTTCTTTCTTTCCAGGAGAACAGGAAAATGCCTGAAAACCATTTCCAGATCTTCTTTTATTTTTGCTTTGTCCTTCCTGGTGTATGCCCCCATTTCGATATTTTCCATTACGGTTAATTCGGGAAATACCTCTCTTCCTTCCGGGACATAACTTATTCCCATTCTCACGATTTCCTCTGTTTCCAGCCTATCAATGCGTTTGCCTAAAAATTCTATAGAACCTTTTTCCGGTTGATCATCATCCTTCAAATGTTTCATTATTGACTTAAGGGTGGTTGTTTTACCGGCACCGTTAGAACCGATAAGCGTCACTATCTGGCCTTGAGCAACCTCAAAAGAAATTCCATGAAGCGCCCTGACTAAATTGTACCAAGTTTCAATGTTTTTAACTTTTAACATTTACGCATCCTCCCCGAGGTATGCTTTGATAACATCGGGATGTTTCTGAACTTGATGGGGAAGACCCTCTATGATTTTTTTACCATGATTCACCGCCATAATTCTGTCGGAAATATCCATAATGAGGTTCATGTCATGCTCAATGAGCAAAATAGTTATTTTGTATATTTCCTGTATTTCTTTGATCCATAGACTCATATCCTCTTTTTCTTCTGTATTCATACCGGCAGTCGGCTCATCCAGGAGCAGAACCTTAGGCTCCAGTGCAAGAGCTCTGGCCAGTTCGACCAGCTTGCGTTTGCCATAAGGCAACCCACCAACCGGCACGTCACGTACCGCCTGAAGATCAAGAAAATCTATTATGTCCTCTACGAACTCTCTGTTTTTGATCTCTTCTTTGGCTGCGGGAGACCTCTCGCCAAGAAAAGTTGCCGTCATCCCTCGCCAAACACCTGTTTTCATATGAATATGGCGGCCCAACATTATATTGTCCATGACACTTGCTTTATCGAACAGTTCAATATTCTGAAAGGTACGCGCTATTCCCTTTTTGGCAATTTTGTCCGGGCGATAGCCTACCAGATTTTCTCCCAGGAAAAATATTTTGCCGGAATTGGGCCTGTAGATACCGCTTATCAAGTTAAAAATTGTGGTCTTTCCAGACCCATTTGGGCCGATAATGGAAAAGACGGTGTTTTCTTCAACGCTAAAATCTATATCATCGACCGCCTTCAAACCGCGGAATTGTATGCTGAGGTTTTCAACTTTCAAGACAGTCATTTCAGCAAATATCCTTGATATTTAATAACGTTATTGAATGGTTTGGCATTGCTGTTTGTATTGTGCGAGGCCACCGGCTGCTGTAAATCCGGTGGCCCCGCTGCTTTTTATTTTTTCTTCCAGGTAGCTAGTTCGTTAGGCGTCCAATCCTGTAACAGTATGGTTTTACCGCCGGGGCCACATTTAACTATACGTACGGCATCCGTACCCTGATGGTAGTCTTTCGTGTAAGTGACGGGCGCACCGGTCCCCTTCCAGTTATTCAAGGTTTCCAAAGCTTTGATGAGTGCCTCGGGGCTTAGATCTCTACCGGCACGCTTTAGTCCTTCGACCAGCGGTTCTGTATTTATAAAACCAGCCAGCAGGCTTATGCCCCATTCTTCTTCAGGGGCATATTTTTTTGTCGCCTCGCGGTAGGCCTTAATTGTCGGGTCATCTGAAAAAAGATCGGGATACATTGTGGAATTGATAACCCCTTCCCATAGTCCACCGGACAGCTTCATCATCAAAGGATAATCTGCCGTTCCGTAAAAGGAAAAGAATTGAGGTTTATAATTTGTAGCATGAGCAGTCTTAACAGATAATATGGCCGAGGTGGTATTCATCCATAATACAACCCCTTCCGCTCCGGAGTTTTTTAACCTTAATATTTGCGAGGCAAGATCTTTTTCCGTTGGTTCAATAGGTATTGCTTCGGTCAATTTCAGCCCCAGATGGTTCATCCTTTGCTTGACACCATCATAACCACCTTTGCCGAACTGGTCATTTTGGTACAATACGCCGATCTTTTTTATCTTCAGTTTATTAACAATATATTCTGTGAGAATACTTGCTTCATCTTCAAAGATGGGCGGGAAGGAAAAGATATAACGATTTATTTTATCCCCTGCCTTTTTGTTATCTTCATTTACAGGACTCGGAGCACTAGTTGCGGCAGAGCACATAAGAACCTGATGCTCTGCCATGTAGGCCTTGACTGCATTTGAGCACGCCCCGCACGGCATCGCTGTCATAGCTAAAACACCAATTTTTTCTACCAGCTCTTTAACGGCAGTTTTGGCAAGAGCGGGATTGTATTGATCGTCTCTAACGTAAAATTTTATTTTTCTGCCGTGGATTCCCCCCTGTTCATTGACCATGCTGAATAGTATTCCGGGCGCACGAGAGCAAGCACCCCATGAAGCGGCAACTCCTGTTTGAGGGCCGAAAGTACCGATGCGGATTTCCTTGTCATCAAACCCTGGTTTACCCGCCAGCGCATTACCTGGTATCGCAATCAGGCATATCAGTAAAACAAACAAGGCTAAAAACTTTTTATCAAAATTACTGCTTTTCATACCTTTTCCCTCCATCCTCATTGCTTAAAGATTCAAAGTTTCAGTTTACGCATAATTTAACGGTGCTTATCGTCGCCGTTAACCTTTTAGCCACTTGCCTTTTTCCTTCATAAAGGTAAAGCGCTGGTTTCGTTGCGTCGTGTTCCCTGAACTTGGACAAAATAACGTTACCTCAACTTCAACATCAGCGAACTTTTCTACTTCAGGATAAGAGTTCTGGTCATTGTTTTCTCGTAGATTATAAATTCCAACAATTTCATATTCGACTACCCGGACACAAGAGTTTTCAACATCCTCCAAATAATCTTCATATGTATGTGAGCGCCTGTAAAGTGATGATTCCGCCAGGCAATAATAAAGATTTTGAAAATCCCTGTTCATTTCCGAATCAAAATATCTTTGTGCTGACAATCTTATTTCGTCGCGCTCTAAATAAAGATGAATTCTGTTTTTGATATCACTGAAAAAAAATATGACACATACGGATAATATCAATAACAGGACTGAAGCGGCAGTGTATTTTATTTTTGGCTTCATTTCTATTACCAATGGCACATGTATATAAGTGCTTAAACCTTTTTAACATAATGCCGGGCAAATAGTCCGCTGGGGCGTATTGTGAGGATGACAACTATTACAACGAAAGCGACAATGGGCTTCCATTCCGGCCAGTAAAACCCAAAAAAGTTTTCGATAAGCCCCAGCATCAGTCCACCTAAAACAACACCCGGAATACTGAAGAGCCCCCCAAGCACCGCACCGGCAAAGGCCCTGATGAATGATTCCATCATGAAACTCGGTTCCACAACGGATCTGGCAGCAAAAAACATGGCCGCGATAGCTCCGATTACAGAACTGATGATCCAGACCAGTGCGAAAATGCGTTCCACATTAATGCCCATCAGTTTGGCTGCATCTTTGTTCTGCTGCGTTGCACGCATAGCCTTACCTGTCGTGGAATATTTAAAAAACAGAAAAAGGGCGAGCATAATCAGTGGCACAAAAAGAAGGACACCTATCGTCCATTCATTGATAAAAAAGCCTTTGACTGGTTCATAAGAAGATTGAATAGAAAGTGGAAATTCTATCGCCTTTTGGTCCCCGCCCCACTTCCATCCGGCTATCGCCATCAACGCAAGCTCGGCACCAAGCGTAATAATTAAAAGACCGAGCTCTGTAGGATCTTCTGCCTGGCGCAAAAAAAGCACTTGAATTAAGGCGCCTAGAGTGACAGCAAAAATGAGGGCTGCTATAAACGCGGCCCAGAAAGGGAAATGGTAGATGGTTAAAAAATGATAGACAACGAATGTTGTTAACATGCCCATTTCACCTTGTGCGAAATTAATCACTCCCGATGTTTTATAAATAACTGCTACGGCAATCCCCAAAAGTCCGTAACATGCGCCAATTGCCAACCCTTCAATAAGAAGTTGCCCGAACATATGAGTTCCCCCGTTAGCTTTGCTTTAAAAATAAGCCTCAAAAGGGCCAAGTCTTCCAGTAATTTTTTATTCTTATCCAGATTCCATACATGCCCAACGGCTCAAAAATAATTATCCCTATCATTATCAGTCCCAAAACAAGTCCACTAATATTTTGCATGCCGATTACAGTAAAACATTTCTTGGATATCCAAATTAAAAAAGTGCCCACATAAGGAAGATCTCCAACATTACTCAATAAAGAGTACTGGAGGTATACTACCAGGCACGCGCCCATGACCGACCCGAGTATGGAACCCAGCCCACCGACAACAATAATTGCCAGCAGAATAATGGAAAAAATCAGGTTAAAAGTAAAAGGATCAAAAAATCCGAGGATGAATCCATAGAAGGCACCGGCAATGGCGGCACAAAACGCACTGATTGCGAAAGCAAGGGTTTTATATATTGCCAGATTTACACCCATGACTTCTGCAGCGATGTCGTCATCTCTGATAGCTATAAATGCCCGCCCGACTTTTGTTTTCGTGAGATTCCGGATAAAAATCACCATGAATATGGTTACGATAAGTATCAGAAAATACATGCCTATATCGGATTTGATAATATAACTGAGGTTTAATTGCGGGATACCAATATCGAGAGGAGGCGTGTGCATTCCGATGCGACCACCGAAAATTTCGACCCTGCCGATAACGTGCATGATTGCCAAGCCAAAGCCGAGAGTTGCTATTGCGAGGTAGGGCCCTTCCAGCCGGAGAGCGGGTAGACCAATTATAAAACCTAAAAAGGCGGCTATGAGACCTGCCAGGAGGATCGCAATAAAAAAAGGAATCCCGAAGTAACTCATTAAAAAAGTCGTACCATAGGCTCCTATGGCAAAAAAACCAGCGTGACCAAGTGAAATCTGACCTGTATACCCTACCAGAAGATTAAGCCCAAGCGCAGCAATAATGTACACCAGGATAAGGTTTAAGGTTAAAAAATAATAAGGTGTTATATAAAGAGGAAGTGTGAATAAAAATGCGAGGAGGAGAATCGTCCAAAATATTGACCAGCCGCTGCTGAATAACTCAATATCTTCATAATATCTACGCTTCATGTGTTTCATTGAAACAAAACCCCTCTGTTAATGTAATTAACTTTTTATATCAGGATAAAGCGTAATAAACTTTATGAATAACAAAAATATTTTGTCTGAGTAAATCTCCAAAAAAAGTCTATGGGCTATTTTTTATAATATTGTTAAATATCCTCCCTTTCAGATTGTTACGAAGACTCTATATGCCACCAAAACCATTGTCAAGCTGAGACTAAGATTTTTTTCAGGATAACATATAAAAATTTTCGAACATTTGAGGAGTCTCTGCTAGTAAAAGGTTTTTAGTTGAAAGACAAGAGTATTAACATCAGGAGGGTTACAGGTGGATAATACAAAAACATTGAAGGAAATTAGACATTTAAAAACGGGCAAGATTATTGGAATGAACAAGAGCAGTTAACCGGGCACTTGGATAGAGTGATTCGGAGTAGCATGGATGGGCCAGAGGCTTTGATGATGGTTGCCGTGGGATTCCGTCATGCCAGAGCCCCAGGCAGGTTACGCGGTGTTGTTTGAAAAAAAGGGGTGGCGGGAAATATGGCGGGGGCAATATAAATGCCAAATGCTTCGGGAGTCATTATGGATTGCTGAGACTTTTACTAACTCATATAAGATGTTTCGGATCAACAAAAACAAAAACGTGACAAATTGTTCACGCTGCCAGCTAAGCGAAATACCCTGATTTTTTGAGCTATTTTGAGAAGTTGGTCACTGCGACCAATATGATGATAAGCATCGTGCTTGATATTTCAATGGTGCCCCTGGCGTGATTCGAACACGCGGCACACGGATTAGGAATCCGTTGCTCTATCCTGCTGAGCTACAGGGGCGTCGGGGCGTCTTTGCAGGCGCGCGAAATGTGGTCATTTAGCATTGTTTGCTTTTGCTGTCAATGTTGCGGCGCTTCAGCCGCGGGCAAGTTAATGTAGGTGGTTCTCCAGTATTTTGTCTTCGGCGAAGTTCACGAGCTTCAGGCTTTGCGGCGTGGCCCCCGAAAAAGCGCTCTGAGGCGCCAGGCCGATCAGCTCCGACTCCAGTATGCCGGTGCCGAGCGACGCGGCCACCCGTTGCACCTCGTCGTAAACGGTTTTAATCGGTGTTTCACTTACATTGGTCAGGTTCATGGAAACCTGTGCGATGTTCCGGCTTGCCAGCCAAAGTCCGATGGCCCGGACGTTTTTCAGCCCGCCGTTGGCTTCACGAATCTGTGCGGCAATTTGTTTTGCCACTGACAAATTGCCTGTATCGAGATTGATGTTATAGGCGACCAGCGGCACGCGCGCGCCGACAAGTGTGGCACCGCTGCGCGGATCAAACGACGGCTCCCCCTCATCTGGTCTCCCTTCCGGATGCTTCATTTTCTGCGCCAGCCCCTCATAGCCGCCGCGTCGGACATCGGCCAGTTCCTGCGGCCTGCCCACATGAGCGGCCCAGCCGTAAAAATAAACAGGTATCCGGTATTGGCGGTTGAGTCTGTGGCCGAACTGGTGCGCGGCCGCGACAGCGTCAGCCTTTCCCGCCCTGGCAAGCGGTATGAAGGGGACAACATCCAGTGCACCGACCCGCGGATGAACGCCTGACTGGTGGCGCATGTCGATTAGTTCAAGGGCTTTGCCTGCCGCCGCCAGCATGGCTTCGACAAGTTCCTGAGGTGTTCCCAGTATCGTGAAGACGCTGCGGTTATGGTCAGCATCTGCGCTGTAGTCCGCCAAAGTCACTCCCATAGCGCTCTTAAGCACGCCCGCGATCGCGTCCAGTTTTTCGGGGTCCCGGCCTTCGCTGAAATTCGGTACGCACTCGAGAATTGTCATTCGCCCTACACCGAATAAAATTTGACGGCAGGCAACTCCACACAGGTGAGCTTGCCGCCGTAAACCGCGCC
>Ga0302242_1002456_pt1 | contig 11660 bp, 8 predicted proteins | sample AAG_UR_Lys_MG_FD_193510 | JGI IMG/M metagenome (GOLD analysis project Ga0302242, IMG submission 193510) | Enriched activated sludge microbial communities from anaerobic digester in WTTP, New Holstein, Wisconsin, United States - AAG_UR_Lys | ecosystem: Engineered > Bioreactor > Anaerobic >... | reverse complement strand
AGTCCAGAGGGCGCTCTGCCTTGGGCTTCAGCGTGGCGAAGGTCATTGGTTCCAGCAGGCTTTTTTTGAGCCCCAGAACCTCGCAGGCGCACTGCGCGAACTCAAGGCGCGAAACGCGCTGGCTTCCCGCCGCATGGAAAATTCCTGTCTGCCCGGACAGCGCCAGCTTCAGTAGCATAAGTGCCAAGTCGGGGGCGTAAGTCGGGTTGGCGAAGACGTCTGTCGCCACGCGGCTTTTGGCTCCCTTGTGGTCGTTGTTGAGCAACTGCATGGCAAAGTTGGGGGAGGAAGGGTTATAGCTGTACACCATGGCCGTGCGGGCCACCGCGGCGTTGCGGCACAGCGCCAGTACGCGCGATTCGGCGTCCAATTTGCTCTGCCCGTAGACGTTGAGCGGGCAGGGCGAATCCTCTTCGGTGTAGTTGCCTTTTTTCCCGTCGAAAACGTAATCGGTGGACACAAACACCAGGCGCGCCCCGCGGCTGGCGCAGGCGGCGGCTGTCTTGGCCGCGCCCTCCACGTTGATTTTGCGCGCCAGCCCGGGTTTTTCCTCGCACATGTCCACGTGGGCCATGGCCGAGCACAGGAAAACGGTGTCGGGCTGATAATCGTCGAAAATTTTCGCGACCGAGGCGGTGTCCGTGATGTCCATGCGCATCAGCTCCGGCTGGGGGTGGCTGGAGTAGGTGCCGAGCGCGGGCGTATCCGGCGAAGCGGAGAGTATCTTCATCAGTTCCGAGCCCAGCTGTCCGGATGCGCCTATCACTAATGCTCTCATATTGATGTAACCCCCCTTTAAGAATGAAATTTTAGCAAGCTAGTCTGCGCCGCGCCAGTGTTTTGCTGATGGAAGATATGAAATGTCCGTGAAGTTTGTTTCCTGGGCATTATCCGTTCAACCGTTTATGCACGCAAATTAGTTGTTCCAATATGTGTTTGATTATGGCGGGCTCAATCAGTTGTTTAGATTCCCAGGGCCAAGCGCGGCCACGCGCAAAAGTGATTCCAAGCGTGTCGCATCGGATGCAGGTTAAGCTGGTTGACAGCAATTCATCCAGCCGGGAGGTTAAAGCGGGATCGTTTAAGGCGAATTCGGCGTAATTCGAGACATTGCCGTAAACATAAAAAGAGCTGTCGGCTCCATCCATTGCGGTAGGGCGGAGTTGAAAATTTTTCAGCAGAGTTAAAAGCCGGGTTTTGCGCCTAATCTCGAAACAGACATTTTGAATTTTCGGGTGAATTGTTATGGCGACGGTTGTGACGCCAAAACCGTGAGTGTGCGGAAAATAAGGGATGATAGAAGTGAAACTGAATAGTTTGATGGTGAAGTCGTATTCCCTATAGCGGAACGCATGCATGAGTTCCGGTGTGCGGGCGCAAACCTGGCCGCCGAATGCGCCATGCAACAACTGTATCTCGCGGAGTTTTATTTGGTTGGCTGTGATTATAATCAGGAGATACAGCGCCAGAGCGCATAGCGGTATCAATATGTTGGTCAGCATTGTGGAACATCCTATTTTGAAGGCTGTTTGCGCGGCTCAAGCCCTGCCCTCAGGCCGCCTGCGTATTGCGTTTTACTTCCTTTCCCCATATGGCGAAGGCCAGCGTACCAATAACGCCGCAGACGAAAGCCGTCATCAGGTTGGTGGCGGGGGAAATGGTCCAGAGATAGGCTCCCGCAGCCGCGCCGAGCGAAACCACTACGTCTCGCAGAAGATAATAGGCGCCGAAAGTGCCGGCTTTCTTGTCGGCGGGGGCGAGATCCATTATCAGCGCCTTGCGCGTGGGTTCGCCGAACTCCTTGAGCCCGCGCAGTATGAACACCAGCACCATGGCCGTCATGCCGCGCGAATAATAAAGCGCCAGCGGGAAGGCCGTGAAGATGGCGAAAGTGGCCACCACGAAGGGTTTTTTCTCGGACTTGTCGGCCAGATAGGCCACGGGAATGTAAATCAGCATGGACACCGCCATCTCCAGCGCCGAAAGGAAGCCGAACTGCACCGCGCTGAATCCGCAGACGTTCACCACCCACAGCACCACGTAGGCGTAGGGGATCTGCTCGGCGAAGCGTATCAGTATGTCGGAGACAAGCAGACTTTTAAGGGGGCCGTTAATTCCTTTGAACATGGCGAACACGCTTTCATTTTTCTTTTCCGGCGTTTCGTCCTGCATGTGCGTCTGTACGAACCAGAGGGCCGCGCCGCCGAGTATGAAAGCCGCCAGGAACGCAAGGCGCATTCCCGCTATGGTGCCGTAGCGCGCTATCAGGGCGCCGCCGATTATCGGCCCCAGCGCCATCGGGATTTTGCGCACGAATGAGTGTATGGAGACGCCCATCGTCCGCTTGTCGGACTTTACGGTTTTGGACACCAGGCTCATCACGGCGGGCAGGCTGACCGCCGTCCAGGAAATGAACAGCACCGCGCCTATGAACACCGCTGGCCAGGACGGGATTATGATGACCACGCCATAGCCTGCCATAGCCAGCAGAGTGAAGAAAATCAGGGTTTTTTTGTAGCCGAAGCGCTCAGCCGCGTAGCCGCCCGGAAGCGAATACAGTGCGTTGAGCAGGTTGTTGAGCGAGTTCAGCAGTCCGGCCAGAAAGGGCGTGCCGCCCACGGCCAGCAGGTATAGGGGCAGAAAGCGCTCGGCCATTTTTTCGCCAAGCCCCAGGAACACCACCAGCACTATCATCGCGTACATGCTGGCGTTCAGGCCGAGAAATTCTTTGAGTTTGCTCATGACAGTGCTCTATTATCCCATATTGGGGGCGGTTAAGGAGCGGGGGGCTAATATGTATAATTGAGGTTATGAAGCTCAGCGACGTGTTTGCCGGCCTCAACGCCACTTTGCCCGCCCGCGAAATAGAAGTGACGGGCCTGTGCATGGATTCTCGCGAGGCCAAGCCCGGCAATATCTTTTTTGCCGTGTCCGGTTTCCACACCGACGGCAGTCTTTTCATAGGCGAGGCCGTCGTAAAGGGCTGCAAGGCCGTGGTGGTGCAGCACGGGCAGGGCCCCTCCGGAGACGAAATAGGCGGCGCGCCCATTATCGTGGTGGACGACATTCATCAGGCCATGAGCCTGTGCGCCAACAATTTTTTCAGCGCCCCCTCCCGCCGCGTTGAGGTGCTTGGCATAACCGGCACCAACGGCAAGACCACCACTTCCTATTTTATAGAGTCCATCTATCGCGCCGCGGGCATAAAGCCCGGAGTGATAGGCACGGTCAACTACCGTTGCGGAGGCGAGGTGATAGCCGCCGCAGTCAACACCACCCCCCCGGCTCTTAAGCTTCAGGAGTGCATGGCCATGATGGCGGGCTGCGGATGCAAAACCGTCATTATGGAGGTTTCCTCGCATTCGCTGGCCTATAACCGCGTCAAGGATATGGATTTCGACGGCGCCGTGTTCACCAATTTCTCGCAGGACCATCTGGATTTCCACAAGACCATGGAAAATTATCTGGCCGACAAGACCAAGCTTTTCCAGCTGCTGGCCGCTCCTTCCAATTCCAAGAAGAACCGCACAGTCGTGATAAACGGCGACGAGCCCTCCTGCGAGACCGTGCTGAAAGTCCTGCCTCCGGATGTGAAAGTGTGGCGCTTCGGCACCGGGGAGCGCAACGACTGGCGCGTTTCCGACATAGAGGTCAGCCTTGGCGGGACCGATTTCACTATCTCCTCCCCGCACGGCTCGCGCCGCATAAAGCTGAAGCTTTGGGGCGGCTACAACGTTTTCAATGCCGTGGCGGCCATGGCCTGCGCCTGTTCGCGAGGAATCCCGTTTGAGAGCGCGGTCGCGGGCGTCATGTCTCTTGAGCGCGTGCCCGGCCGCATGGAGCCCGTGAATCTGGGCCAGCCTTTCCATGTTTTCGTGGATTTTGCGCACACCGAACGCGCGCTGGAAAACGTGCTGAAGGCGCTGGCGCTGTTTCCGCATAAGCGCGTTTTCACGGTTTTCGGCTGCGGGGGCAATCGCGACAGGACAAAACGCGGCCCCATGGCGGCGGTGGTGTGCTCGAACTGCTCGCATGCCTATATCACGCTGGACAATCCGCGCATCGAAGCGCCGGAACAAATTTTTGCTGATATGGAACGAGGGCTTAAGGACCGCAGCCTTTCAAATTACACCATAATCCGCGACAGAGCCGCCGCCGTGACCGAGGCCCTGCGCGCCGCCGGAGAGGGGGATATCGTCCTTCTTGCGGGAAAAGGCCACGAGATATTCCAGCTTATCAATGGACAGCGGATTCCGTATTCCGATACCGAGACGGCGGTGTCCGCGCTGAAAGAACTGCAGAAAGCCGCAAAATGATTTTCCGCGCCAGCGACTTCCGGAAGAACGCCAAGGCCTGTGTTCTGGGCTTCGGGCGGTCCGGCATTGCCTGCGCCAACCTGCTTAAAAAGGCCGGGTTTGACGTCCTGCTCAGTGAGCTGAAAGTTCTGCCGCCTGACGCCGCGCGCAAGGCCGGGCTGGACCCGGCGGTACGCCTTGAATGCGGCGCGCACAGCGCCGAGGTGCTGGAATCGGATTTTGTGGTGAAAAGCCCCGGCATTTTCCCAGCCTCCGAAGTGATACTGGAGATAAAGGACGTGAAGGTGCCGCTTTTCAGCGAACTGGAGGTGGCGCTTAGCTTTTGCCCGCCCTGCAAGGTCTTCGCCGTCACCGGCACCAACGGCAAGACGACCACCGCGACATTGCTTTATGAAACCCTTAAAACTGCCGCGACCGGCGGGCGCGGAACCTGGCTGGCCGGAAACGTGGGGAAGCCGCTGGCGGCGTTGGTCGGGCAGATAAAGGAAGGCGACGCGGTTGTGCTGGAGGTTTCCAGCTATCAGCTGGAGGACAGCGCTCACTTTTCGCCGGATTTTTCCTGCCTGCTTAACATCACGCCGGACCATTTAGACCATCATGGCGGCATGGACAATTACCGGGCCGCAAAGAAAAAAATTTTCAGCATGCAGAAAATGGAAGCGTTTTGCGTGTTCAACGCCAACGATCCGGAATGCGTGCAGCTGGCCGAGGGCTGCCCCAGCGGAAAACTGTGGTTTTCCTCTTCGGGCGGCGGGCCGGCCCACGCTAAAATAGCGGGCGCTAACCTTATTTTCAAGTTCGGGGATGTGTCCTGCGAAATCGCGCCTCCGGCGCTGCCGGGCAGGCATAATCTTGAAAACGCCATGTGCGCGGGGCTGCTGGCGCTGGCCGCAAGGGCGCACCCGCAGGCTGTCGCCCGCGCCTTCGCCGAATTTAAAGGCGTGGAGCACAGGCTGGAAGAGGCCGGAGTGGTCAAGGGTGTGCGCTGCATAAACGATTCAAAGGCCACCAATGTGGATTCCACGGTTATAGCTTTGCGCGCTTTGCGCTCGGGCAGTAAAAATATCTGGCTGATACTGGGCGGGCAGGACAAGGGTGTGCCGTATGCGCCGCTGGCGCCGCTTATAAAGGAATCGGTCAGGAAAATATTGCTGATAGGCGAAGCCGCCGCCAAAATAGAGGCTGAATTGGGCGGAACTGCCCCGTTCGAACTGGTCGGCACCATGGAGAAAGCTCTGGATTATTGTCTTGCAAACGCGGCCAAGGGGGATATACTTCTTCTATCCCCGGCATGCGCGTCGTTCGATCAGTTCCGAGATTTCGAGCATCGCGGAGAAAGTTTCAAGAACCTTGTCAGGGCGCGGTCCGGTTCGTAAATTTCAATCTTCACCTTTGCGGCGGCACTAATGCGCAAAATTGGCCTTATACTGCTGGTCCTGCTGGCTTCAGCTCTGCTTATGGAGGCGGCGCTGCGGCTGTTCGGTTATGTGTCCATGTCTTTGAAACGTGCTGGCTCGCCTCCGGTTGCATCAGGAAACCGCCGTATATTGTGCATCGGGGACTGCATGGTGCTGGGCGCAGGCGGCAGGAGCTTTCCTGAGCAGATGCAGGATATATTGCTGGAGCAATACGGCGTTAATGCGTTTTCAGTGATAAATGCCGGGAAGGCGTCCGGCAACTCTTCGCATATGTTGGCGGCGCTGCCGGAGGCCATGGGGAAGTATCGGCCGGACCTCGTTATCATTATGACCGGCAGAAACAACACCTGGAATCCATTCAGGGAGGACGCACCGGATTCGGATGCGCCTTTTCTGGCGAGGCACAGCAGGATGTATCGTTTCTTGAAGTTTCTAACCCACAAAGATGAACGGATTGGGCCAGAGCGTGGCGTCTTAAGCGCACGTCTTGCAAGTCTGGAAACCGAGGAGAGGAATGTGTTCCCGCGTTTTTCCGAACTTTCAGCTAAGGCCAGGGCGAGGCTTGTTTCGTATTACTGCGCCAGCGCCCAGATGTTTTACAACTTGAGCGATTATCTGTCCGCATCTGCCGAACTGGATAAAGCCATGGCCTGCGCAAAGGGCGGCGGGTATTCGGTTGTGCGCGAGATAATTCGTATGAGCATCATCTGTCGCGCTCCGGACAAGGCGTTAGTGTTGCTGAGATCTGCCGCCTTCCCGTCGTCCGATCGCGCTCTGGAGAAGTTCTATTATGCGCAGGCTTATGAATTGCAGGGCGATGCCGTGAAGGCGGACCGGCTCCTGCGAGAGGCTGTCCGCTTGGATCCGTATAACTGGGAATATCATTTCGAGCTGGGACGCCTGCATGACTGGGATACGAAAAAAGCCTTGGCTTATTACAGTGAGGCCAAGCGCCTCAGCCCGCGCGTGCCGCATCCTTATTACGCCATGGGGCTGCTTTTCATCCGAACTAAAAACCTGCATGAAGCCGAGGCCGAGTTCAAGCAGGCTTTGCGCCTGGACCCGGCAAACGTCAATCCTTTGCGCAGGCTGGCGGAGCTTAACCTGAAACGCAAGACGCCGGAAAGATTTCTGGCGTTGTGGAAGGAAATCCCGGAGCTGTCTCAGTTCCCGGAATACAATGGACTCCGTGTCAGCGTTCAGGACGGGCGGTTTCTCAGGAGAACCCCGAAGGAAGAGTGGGTGTCGGATATTTCCGAAGCGGTGACAATGGTCAGGCGCGCGGGGGTTCCAGTCATAGTCAGTTCTTATCACGAATTGAATCTGGAAGGCATGAGAGATGCCGCGGAAACCAACGGCGCGATTTATGTGGATCTGGAGCCCGTGTTTAAGCAGCGGTTCAAAACCCGCCAGGAGTATACGGCCTATGACAATGTTCATTGCAACACGCGCGGCTACCGCGCTATCGCTGAGGTATTCGCGGGCATGGCAGAGGATTTGTTTGGCCTGACAAAATCCACATCGGCGGCTTCTTCGCCGGCAGTCAGATAAGGCGGTATCCTCGGGGGCGTAGGCCTGCGTGGGCGGAGGTTCATGTCACGACGGTTGGCGTTGATACTTATATCCGTGGTTGCTGCTGTAGTGCTGCTGGAGGGGCTTGTGCGCCTGTCCGGTACCATTTCCGGCGGTTTCACCGCGGTTTCCCCTGATATAACTGTTTTTCCCGGGAACACCATCCTCTGCATAGGGGACTCTTTCGTCTCTGGCGTCGGCGGAAAAGGGTTCCCCGCCCAGCTTCAGTCCGTTTTGAACGAACGTTACGGCTCAGGTGCATTTAGGATTGTTGATTTGGGGCGTTCCGGCACAAATTCCTCATATGTCGTTTCCCGGCTGCCTGCGGCATTGCGGCAGTATCATCCAGATGCGGTCATAATTTTAACAGGAATTAGCAATAGCTGGAAGCGCGTCAGGGAAGACTCTGACGTTTCTGCCCAGTCCTGGGTGGAGCGGCACGTAAGATTGTACAGGGCTTATCAGCTGGTGCGTTCGGGCGAATATACGTTTGCCGCGGGAAAGCGTCGTGCCGCGAGACGGCTCCAGAAACTGGAGGCTGAAGAAGATAACTTGCTGAAGAGCGCACCCCGCCTTTCCAGGAAGCAGCGGGCTAGACTTGCCGATTTGTATTGCATCAATGCGGAATTGGCTTTTGAACTTATGGATAGGGAAAAATGTGCCTTGGCGCTGGACAAGGCTATAGCCATAGGCTTGGATATGGACTTGCCTGTTGTGCAGGGGATATTACGCTCCTGTCTGTCTTGTGACTTTTACGACAGAGGGTTTCGGTTGCTGGATCTGCGGCGCAAGGAGTTGGAAGCTTCCCATGCGGCAAAATTCCTGCGTGCCCAGGAGGCTAGTGCCCGGGGGGATTTCTACGGGAGCAAAAAATTCCTTGAAGAAGCAATCAAGATGAGACCAGCATTCTGGGTTTATCACGCAACACTGGGCAGCCTGATGTTCAGGCAGGACGCGCAGGTTGCTGTGCGTTATTACCGTGAAGCTATGCGGCTGGCCCCGAATCTGGCCCAGCCGCACTATGGCCTTGGCCTGTGGTGGCTTTGGTCTTCGGATTATAGGGATGCGGAGGCGGAATTCAAGCTGGCTCTGCGTGCCGATCCGACAGCCGCCGACGCGCTGCGCCGTTTGGCTGACGTCTATGTAAATGGCGGTGTTTCCAGACGGTTTGAGAGCCTTCGCTGGGAAATACCCGCGTTGTCGGGCTCGCCAGAGTATCGGAAAATTGTGCAAAGCATGAAAACCCCCGGCGGGTTGAACGGGACGCCGCAGGGGGAATGGGTAGCTGATGTTTCGGAGGCTGTGCTTGCCGCGCGCAAGGCAGGGGCGGCGGTCATCGTCAGTTCCTATCCTGACCGGAATTTGGAAGGGATGCGCGCTGCGGCTGATAAAAATGGCGCGCAATATGTGGATTTAACCGGTATTTTCAGGACGAAATTCAGGTCTCGTCAGGAATATATTTGGTATGACCTGGTGCACTGCAATACTGCTGGTTATGGTCTAATGGCGGAAGTGTACGCTTCGGAGTTGGAGCGGTTGTTTGGGTTGAAAAAGACAGGCGCGGCAAGCGCCGCGCCTGTGTCAAAGCCAACAAAACCCGCCAGATAAAGGTCTGTTTTAGGCGCGCTGCACACCGGCGGCGCGCGATTTCTTCAGGCCGCTTACCACCGCGCGAGCGTAGTCCGCTATGGACGGGTCGCGCGCTCCCATCACCATGATGACGTCTCCTGGCCGCGCCGCGTCCACTATGCGGGGCAGTATGTCCTCGCGCGAAGGGAGATGGAACGCCTGCCGCCCGTTGGCGGTTATGCCGTCTATGAGCTGTTTCGAGGAAACGGTTTTGTCTGCTGTGCCGCCGATATAATAGATGTCCGGCATCCAGAGCATGTCTCCGTCCTTGAGGCTGGAAGAGAAAGCGTCAATGAGCTCGTTCATCAGCAGCTTGACTGGCGCGTAGCCGTGCGGCTGGTAGAAAGCCAGCACGCGCTTGCCGCGCAGATGCGCGGCGGCCAGAGCGGCCGATATTTTGGCCGGGTTGTGCGCGAAATCATCCACCACTTCTATGTCGTCCACCCTGCCCATGCTGGCGAAGCGCCGCGCGACCCCGCTAAACCCTGCCAGCCCTTCGGCGCAGTCTTTAATCGGTATGCCAAGCTCGCAGCACGCAGCTATGGCCGCAATGGCGTTCTGCACATTGTGTATGCCGCAGTGCGGAAGTGTAAATTTGGTTTTGCGCACGGTGAAGCTCGATGACGACGCGCCCAGCTCTATGTCCTCGGCGCGGTAGGCCCCGTTTTTAAGGCCGAAGGTTATCTCGCCCTTGTCACGGAACTCGGCCAGATTGTCTTCGTCGGCGTTAACCAGGAATTTCTTGCAGTTGCCGCGGAAATGGCGGAAATATCCGGCCAGCACCGGCAGCTCCTTGTGGTCCTTGGTGAGGTTGAGAAAAACGCCTATGGCCGGGTGGTAGTTGGTGAGCGAGCCGTCGCTTTCGTCAGCCTCTATCACCAGCTGGTTTGAGGTGCCGCGGTAGATATTGCCTGCGTAGCCGCGCTCCTGAAGCGAAAGCAGGGCCGCGCCGTTTATTATGGACGGTTGTTTGCCCGCTTTCTCCATCATTTCGAAAATCATTGCGGCTGTGGTGGACTTGCCGCTGGTGCCTGACACCGCCACCGTGTTGAACTGAGATATGTGGCGCGCCAGCAATTCGGAGCGGTGGGCTATGGGAAGCTTAAGGTCTTTTGCCTTGTCCCAGTCGCGGTTCTCGGCTTCTATGGCCGAGGACAGCACCACCAGGTTGAGGTCCGGCGTTACGCCCGAGCCGTCCTGGCGATGGAGCTTGATGTTGAGCTTCTTGAAGACCGACCAGAGCGGCAGGTTGGTGAAGCCTTTGTCCATCAGGCGGTCCGAACCGGAGACTATGTCTCCGGACATGGCGTGTATCTGCGCCAGGGCGCTCATGCCGTTGCCTGCTATTCCCACGAAGTGTATTTTTTTTGCCATGGCTAGAATTTCAGTTTGGAGAGGTAGGCGCGGCCGGAATCGCCGAAGATCATGACGCCGAGGTCGCCCTTCTTCATCTTGGCGGCGGCGTATTTCCCCGCGCCGAACGCCACTGCCCCGCTGCTCAGCCCGCCGAGTATGCCGTATTTTGCCGCTATCGGGCCTATGGCGCCGAAGGCCTCATCGTCGCTGACGGGGAGAATTTCGTCTATGAATTCCTTGTAAAGCACGGGGGTGTCAAAATCTATGCCCATGCCTTCTATCTTATAGGGCTTCGGGTTGCCTTTTGTGGAGTAATAGGAGTTGGCCGTGTCGAAGGCGATGATTTTGATGTCCTTATTCTTGCCTTTGAGGAATTTGCCGACGCCGCTGACCATGCCGCAGGTTCCGGCGGCGGCGAAGAAGTGAGTGATCTTGCCCTCGGTCTGTCCCCAGATTTCCGGGCCGGTGCAGTGGAAATGCGCCTCCGCGTTTTCCACGTTCATGTACTGGTTAGGCATGTAGGATTTGGGGTTTTCCTTTGCCATGCGCAGGGCTACGCTGTGGTAGCTGTCGGGGTTGTCCATGCGGTCCACGTAGGGGCAGACCACCACTTCCGCGCCAAAAGCCTTTAGAGTCTGGAGTTTTTCCTGGCTGCATTTCTGGGTGGTGGTGATGATGACTTTGTAGCCTTTCGCCGCGCCCACCATGGCTATGGCTATGCCCTGGTTGCCCGACGAAGCGTCTATGATGGTGTAGCCGGGCTTCAGTCGGCCGCTTTTTTCGGCCTGCTCTATCATGTAGAGGGCTGTCCTGTCCTTAAGGCTGCCGCCCGGGTTCATGTACTCCAGTTTTGCGTAGAGCGCGGCGGGAGAATCGAAATTTATTCTTACCAGCGGGGTGTTGCCTACTGCGGTGAAAACCTTTTCGTGCATTCCTGTTCCTCTGTCCGGGGGGCCTGAAAAAAGCCCCCGCTTGGCGGCTCCAATTCTATCATTTTTGCTATCATCATTTATGACGGCGTCCGCTATTTTTTCAGCCCGCGCCGGTCAGGGCCCATTGCGTTATAAGGAGCTTATGATGAAACACAGCGCGCCAGCTTTTTCTTTCAAGCCTAAAACAGTCATAGAGCCGTTCAGGATAAAGATGGTCGAGCCGCTTGGCTTCACCACTTACGCCGAACGCCAGTCCGTGCTTAAGCAGGCACACTACAACCTTTTCAACATCAGGGCCGAGAAAGTCCTGTTTGATTTTCTGACCGACAGCGGCACCGGCGCCATGTCCAGCGACCAGTGGGCTGGGATCATGCGCGGCGACGAGTCTTACGCCGGAGCCAAGAGCTTTTTCGAGTTCAAGCGTTCCGTGCAGGAGC
>Ga0302242_1002439_pt1 | contig 11708 bp, 13 predicted proteins | sample AAG_UR_Lys_MG_FD_193510 | JGI IMG/M metagenome (GOLD analysis project Ga0302242, IMG submission 193510) | Enriched activated sludge microbial communities from anaerobic digester in WTTP, New Holstein, Wisconsin, United States - AAG_UR_Lys | ecosystem: Engineered > Bioreactor > Anaerobic >... | reverse complement strand
CCCCGCTGCGGCGCCGGGGTGGTAAAAATCTGCGGGCAATGCGGCGCCGCCAATCCCCCGATAAACATAATTTGCGACAGTTGCCGTTCCGGAATGCAATTGCCGGGCGGTACTGTTCAGCCTCCTCCTCCGCCAGGACTTAGGCCGCCCCCTCCGCCAGGCTTTATGCCGGGCGCGCAGGGACAGTCCTTTTCTTCCGATTCGGGGCAGTATGCCGCCCCTGTTCCCCAGGCCGCAAAAAACGTGGTTGCGCCAGCCGCGCCTAAACCGGCGGCCCAGAGCGGTTTCATGACCTTCTTCCTGGAAGGCGGAAAATATTTTGCCTACGGCGCGTCTTCTGTGCTCATCATAGCCCTTCTGCTGGCGCTTTTCTGGCCCAAGCCGCCGGAAGTCGTGCTCATGGAAAGAGCCAAGACCTATGTGGAAAACGCCGGTTCCGGCAAATATGACAGCGCTTACGCCATGCTGACCGAGGCCGCAAGAAAAGACGCCTCCTTGGACGCCTTCTCCGCGGCGGTGAAAGAACATTATCTGGACAAACGGATTTATAGAAGTTTCCACGTAGACAAGCTGGAGGATGGCGTCGGCGTGGTGAGCTACATGTACAAAGAAGGCAAAGGCCCCTGGCGTTCGGAAAAGGCCTATATGGTGAAGGAAGGCGGCAAATGGATGCGCCCTTTCGCCTGGCATGTGTACCCTCAGCTGGAGGCGGCGCTCAAGGCGGACCCGAAGCAGGCGCTGCCCTTGCTGGAGAAAATGAAGATGCTGGATCCTTTTGACGCCAAGATAAACGGCTATTCGTGCCGGGTGATTTTTGCCAACGGCGATTTCAAGAAAGCCGCACCCGAATGCTCCGCTGCGGTGCAGGACAGCGTCACCACTCCTTTTCTTTATTCCGATTCCCAGGCCCTTTCCTTCCGGTTCATGCTGGCCGAAGCCTACATGAACGACTGGAAAACCGTGGACGCCCTGCGCGAATATTCCGGCATTCTGGTGGAGACTCCGCAGATGTCCGCCGAAGAAGCCTGCCATGTGGGGCTGCAGCTGGTTCAGGGCTACGTGAAGATAGGAAACTACGATGCCGCGCTTAATGAGGCGGTCAATGCCGGAGCCGCCTGCGCGCAGTCCGGACAAAAGGCTGAGATAGTGCAGTACCGCAATAAGCTTAGCGGAAGCTATCCGGACGAGGCTCTGGCTGTCGCGCGCGCGTTCGTCCCTGCCGGCGGAAAATTTACGCTGGAACAGATGTGGGAGCAGCGTCGCCAGCAGTTGCGGCGCGAAAACAGGCTCAAGCGCGCGCCGGAAGGCGTCTGGTCTGCGGAGCGCGTGGCCGGGCCGCACTATCGCGTGCGCCTAGTCAGCGAGGGCATACGCGGGGCCGCCCCTGTCACACGTTTTGATCTGCTGGTCAATATAATAAGCGGGCGGGTCGGCAATTTCCCCGTTCCGCTTCCTGAGAAACAGGACAACGGAGGCAATCCATCGTGAACCACTTTAAGAAGGTGCTTATAGCCAACAGGGGCGAAATAGCTTTGCGCGTGATCAGGACCCTTCGTGAAATGGGCATAAAATCCGTGGCTGTCTATTCTGAGGCGGACCGTTCCTCCATGCATGTGCGCTCGGCTGACGAGGCCGTCTGCATAGGCCCGGCTCCGGCGGGGCAGAGCTATCTCAACCAGGCGGCGCTGCTGTCCGCCGCCAAAATAACCGGCGCGGAGGCCGTCCATCCCGGCTATGGCTTTCTTTCCGAAAACGCGGCTTTTTCCAAGGCCGTTTCCCAGGCCGGCATGGTGTTCATCGGCCCGCCCCCGGAAGCCATTTCCCAGCTGGGCTATAAGTCCACAGCCCGCGAGCTGGCCATTAAAAGCGGAGTGCCGGTGACCCCAGGCACCAAGGGGTGTGTTGATAAGGATTTTGAAAAGGTCGCGCTGTCCGTGGGTTATCCGCTGATGATAAAAGCCGCGGCTGGCGGCGGCGGCAAGGGTATGCGCATAGTGCGCGAAGCCGGAGAGCTTCTGCACCAGATGCATATGGCCAAGTCGGAGTCGAAGGCATCCTTCGGCGACGACAATGTCTACTTCGAGCGCTATGTGGAGCGTCCGCGCCACGTGGAAATACAGTTCGCGGCCGATGCCCACGGCAATGTGGCCGCCTTCCCTGAACGCGACTGCAGCATGCAGCGCCGCCACCAGAAACTGGTGGAGGAGTCCCCTTCTCCGGGCGTCAACAAGGCCCTGCGCCTGAGATTGGCCGAGTCCGCCGTTCGGCTGGTGAAGGCTTCCGGCTACCGCGGCGTGGGAACCGTGGAATTCCTGCTGACCCAGGAAGACGAGTTTTATTTCATGGAAGTGAACACGCGCCTTCAGGTGGAACATCCTGTCACGGAGCAGGTTTCCGGCATGGACCTGGTGCGGGAACAAATGCTGATAGCTCAGGGCGAGCCGCTCAGCCGCAAGGGCGAAAACACCCTTACGGTGAACGGACACGCCATAGAACACCGCATCAACGCAGAGAACCCGGACATGAACTTCGCACCCTCGCCCGGTACCATTTCCGTCTGGACCCCGCCGGGCGGCCCCGGAGTGCGTCTGGACACGCATGTGTACACCGGTTACACCATTCCCAGCTATTATGACAGCCTTATAGCCAAGCTGATAGTATGGGGTCCGGACAGGGCTTCGGCCATGGCCAGAAGCAAACGCGCCCTTCAGGAGTTTCAGGTCGGCGGCATACATACCACAATACCGTTTCATCTTAAAGTGCTGGACAATAAGGACTTCGTCTCGGGCCGCGCCGACACCGGCACCCTGCTCAGGATGACCGAGGAAAGCAAGGAAGCCAAGTGCCCGGCCTAAGAAGCAAACTTGTAAGCCGCGCCTCGGCCGCGCGCTGGCGCGCCGGTATGCGCCGCGCTGGCAAGAAAGTCGTTTTCACGAACGGCTGTTTCGATATACTTCATGCCGGGCATGTACTGCTTCTGGAAAAGGCCAGAAGCCTGGGCGACGCGCTTGTGCTCGGCCTTAATTCCGACGCCTCCGTGCGCAGGCTGAAGGGGCCTTGCCGGCCCGTGAACCCCGAAGGCGACAGGGCGCTGGTGCTGGGCGCGCTGGCTTCGGTGGATAAGATAATTATTTTCGGCGAACAGACCCCGCACGAGCTTCTCAGCGTGCTGCGTCCGGACGTGCTGGTGAAGGGCGCTGACTATAAGACGCATGAGGTGGTGGGGCGCGAGTTTGCCGGGAAAGTGGCCCTGGTGGGACTTTTGAAGGGTCGTTCCACCACAGGAGTTTTGAAGAGGGCCGCCGCCTCAAAATAACGCCTCTGACGTTAATTATATTTGCAGAAACGGGAAGTTATTTCCTAGAATATCAGTCTGGACGGATACAGGGATATCACTCAAAACAATGCTTGATATATTTCAGAAATGCAGGGATTTCAAGACTGCGAAATTCCTCATTGACCGCGGGATTTATCCTTACTTTAAGGAAATAGAATCGGCTCAGGGGCCCGAAGTGGTCCTTGATGGCCGCAAATTCATCATGGTGGGCTCCAATAACTATCTGGGCCTGGCCGATGACCCCCGCATGAAAGCCGCCGCCAGCGAAGCCGTGTTGAAATACGGGACAGGCTGCGCAGGTTCCCGCTTCCTGAACGGCAACACCATTTATCACAAAAACCTTGAAAAGAAGCTGGCCAAGTTCAAGCATAAGGAAGCGGCCCTCATATTCGCCACCGGCTACCAGATGAATCTGGGCGTGGTTTCCTGCCTTGTGGGGCGCGACGACGTGGCCGTGGTGGATAAGCTGGACCATGCCAGCATTCTGGACGGCATAAAACTCTCCAGCGGCGAGATGAAGCGCTACCGCCACAACGACATCAACGATTTGGACCGCGTGCTTTCCGGCATAGGCCCCGATAAGGGCAAGATAGTGATAGTGGACGGCGTCTTCAGCATGGAAGGCGACATCTGCAACCTGCCGGAAGTGGTGAGGGTGGCCAAGAAACACAGCGCCCGCATAATAGTGGACGACGCGCACGGCTCCGGCGTGCTGGGCAAGAACGGCCACGGCACCTGCGAACATTTCAATCTTCATGACGAAGTGGACCTGGTGGTGGGAACCTGCTCCAAATCTTTCGCTTCCGTAGGCGGTTTCGTTGCGGGTTCGGCTGACGTCATTCACTACATACAGAACGTCTCCCGCTCGCTTATTTTCTCAGCCGCGCTACCTTTGTCCTGCGTATCCACCATTTCAACCGCTTTGGACATAATAGAGGCCGAGCCCCAGCGCCGCGACAATCTCTGGCGCCTGACCAACAAGCTTAAAACCGGCCTCAACACCATGGGCTACGACACGGGCAAGTCCCAGACGCCGATACTTCCTGTGATTATCGGCGAGGATATAGCCTGTTTCACCATGTGGAAAATGCTTTACGAGGCGGGCCTGTTCACCACGCCGGTGGTGTCGCCCGCGGTGCCGCCCGGACAGGCGCTCATCCGCGTGGTGCTCATGGCCACGCATACCGACCAGCACGTGGACAAAATACTCGAAGTTTTCGAGCATTGCGGCACGAAGCTAGGCATCATAAAGGCCGGTTCAAAGAAAACCACAGCGGTACATTAAAGTGCCAGTCGAAGTCTCCGCCGTATCGGAAAAGGACCTCGGGTCCTTCGTCGACGTTCCCTATTTTCTCAACAAAAACCTCAAGAACTGGGTGGCCGAGCCTAAAAGCGAGCTGCGCGCCCTGCTTTCTCTTTCCCACCCATTCTGGCAGCACGGCAGGCGCAAGCTTTTTATCGCGCGCGTAAACGGCGTTCCAGCGGGGTGCATCGGCGCGATAGTGAACGAGGCCCATAATAAATATTACGGCGACAAATGCGGCTTTTTCGGTTTTTTCGAGACGGTGGACGACAAGGAGGTCTCCGCCGCGCTTTTCGCCGCCGCGCTTGGCTGGCTTAAAGAGCAGGGAATGGATACCGTGCGCGGGCCCATGAACCCCTCCACCAACGAGGTCTGCGGCCTGCTCATGGAAGGGTTTGATTCCGTGCCGCTTCTGATGATGCCGTACAATTCCCCATATTATGCGGACCATATTGAAGACTGCGGTTTTGCGAAGGCCAAGGACTTGCTGGCTTTCTGGCGAGACGCTCCGCCTCCGCTGCCTGAACGCATAGAGAAAATAATCGCCCGCGCCATGCACCGCAACAATGTGCGCATACGGCCCATTGATATCGCCAATTTCGACGGAGAATTGGCTGTCATCAAGGATATTTATGTTCACGCCTGGAGCGAGAACTGGGGCTTTGTGCCGGTCACGGACGCGGAGTTCAGCAACATAGCCAAAAGCTTCAAGCCCATATTGAAGCCGGAGTATGTCTGCATGCTGGAAGTGGACGGAAAGCCCGCCGCGTTCAGCTTCACCGCGCCGGACCTTAACCAGGCTTTCGCTAAAACGCGCGGCAGCCTTAACCCGCTCAACATAATCCCATTCCTGCTGGCCCTGCGTTCCATGAACCGCGGCAGAATGCTCATGCTTGGCGTGAAAAACGAGTTCCGCGGCAAGGGGCTGGAGCTGGCCCTTATCAAGCAGGTCATAGAAAATAGCCGAAAACTGGGCTGGACTGGCGGGGAATTGTCCTGGATTCTCGAGGATAATGAGAAGATAATCGCCATCATGGAAGCTGTGGGCTGCCGCTGTTACAAAAAATACAGAATCTACCAGCGTTCCCTTCTTTAATTCTCTCCAGATTTGCCCATAATACCGCCCTTTTGCGCGTGACGGTATTGCTCTTGATTCGTTTACCGCTTTATTTGTATCTATTATATATATACATAGCGTGCGCGCTATCTATACACGCGGCCCAGCGGCGTGCTTCGGGGGAGCTGTGGACTCAGAGTCAACAAAATATCAGGAGATGCGCTTTTATGTCTTCCAAAAATAGAAAGACCCTCATCGCCGGAAACTGGAAAATGCACAATACGGCGAAGGAGTCCGTCGATTTGGCTTCCGCCGTAAAGAACGGCATGAAGCCAGGCTACGCGGGTGAGGTCCTGGTTGCGCCCACTTTCACTTCCCTGCACGCGGTAGCGGCGGCGCTGAAAGGCTCGTCCGTGCTGCTCGCCGCGCAGGACCTGTGCTGGGAGGAGAAGGGGGCCTTCACCGGCGCCGTCTCTCCGACGCAGATAAAAGACGCGGGCTGCACGCACGTCATCATCGGCCATTCCGAGCGCCGCAGCGTCTTCGGCGAGACCGACGAGGTTGTCAACAAGAAGCTGGCCACGGCCCTCAAGCACGGGCTTGTGCCGGTGCTGTGCATAGGCGAAACGCTGGCCGAGCGCGAAAGCCAGAAGACCTACCGTGTGCTGGAAACCCAGCTCTCCGGCGCGCTTGCCGGGCGCAAGGAAGAGGAGCTTTCCTCGCTCATCGTCGCCTACGAACCTGTCTGGGCCATAGGCACGGGCAAGAACGCCACACCGGAACAGGCGCAGGACGCGCACATTTTCGTCAGGAATCTGGCCGGACGGCTTTACAGCAAGAATTTCTCCGGCGCCCTGCGCATACTGTACGGCGGCTCCGTGAAGGCCGACAACGTGGATTCCATAATGGCCCAGCCCGACGTCGACGGCGCTTTAGTGGGCGGTGCAAGCCTCAAGGCGGACGGGTTCCTGCGCATAGTGCACTTTCAGGAAGTTATCACGAAATAGGAGAACATTAAAATGGCGTCCGATTCCGACAAGATAGCTGGAGAAATTGGGCAGCGCATGGAGCGCGCCTCCAAGCCTGTGCCGATAGGCGTGTCCAACCGCCACCTGCACCTCACCAAAGAGGATTTTAAAACCCTGTTCGGGGCAGAGGCCGAACCTACGCTGTACAGGCAGCTGCGCCAGCCCGGCTTCTTCGCCTGCAACGAGACCGTGGTGCTGGAGACCGAAAAGGGCTCGCTCAAGAACGTGCGCATGATAGGCCCCTACCGCACCAAGACCCAGGTGGAGCTTTCAATGGGCGATTCCGTGAAGATGGGGCTCAAACCCCCGGTGCGCGATTCAGGCAGTCTGGACAGCACGCCCGGCATTAAAATCACCGGCCCCAAGGGAAGCGTCATGCTGAAGGGCGGCGTGATACTTTCCAAGCGGCACATACATTTCACACCTGAAGACGCCAAGAACTTCGGCATAGCCGACAAGCAGATAGTGCGCGTGCGCTGCGGCGCGGGCGGGGAGAGGACCACCGTGTTCGAACAGGTGCTCTGCCGCGTCAGCGACAAGTTCGCGCTGGAACTGCATCTGGACGTCGAGGAAGCCAACGCCGCCATGGTCGGCAACAACGATTCCGCGTATATAGTGTGACGCCGTAGCGGGAAAATAATTGCAGCAGCAACATCGAGGAGGAAAAAATGATGGAAGCGCTCGGAATGATAGAAACAAAGGGGCTTGTGCCCTGCATAGAGGCCGCGGACGCGGCCGTTAAGGCCGCCAGCGTTAAGCTGGTGGGCTACGAGAAGATCGGCTCCGGCCTTGTCACCGTGCTGTTCCGCGGCGAAGTGGCCGCCTGCCGGGCCAGCTGCGACGCCGGCGCCGCCGCCGCGCAGCGCGTGGGCGAAGTGGTGTCCGTGCACGTCATACCGCAGCCGCACGGCGACCTGGAAGGGAAACTGCCCATCTCGCTGTCCGACAGCCGCAAGAAGTAAGTTCGCTTTACCGTTCTCCCTGCCGCCCGCGCGAGTTCCGCGCGGCGGAGGGGGAGCGCAGAAGTTCACGGAGGCTTTATGCTTTTCGCCAGAGTGGTGGGAAATGTCGTCTGCACAAGAAAGGACGACAAACTGGTGGGCTGCAAGTTGTTGATGGTGCAGCCGGTTGAGGTGGACGGCAAGCCCAAGGGCTCGTCGCTGGTGGCGGTGGACGCCGTCGGCGCGGGCGAGGGCGAGTTGGTGCTGCTGGTGCAGGGCTCTTCGGCCCGCCAGACCAGCCGCACGGAGAGCAATCCCGTCGATTGCACTATTTTCGCCATAGTGGACACCATAGAGAAAGACGGCGCGGTGGTGTTCCGCAAGTCTCAGGACAAGGCCGCCTAGGAGTTCCCATGACACAGGACGACATAACGCGCATAGTGTCCGAGGTGCTTAACAAGCTGGACTCCAACCCCGGCTTCCGTGCCGCAATGCAGGGCGCGCCCCGCCAGGCCACGCCGTCTTCCGGCGGCGTGTACCAGACGGTCAACGAGGCCGTGGAGGCCGCGGAAAAAGCCCAGCGCGTGTTTCAGGACATGGGCATAGAGGCGCGCAAGAAAATACTGGACGCCCTGCGCCAGACCTCAGTTCAGAACGCGGAGCGTTTCGCCAAAATGGCCCAGGAAGAGACCGGCATGGGCCGCTGGCAGGACAAGGTGCAGAAAAATCTTATCTGCGCCCTTAAAACCCCCGGAGTGGAGGACCTTTCCGCCAAAGCTTACACCGGCGACAAGGGCCTCACGCTGGTTGAATATTCCCCTTTCGGAGTGGTGGCGGCCATAACCCCGTCCACCAACCCCGTCGCCACCGTAATCAGCAACGCCATAGCCATACTGGCGGCGGGCAACAGCGTGGTGTTCTCTCCTCACCCCGCCTCCAAGAAATGCGTGCAGGAAGCTGTGCGCACGCTTAACGCCGCCGCGATGGCGGCCGGCGCGCCAGCCGACCTGATGACCACCATGGCCTCTCCTACCCAGGAGAGCACCAAGGAACTGCTTTCCCACCCCAAGGCGAAGATGAATCTTGTCACCGGCGGCCCCGCCATAGTTAAAGTGGCCATGACCACCGGCAAGACCTGCAAGGTGATAGCCGCCGGACCGGGCAACCCGCCCGTGGTGGTGGACGAAACCGCCCTTTTCCCGGAATGCGCCGAAAGCATAGTGACGGGGTGCGGCTTCGACAACAACGTGCTGTGCATAGCCGAGAAGGAAGTCATAGTGGTGGAGGCCGCGCGGGAGAAATTCCTGAAGGCCATGCGCGCTGACAAGCGCGCCTACGAACTTTCCGCAGAGCAGATGGAACAGCTCTCGAAACTTGCCATACCGAACTACGAGCCGGGCAAGGAGGCTCGCGTCAACCGCGACTTCGTGGGCAAAAACCCTTCCGTGATAGCCAAGGCCATAGGCATCACCCTCTCGGACGAGATACGGGTGCTGTGGTCCGTGGTGGCGAACGACCACCCATTCGTGTTCACGGAACAGCTCATGCCGGTTCTGCCGGTCACTTTCGTGCCGGACCTGGACACGGCCATAGAGCTGGCCTACCGCGCCGAAGGCGAGAACCACCACAGCGCGGCGATGTACTCGACCAACGTGGCCAACCTCACCAAGATGGGCCGCAGGATAGCCTGCTCCATCTACGTGAAGAACGCCCCTACCCTTTACGGCCTTGGCATGGGCGAGGGTTACGCCTCCATGTCCATAGGCACACCGACGGGCGACGGCATAACCAAGCCTTCGCATTTCGTGCGCCCCCTGCACTGCGTGCTGGTGGGATATTTCAGGATAGCTTGAAGGAGCTCATATGCAGGCAGACATAGCACTCGGACTTCTGGAAACTTCTTCGATAGCGCGCGGCGTGGAAGCGCTGGACGCCATGTGCAAGGCCGCAGGCGTTGAAATCGGCAAGGCCGAGGCCACGGCCCGCGGCAAGTATCTGATAATAATCACCGGCCCGGTGGGGGAAGTGGAATCCTCCATGCGGGTGGGCGCCGACCTGGCCAAGGGCGTGGTCGTGTCGGAATTCCTCATACGCAACGTGCATAAGGACGCGCTTGCGGCGTTGTCCGGCAAGAACAAGAGCGTGAAGCTGGAGGCCGTCGCCATTCTGGAAACCAAGGACGCCATGGCCGCCCTTTACGGCGCCGACATTGCCTGCAAGGCCGCCAAGGTTTCGCTGATAGAGATAAAGCTCGGCTCCGGAGTGGGCGGAAAGGGCTTCTTCTCGATTACCGGAGAGGTGGGCGCGGTGAAGACCGCCGTCGCCGCCGCCGCGCTGGCCGTGCCGGAAGACGCTGTCATTTCAAAAATACTGATTCCAAACGCGCATTCCCAGATGGGAAAGGCGCTGCTGTAAAGGAGCTTTTATGCGTCTGGTGATAGGTTCCGACCACGGCGGCTTCGAGGCCAAGGAGAAAATAAAAAAGTTTCTCCAGGCACGCGGCCACGAAGTGACGGACTTCGGCTGTTATGCCGCCGAATCCGCCGACTATCCCGACCCTGCCCTCCTGGTGGCCGAGGCTGTGGTTAAAAAAGAGTTCGAGCGCGGCATACTTCTGGACGGTTTTGGAGGCGGAGTGTGCTTCGCCGCCAACAAGGTGCCGGGCGCGCGCGCCGTCTGCGCCTACGACACCAACGCCGCGCGCTTCGCCGCCGCACACGAGAACTGCAACGTGATTTGCCTCGGCGGGAAAACGATGGGCGAGCTTTCCCTTCAGGAGATACTGAAGGTCTGGCTCGAGACTCCGTTCGAGGGCGGCCGCCACTCCAAACGCCTGGAAAAAGTGGCCGCCATAGAGAACAAGTACTGCGGCGGGAGACCATGAAGCTGGCAAAAGTTTGCGGCAGGATTTTCTGCTCCAGTCAGGAATCCGGCGTGGAGGGCAAGAAGCTTTTGCTCATACAGCCGCTTGACTGGGACAACGGCAAGGAATCCGGAGACGTGCTGGTGGCCGCGGACTGCGTTGGCGCTGGTTCAGGCGAAAAAGTGTTTTTCGTGGCCTCGCGCGAGGCGATAGTGGCTTTTCAGAACTGTTACGAGACCGGATGCCGCACCACCCTGCCGCCCATAGACGCGGCCATAGTGGGGATAGTGGACGGCTATCAGGTCGACGGGCTTTAGGAGATTTCATGTTCGTGGCTAAAGTGGTGGGCAACGTGTGGGCGACGCGCAAGCATCCAGACCTCAAGGGAAGCAAGCTCTTGCTGGTCAAGCCCGTTCAGCCGGAAAGCGGCGCTTATGCCGGGGCCACCACGCTGGCTGTGGACGGAGGAGTGGGCGCCGGCGTTGGCGACATGGTGCTGGTGCTCGATGAAGGCGGCTCTGCCAGAAAGATTTTGAAAAACGACAACGCTCCCGTAAGGACGCTGATCTGCGGGGTGCTGGATTCTGTTCATACCGGAGGAAAGGACAAAAAATATGCGTGAAGAAGATATAAAGCCCATAGTGGAAGCTGTTATGAAAGCCCTTGAAGCCAGGGGCATGACGGGCGCGGGAAAGCCCCCCCTGCCTTCCTACAAAATGCCAGGCGACAGCGTCAGCATAGGCACCGCGGGAAAAGTGTTTTCGCAGAGCCTTGTGGGCTGGAACAGGACTGCCGCGCCGGCTTCTTCGTGCCCCAAGTCGTCGTCTGACGCGCCCTGCTCTCCGGGCTGTCAGCGCTGCAGTCCCCTTAATTCCATGACTGCCGACCAGGTGAAAAGCACGGGCGCGGCCCGCATAGGCCTGTGCCACCCCGACGGCAGATGCTCCTCCATCGGCAGCATGATAGACCACACCCTGCTTAAATCCAACGCCACGCAGGAAGAGGTCGGCAAGCTCTGCGCCGAGGCAAGAAAATATTCTTTCGCATCCGTCTGCGTGAACCCTTCATACGTTTCGCTGTGCGCGAAGCTTTTGCGCGGCAGCACAGTGAAGGTCTGCACGGTTATCGGCTTCCCGCTCGGGTCCACAACCCCGACAGTGAAGGCTATTGAGGCGCGCG
>Ga0302242_1002437_pt1 | contig 11719 bp, 7 predicted proteins | sample AAG_UR_Lys_MG_FD_193510 | JGI IMG/M metagenome (GOLD analysis project Ga0302242, IMG submission 193510) | Enriched activated sludge microbial communities from anaerobic digester in WTTP, New Holstein, Wisconsin, United States - AAG_UR_Lys | ecosystem: Engineered > Bioreactor > Anaerobic >... | reverse complement strand
CAAGATCCGTTTGCTCATCACCGTGTGGCTGAGGTTAAGCCTAGCAAATTCGTATTGATGTGGGCGATGCGGGACGCTGACGTTATCCAGGAACCAATCGTACAGCGGGCGGTGATCCTCGAACTCCAAAGAGCACACCGAGTGCGTGACCCCTTCGATCGCGTCTTCGTAACCGTGCGCGAAATCATACATCGGGTAGATGCACCACTTGTCTTTCGCGCGATAATGGGATTTTTTTAGGATCCGGTACATAATGGGGTCTCGCATATTCATATTCGGATGCGACATATCGATTTTGGCTCTCAACACACAGCTTTCCTCTTCCTTCTCGCCCGCGCGCATAGCTTCGAAGAGGCGGAGATTCTCCTCGACCGTTCGGTTTCGAAATGGAGAGTCTTTTCCCGGTTCGGTCAGCGTACCGCGCGTGAGACGTATCTCTTCCGGAGATTGGTCGTCCACATAGGCTTTCCCCGCGTGAATCAGTTCGAGCGCCCACTCGTAAAATTGATCGAAATAGTCGGAGGCATAGCGCAGCTCGTCCCACTCGCAACCCAACCAAAGAACATCTTCTATGATGGAACGCATGAACTCCTCTTCCTCTTTCTCGGGATTCGTATCGTCAAACCGCAGGTTGAACCGGCCCCCGAAGGTCTTCGCGAACCCGTGATTCAGAGTCACCGCTTTCGCGTGACCGATATGCAGATAGCCGTTCGGCTCGGGCGGAAACCGGGTCACCACCTGCTGAATACGCCCGGACTTCAAATCGTCGTCTATGATCTTCTCTATAAAATTCATACTGGATAATTCCATATTTTTCTATCCTCCCGCGAGCTGGAAAGCAAGACAAAAGAAGGCTTTCCGCGTGACTTCTTTTCGCGATTATAACACATTTCCCCAACACAGGCGGCCCTTTGAAGCGCAGCGCTTTATTCCGATAGGAGGGAATATGAAGATTTGGCTACGCAGCATTTTCGCTCCTGAAACGGTTTTTGGAAAAAGGACAGACCGTCGCTCCGTAATGCGCCTGCCCCGCACGCTTGAACGGGTTCGTAAAAATTAAGGCTTGATTTTTTGAGGTAGACGGCGTCTAATTATTATGGTAAGATTCTAAAAGTGGTACGCCGAAACTGGGCGCCCTAGAAACGCGGTACTGGGAACGATATTGGAACGTCAACTTTTAAGTTGGTATGTCTTTCTGAAAACGCCAGACTTAAGTCTGGCACGTTTTCCGAGAGCTCTTCAAACCCCTCGCGACACTCGTTTAAATCGGAGACAGCGCTCCACGAAAAAACGCTTATGATCGAAAAATAGAGAGGTGAAGAACGTGGAAAAGGTAAAAGTCGGGATCATCATCTGCAACCGCTACAGGAATTGCGGAGGCGGGAAGTGTCTTAGGGCAGCAAGGAACCTGGAAGGAGGGTTCAAAGTACACGAAGGAAAAGAGGTTGAAATCGTCGGATACTCGTCATGTGGCGGATGCCCGGGCGGAAACGTTGAGTATGTCCCGGCAGAAATGAAGAAAAACGGGGCGCAATACATCCACCTTGCCACTGGGATGATCGTGGGATATCCGCCCTGCCCGAACCTTCGGTATTTCAAGAGATTCATAGAAGAGAAGTACGGATTAGAGGTGATTCTCGGAACGCATCCGATACCCGAGAATTACTATCGCACGCACATGAACCTCCGCACCTGGGATTCGCCGACCTGGCAAGAAATCATCGACACCCTATCTCGAGACGAGGCCCTCCGCAAAGCCTACGACTGACCCGAACAACCTCGAGGCCGTTCATTCCCCGAGCGCACCTGTTAGCGCCCCTCTGGGACCGCTGAACTTCAGTATGGCGTTTTTTGCCTTTTTGAGAACACTGGACGCCCGGAAACATCTAACTTTAGTACGGCATATTTTTTTGGGGAGCGCTCTCAGAGCGCGTATCTGGGAACGCACTGGGAACGTCAACTTTTCGTACGTCCAGGTAAGGCGGAAATGTTCAGCGGGTATAAAGCAAGCCTGCCGGGGAAAAAGTCAGAACGTCGTAGCTTGGACAGCAGGCAGGGAGAAACGAACTGTCTGGAGCCTGTGTCAAAGGCACTCGAGCGAGGAAGAGAAGAAAGGCTTAAGCCGCGATGACTACGAGGCTTATCGTGGGGCAAGTGAATTTAACGGCCTCGCAATCTGCTCTTCTTATGGTTTTTTCGTGCAGTAACTAACAGGACTACGCGCTCCTCTCTTTCTCATTTTTCGTCTAAAAGGCATCAGAAAAGTGAAGATGAAAAGAACAAAAGCATATCGCGCTGTCACGGAAAGGCGAAACGCTTCCTCCACGAAGACCACCCACTAATGTGATTGATCAAAAACCCCCTACTTGCCTGTCTCACAGTTTTTCCGATTGCCCCCTCTATGCACTCGAAATGGTACCCCCTATTCTGGACAAATTTATCGTTTTGTGGTAGAATTGTTATGTCTGTCCTTCTCTTTCGTTTTTTTCGATGAACGTTTAATAGACATATAAGTACCGAGTTGCCTCTTCCTGACCTTGATTTCCTTTTTCAAATAACAAATTCCGGTTTTTTCGCTTACGTACCTTTGTAAGGCCTACTCACAGGGAGATTCGATTATTTGTACTGAGAAAAATTACAGAGATAGCAATATAACGGTGAAGACTCTTGAAAAACCAAACTAAATCCAAAAAACGTGTGGCAGAATATGGTGAGGTATTTACTGCAGAGCGTGAAGTCAATGCGATGCTGGATCTTGTGAAACAGGAAACAGAACGAATTGATAGCCGCTTTCTGGAACCTGCTTGTGGGAACGGGAATTTTCTAGCGGAAATACTGCGTCGGAAACTCGCGGTAGTGAAGTCGCGATACGGTAAGCACGCAGCTACTTATGAACGATATGCCGTTATCGCGGTCACAAGCATTTACGGCGTAGAATTGTTGCCTGACAATACAGAGGAGTGTCGGCGGCGGATGTTTGAAATTTTCGACAAAGAATACACAACGAATTGTCGGAAAGAAGCTAACGACGAAACAAGGGAAGCGGTACGTCATATTCTGCAGCACAATATTCTTTGTGGGGATGCGCTGACGATGAAAACCTCTTATGGTATGCCGATCATTTTCGCGGAGTGGACAGTTGTGAACGGGTGTATGCTCAAACGGCGTGATTTCCGACTGGACCAAATGCTTGAAGAAAACACGAAGAGTTTGCAAATGGATTTGTTTGGTGAAACTGGTGAATATGAACGCGATGCTACCGGCTCAATAGTCCTCTCTCCTATACGCGAATTCCCGCTAATTCACTATAGGAGAGTAAAAGAGTATGATTGATCACAATGCCAATACGTACAATCCGGACGTGTTGTCATGTCTTGCCAATCTTTCCAGCGATGAGGTTTTCACACCTCCAGACATTGCGGGGAAAATGCTCGATACGCTTTCTCAAGAATTGTTCAGCGATAAGGAGACCAAATTTCTTGATCCGTGTTGTAAATCTGGTGTGTTCCTGCGCGAAATAGCCAAACGCTTGATTACGGGTCTTGAAAGCACAATCCCGGATTTGCAAGAACGCATTGATCATATTTTCCAGAAACAGGTGTTTGGGATAGCCATTACGGAAATGACCTCCCTGCTAGCACGACGAAGCGTGTACTGCTCGAAATTTCCGAACGGGAAATATTCCGTTACGAAATTCGACAATGCCGAGGGCAATATCCGCTTCAGGAGATTTGAGCATACTTGGCAAAGAGGAAAGTGCTCTTTTTGTAAGGCTTCACAAAGCGCATATGACCGTGACGAAGCCCTAGAGACACACGCCTATGAGTTTATCCATACCAAAAATCCGGAGGAGATTTTCAAAATGAAATTCGACGTGATAATTGGTAATCCGCCCTATCAGTTGAGTGATGAAGGTTTCGGCAGGAGCGCAAGTCCGATCTATAATATGTTCGTCACGCAAGCAATAAAGTTGCAACCACGCTTCTTGAGCATGATAATCCCTGCGCGGTGGTTCACAGGGGGGAAAGGGCTTGACGCTTTTCGGGAGCAGCTTCTTCAAGACAAACGGTTGAGAAAGATACATGATTTTCCAGACGCTACCGATATATTCCCTGGTGTTCAATTAAAAGGAGGTGTATGCTTTTTCCTTTGGATTCGTGATGAAGAAGGTATGTGTGAAATTACATCACATCGAGGTAATGATGTGTCTTCTGTAATGACGCGCCCACTCTTGGAGTTTGGTGCGGATACCTTCATTCGATATAACGAGGCTATCAGCATAATTAAGAAAGTTCAGAAATTTAAGGAACTTTCCATCCTTGATATGGTTAGTGCAAGAAGGCCTTTTGGGTTTCCAACAAATTATATTGCAAAACAGGTGCCGCTAAGTGACGGCGTGAAATTGTATCAGAATAGTGGATACGGATTTGTTTCTCGAAACGAGATTTCGCAGAATAAGAAAATGATTGACAGGTATAAGATTTTTATTCCGCCGCTTGGTAGTGGAAGCGATAGTTTTCCACATCCAATTCTAGGACGACCATTTCTTGGCGAACCGGGAACCGCTTGCACTGAAACCTATTTATATATCGGCGACTTCGATAGCGAAATAGAAGCAACAAATTTAATCTCGTATATTGCTACGAGATTCTTTCGATTTCTTGTTTTGCTCAACAAGCCAACACAACATGCAACCAAGAAAGTCTATCGGTTTGTTCCCATTCAAGACTTTTCCGAGAGGTGGACTGACGAAAAGTTATATTCAAAATACGGAATAAGCAAAGAAGAACAAGCTTTTATAGAAAGCATGGTCCGTCCGATGGATTTAATCGAAGACGAAAAAATGGCGGTTGAGGTCAATGAGTAAGGTACTCTTCCCGCGTCGTCCTGACTCCCACCCGATGATATACGCTTATGAAGAAAACAATCCCCGATACGAAGGTCTACTGAAAGTCGGCTATACGACCATTGGAGTTGAAAAACGCGTGGCACAGCAATATCCCACAAAACGCCCTGATGAAACCCCCTATCGTATCGTATTCGCCGAATCTGCAATGTATTCGGACGGTGGCCATTTTCGCGATCATGACGTTCACCGCGCGTTAGAAAAGAGAGGCATCTGGTCTGAAGGTGGAGAATGGTTTCGGTGTACGCTGGAAGAATTGAAAGCCGCGTATATAGCGGTTAAAGAGCGAACAGAAAACGTTGAAAACCGTATCAGAAACTTCGCTATGAGGCCGGAGCAGAAAGAAGCGGTAAGCAAAACGATTGCGTATTTCGATTCAATTTCAAAGGAAAAAGAAGCGCGCCCTGCCAAGTTTCTATGGAACGCAAAAATGAGGTTTGGGAAAACTTTCGCGGCTTATCAGCTTGCAAAAAAAATGAAAATGTCCAAGATCCTCATCCTGACCTTCAAACCCGCGGTACAGAGCGCATGGGAAGAGGATATAAAAACGCACATTGATTTTGAGGGTTGGCAATTCATCTGCCGCACGTCAGATCTAACCTGGGAAAATGCCGATAAATCAAAACCCGTCGTCTGCTTCGGGTCTTTCCAAGATTACCTTGGCACAAACGATTCCGGAGGTATAAAAGCGAAAAATGAGTGGGTACATAGTACGAATTGGGACTTGGTAATATTTGATGAATATCATTTTGGCGCTTGGCGCTCAAACGCCCAAAAGCTCTTTGAAGTAGAGAATGAGGATGATTACGAGGCTCTGGACTTGGAAAAGTATATGAAAGAAGAAAAAGGTGATGCCATCGACGAAACTTGGCTTCCCATCACTTCATTGAGATATTTATACTTAACGGGCACGCCATTTCGAGCGCTGAACTCCGGCGAGTTTATAGAAGACCAGGTTTTTAATTGGACTTACTCCGATGAACAGAGAGCCAAGGACAGCTGGAGAGGAGGTTTAGACAACCCCTACGCCGCTCTGCCGCGTATTGTGATGATGACTTACAGAATCCCTGACCAAATAAGGCAAATTGCTATGCAAGGAGAGTTTGATGAGTTTGATCTTAATGTATTCTTTTCTGCTGAGGGTCTTAATGAACAAGCAAAATTCAAGCATGAAGACTATGTTCAGAAATGGCTTAACCTTATTCGGGGTGCGGACTTCCATTCGGCTATTGATGATTTGATACTTGGATCAAAAAAACCAGAAATGCCATATTCAAATAAACGACTACTTTCTCTTCTGACACATACGGTATGGTTCTTGCCGAGCGTGGCATCGTGTTTCGCTATGCGTAATCTACTGAAAGAGAGGCAAAATACGTTCTTTGACGACTATGAGATCAATGTCTGTGCGGGGCGCGGCGCGGGCATTGGAGTTAATGCGCTGTTACCTGTGCAGAAGTCAATGAGAGACCCGCTTAATACAAAGACAATTACACTGACTTGCGGCAAGCTTACAACAGGCGTGACGGTAAAACCTTGGACAGGTATCTTTATTCTCCGTAATCTGTCAAGTCCCGAGACGTATTTTCAAGCAGCTTTCCGGGTGCAAAGCCCTTGGGAAATAGTAGGTGACAAAGGTGAGCGTGAGATTTTGAAACACGAGTGCTATATTTTCGATTTTGCGCCTAATCGAGCGCTCAGACAAATCGCGGATTATAGTTGCAGGCTCGATGTAAGCGAGAGCAACCCTGAAATGAAAGTCAAGGAGTTCATCAACTTTCTTCCCGTGATAGCTTATGATGGCAGTACGATGAAACAGATAGACCCTAAAGAGGTTCTTGACATAGCAATGACCGGAACTTCTGCGACGCTCCTTGCTCGTCGTTGGGAGAGCGCCTTACTTGTTAATGTGGATAATGACACCCTTGCTCGTATCATAGCCAACGAGGGCGCTATGCAAGCGTTGGAAAACATTGAGGGTTTCCGTAGCTTGAAAACGGACATCGACACGATCATCAATCTCTCTACGGAGGTTAAAGAAGTAAAAGCGGCGGGTGATAAACCCACTCCGGATGTGAAAAGAGAACTAACGGAAAAGGAAAAAGAGTATAAAGCGAAACGGAAGATGATTCAGGAAAAGTTAATCAAGCTCGCAACCCGAATTCCCGTATTTATGTATCTGACGGACTTTCGTGAATACAGTTTGAAAGACGTCATAAGGAATATCGAACCCGCCTTATTTAAACGGGTTACAGGATTGGAAGTCAAAGACTTTGATCTCCTCGTTTCGCTTGGCGTTTTCAATAGCGGTGTAATGAATGACGCGGTATACAAATTTAAGCGGTATGAGGATTCAAGCCTTTCTTATACTGGTATCGATAGACATACGGGTGAGGCTGTCGGAGGGTATGACACAGTTCTGCCAAAAGAGGATTATGATCGCCTTTTCAAAGCATTATGATAATTCAATGTTTCAGGTCACTCATATCGCTGGTACCTCATCAGATGGGCGCGAACTCTGTGACAACGATGAAGTTTTGGTTTAGGACTTCATGAAAGAAATCACGGTATTAGAAAACAAATCAAGCAAAGAAAGAGCGTAAAAGGAAAAACCGACCCCAAAAAAATCGGTAACGAGGAATGCGACCGCCATCGGCGCGTACAAAAAAGAATACGTTTACCCGAAGAAAAGCTTGGTACTCTGGCGGCGCCCCGGAGGATTTCCCAAAAACCCGTGCCGAACTTTGGCTTAAGAGAAAGCGTATGAAGGCGGAAGCTATCAGCGGTACGCAGCCACCAGGCCTTATCTCCAAAAATAGGCAAAGCATATGGTACACTTCGTACGAGAGGTGATCGGATGTGTCCAGGCAGAAGTACTCAATTGAAGAAATAGTAGAGATTCTTTCGGCTGAGAAAAAATCTTCCATAGCGGGCGTGTGTAGAAAATATGGAATTAGCGCGTCCACTTTTTATCGTTGGCGGGAACGCTACGCGATCGCTCGTGATCATTCTGGCGCATATTCTTTGGATATCGCGAAGAAGCTCGAGGCCTTGGAGGCAGAAAATGCTGCTCTCAAAAAAGCCTTAGCCGAGAAAGAATTGGAATATACGGTGCTTAAGGAATTCATTGAGAAAAATGATCTTGAAAAGTGAAGGCGAATTTTTTGCCATAGCCGCTTTCACATCTCAGGGTCTCTCGTGCCCACAAGGGCTCCGAAGACGAAGAAACGGTTCTGGAGAGGCGCTTTCAGGAGCTATTTCACTGTGCCCTCTGAGCGAAATTCTGTTTTTGACAAACTTACCAAGCAAAAGATTGGCGTTCTCAGAAACCTTACCGAACAACAATTCTGTGTTCCAGAGACTTCGGCGTTTTTGGAAACGCTGCCGAACTTAAATCTGGCGTTCCCAAACGTTCCCGGTGTGCTCCCAAGAATCTTTCCTCCGTGCTCTCTGTGTTCTCTGTGCGCCTCCCTGTTTTTTGGGAACGCCGACTTTTTAAGTCGGCATGTTTCTTTTTCCAGGAAGGCCCCATCCCTTGCCGGTTTTTCCTCTGTGCCCTCTGTGTCCTCTGCACGAACCCTGCTTCTCTTTTAGCGAAAAACACATGCCAATCGAAAGTTTGGCGTTCCCGGAAACCATGCCGAACTAAAGTTCGGCGTTCCCAGGCGTTCCCAGAATATATGCCGAACTGAAGTTCCGCGCCGAATGTTAAGTGGCGCAAACTCTCTGTGAATCCCCTTCAGCGAATCTCTATAACCCCGAAGAATACGCGCTTAGGGGATTGACTTTTCAATTTCCATAGGCGTATAATGTGACTATTGGGTTTTCAAGAAACAGCGCTGTCTCCTCTGTTCCCAGTATCATCTGGCTCAATTGACTCCAAGAATTCGCGTTTTCTTGGTTAAGACTAGCGTTCGCGAATTTTCCTCTCCAATCTCGTACACCTAATTTTTAGGAGGCTAAACGATGCTCAGAGCATTCCGTTTGGATACTGTTAGGAAGTTTCTTTTAGTATGGTTAGTCGGAGTTATGGTCTTTGTACCGTTTATCACGGGGTTTGCGCTTCAAAATGAACAATCGGCCGTTCTCGTGGACTCAACTCCCTTCATCCCCGGAGAGCCGCTAGACAAAAATGAAATGCGGATCACTTTCATGGGGACTTCGGTGATTCCGCGGAAAGGGCAGGCGAGTAACAGCGTCTTCGTAGAAACGGGTAACGGGGACAGCTTCATCTTCGATATCGGGTCCGGCGTTTCGACCAACTACGTAGCGATGGGGATTCCTTATTCCCGTATGGATAAGGTGTTTTTAACCCACTTGCACGCTGACCATATGAGCGACCTGACGACCCTGTATTGCTTCGGGCCTTCGTTGGATCGCAAGACCCCCCTTAGGCTTTTCGGACCGAGCGGAGATACTCCGGAGTATGGGACTATGGCTTTCGCCGAGGCTTTGAAACTGCTGACCAAGTGGCACGTGGAGAGCTTCAGCTTCACCCCGACGGGTCTCAAGAGCGGGGTCAGCGGCTATGATATCGATGTAAAGGAACTGCCCTATATGGAGGTCGGCGGCGTCGCCTACGAGGAGAACGGGGTCAAGGTCACGCATTTTCCCGCAGTGCACGACCGGAACGGTTCCATTAGCTACAAACTCGAATGGAACGGCCTGTCTATGATCTTCTCTGGTGACACGAAGCCGAACTACTACATGGTCGACCAGGGAAAAGGGGTGGATGTGCTGATCCACGAGATGGTCGTTCCCCCGGAGGTGTGGGCGGCGAAAAACACCGGGATGAAGCCCGGCGACGTGGGGTGGCCACAGGCAATCGCGTACACCACCGCAGTCGAGGACTCCTCACACACGACCCAGAAGGCGCTCGGGTATATTTTGAGCCAAGCGAATCCCCGCCTTGGAGTGGCCACGCACTTCCAGGTGAACGAAGACACGGTGGATAACGCGCTGGAAGATGTCCGCACCTGGTATCAAGGGCCCTTCGCTATCGCCACGGACCTCCTGGTGATCAACGTCTCCAAAGACCGTATACGCCTGCGCTACGCTCAGGTCTCGGATTACAGCTGGTATCCGTCGCCAAAACTGTATCCTCCCGCCCAATTGGCTCCCCCAAAGTATCCGTCACCGCTCGCCCAGCTCAACGAGGAGTTATTGTCGCACGTCATTCCCGCGAGCGTCTACGCAGGAGACACCAAATAATCGCGCATTCAAGTTGAAAAACCCGTTCCTCCTGCTCGAAGCCTTTTTCGCGAGCGTTCGCCTATAGGGTATAATAGAGTAGTTGAGCGTTCGGCTACCGGCGTCGAAGTGTCCCGCTACAACTCGGAAGCGGGGCACTCTCGTGTTTCGTGGCGTCATCGTTTTCGAACAAAAAAGGAGGGACGGGTATGGGTTTCTTCAACAAGGTATCGTTGGGGTTATACGTACTTGTAGCTATTCTGTTTTTACTTTCTTGCGGCGCTTCGACGCCGCCAACACCCTCGCCGATACCGGATTTAACGGATCGGGGGGTCTTTAACGCGATTATGACGGTTGCCGGAGTGTCAGACCCCTTCCAGTACACCCGGGAAGACCATCCGTTCTCTCTTCTTCCGGGTTCGGAGGTTTGGGAGTTTTCCCTCGTCGCACGTCAAAACGTCCTCTACACCGTTCGTTTCCGAGGCGTCCGGGTCAACCCCGTCGGTAGGAAGTACGTTCTCAACCTGAGCGGTCTAGAGAGCGGGAAGTACGCTGTCGAAATAACGGCTTCGAGCGCGTCTTCCGCCCTGAAATCGGGTGGGGCGTATACATCGGCTTCTTCTCGCGATTCTACCGTTTTCTTTTGGATAAGGGTCACCGAGGCGAATCCGGAACGCGTTTTCTATATCTCCCCCACCGGTAACGACACCGGAACAGGGGGCCAGCAGTCGCCTTGGCGAACGCCACACCTGTCCGTTGCGAAACTCGTACCAGGGGATACGTTGATTTTTCTGGATGGAGAGTACGTTTTGTCGGAGTTCGACGAGATCATGATTCCTCCCTCGGGAACGGAAGACGCTTGGATCACTTTAACGGGCGCACCCGGCTGTAAACCGGCCATCAAGGGCGAGAACAACCTGTATTCCGCGATCATCCTCTCCGATGTATCGTATGTCAAAATATCGAACCTCGAGTTCACTTCCGTTACCGGTGAGTACTTCCGAGATGCCATTAACGGGGTGGAGGGCCTGATTAACCATATCGTCCTCGAAGACTTGGATATCCACCATATCGACGAGTTTGGGATCAATTTTCGTGACGTCGAGCATCTCCAGGTTCTGGACTGCCGCATCGTCTATTGCGGGTTTGGGGCAATCGGGGGCCCACCAGCGGAAAACGAAGGCTGGCGACATATCTTGATTCGCGACTGCGACCTCTCCTACAGCGGGCATTATTACCAAGGCGTTGAAGACAACCCGCTCAATCCTTACGATCGACCCGACGGCCTCGGCCTCGAGGCTTCCGACGGACCCATAGAGATCGTCCGTGTCACCGTCCGGCACAACCGCGGGGACGGTCTGGACTCCAAGGCGGCGAACACCTTCATCCATCATTGCCTCGTGTCGAACAACTACGCCGATGGGATTAAACTGTGGGGCGCCGGGTCGAAGGTAGAAAACACCCTCATCTGTGGGACCGGTGACGGTTCGCTCGAATCGGGGTGGTGTCCGTTTGTGATCAGCTATTGGGGTGCCCCAAACGCGACATTCAAGCTGACGAACGTCACGATCGCGGATACCCCGGACCGGCCAAGCTATAGCGCCCACATTCAATACGATTCGA
>Ga0302242_1002436_pt1 | contig 11722 bp, 21 predicted proteins | sample AAG_UR_Lys_MG_FD_193510 | JGI IMG/M metagenome (GOLD analysis project Ga0302242, IMG submission 193510) | Enriched activated sludge microbial communities from anaerobic digester in WTTP, New Holstein, Wisconsin, United States - AAG_UR_Lys | ecosystem: Engineered > Bioreactor > Anaerobic >... | reverse complement strand
GCCCTGTAGGATTGACTGTCTGAGCTTCACCTTCACCGGCTTATCGAATGCGGCCTCGAACAAGGATTTGTACCACCCCGTCGAGCAATGGCAGTATGTATCGGTAGGGAACGGCTCCGTCGTCTGCTTCACCCGCCCGCAGTAGCACCAATCGTAGCCGCCCACAATCGTGTTCTTGTTCTTCAGTTTCAGCCTTCCTCCACCGATGCCCGCTTCATTCAGCTTGGCAAGCAGTCCCTTTACCGATTTCGATTCGTCCATGAACTGCTTTGCCCGTTTCTGCTGCGTAGGACCGCAGCATTTCATCCCGCAAGCCTGCATTACCTTTATCGCCGTGGCTTTGCCCGCTTCTCTTTCAAGACGTTCGACAGCCCTCCTAATCCATTCGGCTTTCTGGGCATAGTCCGATGTCCCATCAAAGTTCTCAGTCTTGATGATGACCTTCTTCGATACTGCGGCCCCGGCTTCGGCGTCGATGCATCGCTTGAACCTAGTCATCCATCCGCCGAGTCTCTGAGCCTTCGCCATTTTCTTCGCCCCTCGTGTAGTTTTACCCATATTCGTTCAGCGGGTGTGCCTCCAACCGAAGCCCAAATCTTCCGCCCAAGTCCTGTAGTCTGACTGCGGCGCTTGGCCCCGGATGATCTGCCTATCGCTTCACGAAAACAAGAAAGTTCTGGTAGGGCAGCAGATCGGACAAATCTTGCTTTGGCGTGAATCCTGCCTGTTCACACAATCGCAGCGTTTCTGCCTTGGGAATCTTGATGGCCTCCGGTGGGCCTTCAGGCAATTTGCCTTCTCGGAAGTCGATCAGGACAAGTCTTGCCCCACTTCGCATCTGGGAGTTGATCGTCTTCAGCCACTCCGACTTGGCTCGAACGTGAAGCAGCACGTCGCACACAAAGACGAGATTTGCGTCGGGCGGCAACCCCGGATCGTCGGGTTTCCCAACCTGCGCCCGGACATTGGGCCACTCTCCAGTGATGACTTTGCGATGTACGTGTCGAACCATCTCCGGTTGGCTGTCGATGGCGATGACTTTGCCTTGGGGTACGGCCTTCGACAAGCGAAACGTGAAGTAGCCTGACCCGCAGCCCAGATCGGCAACCGTCTCGGTGCCGTTCAATTCCAACGCCTTGACGACAGCTTCCGGCTTCTGCCATTTCGCTCGGTCGGCCCGCTCCAGGAACTTGATGTAATCCTCGACTTGCTCGAAGGGCTTCAGTTTCGTGGGATCTATCCCGGCCTTCCGTAGTGGGCACTCGATGGGCGGCAGGGCTTCGGCTGCCAGGCCCACGTTCGTCCCCGTCAGGATGAAGCAGGCGATGGAGGCAAGACGGATCGGGAACTGCAACCGTTGGCGTCGTACAGGCATGACTGGATTCCACGCTGGTCAAGGGTGCGGTGCCGTTGAGCAGGAAGTTCTACGGTCATTCGATTATGGCGAATGAGCGACTTGGCTGGAAGGTCCAGGGCTGCCGCCAAGTCCGCTTGCGGATGGCCTGGGCACGTACACTGGCCGGGCGGCTCTGGTGACCGAAACCTGCAACTAGATCAGCCTCCACTTCTGCTTCGGTAGTTTCTTTGGTGAACACATCAATCACCAAAGGGACCACCGCCCATGACCATTGAATTCTGGCCTCGCCGCTGCCTCACGCCCCGGCCTGCTCCCCGTCCGCCGAAGCCACGGAAACGGCGCTGGCCTCGGCTGCCAATCCCTGCCGGTAAGGCGCACCAGAAACTTTCGCAGGCAATCATCACGTCCGACCATGAGTTGGCCTCGTGGCTTGACGCTGCGTTGAAGCGTGGGCAGATCGTCGGCAGTCCGCATCTGGTTCGTGAATTGAAGAAGCGCCTCGACGACGTGATGGCCCCGCTGACGGACGAGAATTCTCCGTCTTCGCCCCAGGCGTGACCGGTTTCTTTAATAAACGTCGGACGCAACCAACGGAGCCAAAACGATGGACAACCCCGAACTGAACATCCTGCTGCTGATCGACATTGCCCTCTCGGCGTGCCTCCGAGCCAAGAAGCCGGACTGGCTGGCGGACGTTTCTTGCGACAACGACGCCGACTCTGGGGAAATCGTGTTCGAGTTGTCGGATGGGCGCACGTTCGTCGTCAGCACGTCGAGCATCCGGCAACTGGATTGATCCCAGCACCAGTATCCCCAGGAGCAGAAGACATGGTGACCGTGCGAATGACTTCGGAAGTCTTCGGCAGCGAGGAATTCGAGTACGACGACATGGACCAGGCGTTCGACGGAATCCGGCGATTGGTCGCTAACGCCGAATCGGCTGGCGATGGCGTCGAGCGTGTGATCGGCGTCGTGGTGAACGTCGGTGATGGCGACGGCGACGAAGATGACTCCGACCTGTAGGGAACGAACATGACAGAGACCGCCGTAGACGTGACCGACCGGTTCAAGTGCTTGAAGGCCGAACAGCGTGGCGCTGACGTGCTGATCCTGCGGAATCTGGACGATCCCATCCGCCGACCCGACCGCAAGATGGCTCAGTACGAAGTCGAGTACCGCTGGCTGAGCGATCCCCGCTACGTGTGTTGCGTGCAGGGTAGTGAATTCACGTTTTGGCAGGCCGGTGAAATCAAGGGCTGGCAGCACAAGAGCCTGTTCGACCTGTTCCGGCTGTTTCCGTAACGCCGCTGAGGAACATGAAATGAGCACGCCCAAGGTCGTGAGCCTGTCCGAATTGGCAGGCCGTGTGGACATCGAGCCGGGCTACCACGTCGAACTGCCCGACACCGATCACCTTGTCATCGTGGCCGGTGCGAACTACCCGGCTGCTGCAACTCGCTACGACCACCCCAACGTGGCGGCGAGGCAGGACAAGGTTTTCTACACCCGTGCCTACTGGCCGGATGGTCGCAAGAAGTGGTTCCAGCACGCAGGCAGAGACTTCTACTTTGTCATCCCCAGGGGCAAGATCGGTCTCGTTTTCAAAAAAGGCTACTCCTACGTGCCGGTCGTCATCAACGGCCAGACATTCCGCCTGAACGTCAGCGGCGGAACGTTCGACGGCTGGACCGACTCTGTGCGGCAACAGGCCCATGTCGGCATCGCCTTCACCAAGAAGACGCTCGACGTGTTGGCCCAGGTCGCCCTGCCGCCCGTGGAAGCCAGGGGCAAAGTGCCGCTCGAACTTGTGGGGCTGGCGGACAGAGACGCCGCCAATTTCGTGGAGTTGGTGGCCGGTCACGTTTGCCGCAGCCGCCTTGCCGAGGGGCACAAGCTACTTCTGCACGAAGGCTGGAGCTACGAGGGGAGCCGTGGCCCGTTCGTGGTCACATCGAAGCACAAGGCTCGCCGGTACTACATCGCCAAGGGCCATTCGACCTTCCGAGCCGCATACACGTCCATCGACTGGACCGACACGGCTGCGGTGAATGGCTTCGTGGTTGATGGTCCTGCGCAGGAGAACCGGATCGGGTCGGTGGTGCCCTACGTCGATCCGTATGCGAAGGCGGTGTGAGAACAGGCCAATTCTCTTCGTCCTTGCCGCTGCCGCACCGGTCCATCTTGGTGACTTTCAGCGGCAACAAGTCAGGGACACGAACCATGCACCGCCACGAGTTTGATTGCGCCGAATGCGGCCAGCACATCGTCCACGAGTCCGACCTGACCACCGGCCACGGCCTCGACCAGCAGCATCGCAAGGTCTGCTTCGAGTGCTGCGGCAAGAAGGATCGCCAGTCAATGATCGCCACCGGCCACAGCCGCCACCTGCCGCTGTACCTGAGTTCCAAGGACGGCAGGCGTGAGGTCACCAACTGGCCCGGCACGTTGCGGTTCATGGTCACTCGCCATTGGACCAGCAGGCACAACCTGGGCGGCACTCGCACCGATGTGTGGTTCATCGGCCCGGACGGTCGTGTGTGGCATGGGTTTCAGGTTGGTGAATGGAACCAAGTCTGCCACTGCAAGAGAACGAAGCAAAGGGCTGAGGCCGCATGAGCGGCCTCAGCCTTGTCCCACAGGAGCCAGCGACATGCCCCGCAGCAAACTGACCATGAGCACGATCCACACCGGCAGCGGCAGAGTGACCTACAAAGCTGTCCGCAGGGCCATGACCGATGAACCGTACACGATGAGCCTGACGGATACCGACGAAATTCGAGCCGTCATCGCAGCCGTGAATCAAGGCATCGACGGCCACCTTGAAGCGTGCTACGTGCCAGACCGTGGTGACAGCTACGAGGGCGGGCAACGAAAGGCTGGCAAGCTGCTGCTGTGTCACCGTTTGGATTGCACCGTCAGCGTTGAATCCCTCCCCGTTCTGCTGCGCCGCCTCTTTGAGTTGGATGGCGACGAACGCACCGCCGATGCCGGAATGTCGCTCGCCAGCGACATCCTGATGACGCTCGGTTTCGACGAGTACGGCCAGTTCGTTGGGCGGGAGGCACTGGGCTTGGCGTAGTCCGGCACTTCGGCAACTGCGACATTTTTTCGTCTTCGACGGAGGCTGGTCGGTCTATCTTGCTGATCGACGAACGCAACACAACGGAGCCAAAGCTGACATGGCTGGACGATCTCGCAAGCAACGCATTGCCGAACGTTTTGGCGTAAGTCCATCTGACATCCAGTATCGTCCAGGCGTCGGTTGGTTCTACCAGAACCGTCTGTTGCACACTTCTTTCTACGAGCTTCAGCATACGCCCGCCTGGGCGACCAGGGAAATCCGTTCGCTGTGGGCCTGCGAACCAAACTATCACGAAAGGACAGCCCTGTGGGACTGACAATTCATTACGCCCTGAGCAGCAAGACACGTTCACCTGAAAGAGTCAATGCCCTGGTCGAGCAGATGCGGCAACTGGCGATGGACCTGCCGTTCGATTCCGTCGATGGGCAGGTGGCGCACTTCGGCCAGGATGTCTGCCAGCGCTCGCTGGAGGATCTGCGCAGCGACCAGGCGTTGTTCTCCACGGTCCTGGATGCATCCCAGCACGTAGCCGTGCCGTGGCACCGCAAACAGCAGGCCCATGTCTCGGTCCAACCACTGGAGATATTTTCGTTCTGGACCGTCCCCGGTACCGGTTCCGAGTGGGCCAGCTTCGGCTTGGCTCGATACCCCGCCGAGATCGAACTCACGTACTGCCCACAGGACGACGACCGGTTTATCAAGACGGTCAAGACCCGGTTCAGTACGAGTTGGCAGTTCGACTGGAGACGGTGGGAGCGGTGGCTGAAGGGCAACGGCCACCACGGCTGGGAAAGTCCTGAAGACAAAACCTTCCAGCAGCGGCGCAAGATCAAAACGCACCTGGGCGGCTGGCGCTATTCGTCCTTCTGCAAAACCCAGTATGCCAGCAACGCCAAGCACGGCGGCGTCCCCAATTTCGTTAAGTGCCATCTCTGCATGATCCACCTACTGGACCGGATCGGCGCACTGCCCACGGTCAAGGTCCAGACCAACGACGAGGGCAAGTATGGTCGGTCCTTTTACACCGACAATCCGCATGTCGCAGAACCGGTCTACACATGGCACGAGGGGCAATACGACGTGAAGGCCCTCGTCGAAGAAGTGGGCGAATGGAATGAAATGATCGCCGGTCAGTTCGGCGCATTGAATGACCTGCTCAAGACCAACGCAACAGGCATGGGCATCGAGTCCCCGATCACCGACTTCCCTGACTTCGAGCGGCTGGAGTTCAAGGAGCAACAGAACATCGGCCCGTTCCTGCAAGCCATGAAGCAACTGGCCGACCAGGAACGAACGAAGCAGGCGGCAAAGTCGGCGTGAGGGCCGACATTTTCTCGCCCTCCCCCGGCACTGGCCAGTTCATTTCCATGTTCATCAACGTCACCCCAACGGAATCCAAAGCCATGCCCGCATTCTTGAAGATCGAAAACGTCGGCGTCTGTCCGCCCGAAGGGTTCACCGTTCTTGGTGTAAGTCTGGCGGATACATCCGATCAACAGGGCGTGATTGGTCAGTTCGGCAGTGGCAACAAACACGGCGTTGCCGTCTGCCTGCGAAACAACTTGGCCCCGGTCGTGTTCTGTGGCACGCTGAAGCTGGAGTTCTTCACCAAGCCGCAGACCGTGGCCGACTCGAAGGCCAGCAAGGACTTTGCCCGTGTCTGCGTGCGCTACGGTGGGACCGATCCCACAACCGGAGCCAGTCGGTCGAGCAGCGAAGACCTGGGATTTGTGCTGGACTACGGCAAACAGGACTGGAGCGATGTCGCCCTGGCCCTGCGTGAATTTGTGTCGAACGCAATCGACCGCAGCATCCGTGAGCACGGCGACTGGCGTAGCGTCAAGATCGAGATCGTGGATGAAAGCAGGGTCCGTGCCAAGCGTGACCACACCCGTGTCTTCGTCCCGCTCACGCCGGAAGTCCTGGCGTTCTACAACGATCTGGGGAAGTGGTTCCTGCATTTCTCTGAGCCCGAAGCGCTGACCAAAGCGATCCTGCCGAAGGCGAACCGCAACCTGGGCGACCGCAAGGCGGCTGTCATCTACCGCCGTGGTGTGCGTGTTCGTGAGTTCGAGAGCAGCGACACGGAATCGCTGTTCGACTACAACTTGAACGACCTCACCATCGACGAGGCCCGTAAGGCGTCCGACTGGGACGTGCGACACAACTGTGGCCGTGCGCTGGCCGGTGCGGACAGGGAAGTCCTCGCCATGCTGTTCGACCACCTGCTCAACAGCGAGCAGCCTGCGTGGGAATGGTCTTTTGATGTCTACTCCTTGCAGCAGTGGGATGGTGCCGAACAGGAAGAACGCAAGCGGCTGAACTGGCAGGAGGCGTTCGCACAGGTGGCCGGTGAAACCGCAGTCCTGACTGGCGAGGGGACCGCCGATCAACTGGAACGGAAAGGCTACAGGCCGGTGAAGGCACCGGAAGGGTTGGTCAATGCCGCCGCCCGCTACGGCGTTCGGACCCCGGCCAAGGTGCTCTCGCAGGACGAGCTATCAGGTCGGCACGTCACGGAACCGAGCGACTCGGCGCAGGCTGCCGTGGAGTTTGTGTGGGGTGTCGTCCATCGCCACGGCCTGGACAACGGCAAGGAAAAGCCGCCCGTCCGTTGCTTCACTTCGATCCTGGACGCCGAAGTCATGCTGAACGGTTACTACCGTGATGGCGTGGTCTACATCAATACCGACCTTGCGCCGTGGGGCGTGACCGAGGTGCCCCACCTGTCCAACCACCTGCTCCAGGTGGCGTTGGAGGAGGTGGCACACTACGTGACCGAGGCGACCGATAACAGCCGAGATTTCCAGCAATACCTGCTCGACCTTTCGGTGCGACTGACCAGGGCCGCATGACACAGGGAGATCATCATGGGCAAACCGCTATTCGACTTGGGACGCACGTTGGCAACGCCGGGCGCACTGGCGGCGCTGGAGACGGCTGGCGTGTCGCCTGCCTCGTTGCTGTCACGTCATGTCACCGGCGACTGGGGAACCCTGAGCCAAGGCGACAAGCGGGCCAACGACGAGGCCCTGACCTACGGCAGCCGGATTTTGTCAGCGTACCTGCTGCCCACCAAGGTCAAGGTTTGGCTGATAACCGAAGCGACCGACGACGAGGGACGGCGGGCGGCGACCACAATTCTGCTGCCGGAAGAGTATTGATCGTCGCCGTCCTGGAAACCGGATTTGTGCGGATCAAGTTGCAAAATTGATTATTTTACAACTGAACCCGACTTCCTCTGGAGTTTGTTCCATCAGCCCCCCGTTTCGTCAGGCTGTTGACACCCCTTTGTTCTTCTGGGACTCCTTCCGAACTTTTCCCGGAGAAGCTGTGTCCTAATGGCGGGTTGGTCCCATCCTTGGGAACGGCCCGCTGAAACGCTCATTTCGACGACCGGCGACATCCACGAGGGGCCGGTCCCCAACCTGCCGAGCATGCCTGCCTTGGAGATTGGTGGTACTCGTGGGGCGGTCCTTCGGGGCCGGACAATGAGCAGCCGCTCGGTGAATCCAAGCCTGCGGTTGCTCGGCAACCGCAGGCATCTTGAAAAGGATTCGACCGTGAGCACTCATCTCTCCCGCTTCTTCCGCCAGCGACGACTGGCGTTGGGCCTGCGCCCAGGCCAAGTCGCCGAACGAACCGGGCACCGCAACTGCAAAACCGCAAACCTGATTTGCTTGTTCGAGGAGCGTGGCGAGCTCGATCCTGGCTTGTTCACCAAGTTGCAAGCGGCGCTCGGCATCACCGATGGCGAAGTGGCGGAGCAGATGGAGCAAGATCGCCGTGAACACTTCCAGGCGTGGCTGGAATGGGTCAATGAGCCCGTCGAACCGGAGTTGACCGTGCGTGCCATCCCTGGCTTCTTCATCGGGCACAGGCTGCCCGAGGGGCTCGAATCACTTGAGCAAATGGAAGAGTACGCAAGCCAGTTCGCCAAACGTTTCCACAAGATGGTTTGGTTGACCCCAGGGACACGCAAGTTCACCGTTCGGTACGACGAAGACGGCAACAAGATCTGCGTAACCGAAGCAACCCCAGACACCATGACAACGCCCTGGATGCGGCTCGCCAAGGGCCGACATAAGTTCTTGTTTGGGTTGGGCGACGGCGGCGGGATAAACATGAAGCTGTTGGATCAGCCGCAACTTCCAACGCCCAGGCACCAGCCAGACACCTAACCAACAGAAAGGGAAAGGTCATGTGGATTTTCACACGTCACGGTTTTGTTGATCTCGTTCAAGATCCCCGCCCGGAACAGGCTGACAAATTGCTGGTCCGAACGCAACTACAGGAAGACATGAATGCCTTCGTCCGCCTGCTTGACGAAGCAAGCGGCAGCGCTCACACCATCGGGCCGGCTTTCGACGGCGATTACCGGTTCGTGACAAGTGCTGCCAAGGACGTGGTGGCGCAGGTTGTAGCCCGCCTTGTCGTTGGGATCGACTATCGCAAGTTCAAGCAAGCGGTCCACTTCGACCTGGGCCGTGACAACACCTACGTGGTCATGCTCGGCCCCAACGATCTTCAAGTCGCCAAACTGTTGAGGCAGCCATGATCGAGTTGGGCAAAGTGATCGTTCACGACAACGCCGACATGGAATTGCGGCGCTGCAACCACCGTGTTGAGGAGTTTCTCGAAAAATTCCGCAACGCAGACTTCGGGGACATCGACGCCGACGTTCGGCAATTCAACGAAGCGGCGTTGAGGGATGGCGGCGACGTGCTCGGCATCTACGAAATGTGTTCGGGTTTGCAGCTTTGGATTATTGGGAACGGCAAACAAACCGACGTGGTGCTGCCGTAGCGAACGAGGGAGAAAGCGATGAGCGACGAACAGAAAAAAGAACAGCCGGAAGTCGAAGAAGTCGTGACGGACTTTGGTGAGGTTCGAGTCCGGTCAGGGTTCGAGGTGGAAGAAGTGGAACCCGGCGTCGTTGCCTTCAACATCTTCGGGCCGGTCTTCGAGTTCGATGACGACGAGGACCTGGACGACGACGAAGGCGACGAAGAACCGGAGCCCCAACCGTGAAACCGAATCCCGTTTTGATCCTGTTGGCGATCATCGCCGGTGGCTGGCTGTTCGTCCAGATGGTGGGGGCGTGCATCGGCCTCGTGGGCATCGGCTTCGGTTCTTCCCCTGGCGTGGCCGTGGTTGCAGAATTCTTGATTGCCGTTGGACTGGCCATCCACGCCCTGACCACTGGAATGCGAAAATGATCCGGCGTATGAAAGCCAAACGACGATTGAAGGCCGAGCAGCAGTTCGTCGAAGCCGTCACCGACTTCGTTGTGGGCCTCGGCACACGCCCCGGCACGTTCTACGATTACGCCCTGGACACGCCTGCGGGCCTGCTGCACATCAGCGTCCACGAAGGCTGGGTGGCAACTCGGTTCGAGGACGTGGACCAGGGCCTAGCCTTCACTGAATCGTGTGGCCGGTCGTCCAATCCCTATTCGGGAAAGTGGAACTTCCATTACACCGACATGCTCAGCATCAACGTCATCTTGGCCGATCTACGGTACTGGTTCGGCCTGCTCATGGCCTGGGAACCAACATCATGAATCTGATCGGACTCACAGACACGAAGCTGGCGGCTTTGTACCGGCAGGTTAGCAACGAAGTTGAACGTCGTGCCCGGATCGCAGCCAACGGCCATGACGCCGCCGCCCTGGTCCACGGGAACGAAATGGCAAAAAGGGCGCTGGTGGTGGCCGCTGCCGGTGGTCATTCGCTGCTGCTGGTCGGCCCGGCGAACTGCGGCAAGTCGATGCTGCGGGCGGTGGCGCTGGAGCTTGGGCTGGGCCAGACATTCGAGGCTCGGCCCTGCCCCTGCGGCAACTACTCGAACCCCTGCGCCGGTTGTTCATGCACGGCCCCCCAGATCGAACGGCACGTCCAGAAGTTCCCAGTGGCGGACATCACGGTCGAGGTAGTCCGCCCCCCGGAGCGTGAAATGCGGTCGTCGGGGACCACCCTGGCTGAAATGCGGAAACAGATCGAGGCCAAGACCGACCACAGTGCGCTGGACCTGGACGACGTGACCAGCGGTCTGCTGCGAACGGCGGTCGTGGAACTGGGCGTGGACCCGGATGTGCGGCGACGGATCATCGCCGTGGCCAGAACCATCGCCAACCTGGACCGGCGTGAACGGATCGAGGCTCCGCATTTGATGGAGGCCATCAATTACAGGGGGTTCGTCCGATGATGGGTGTGTTGGCAGCGGTTGGGGCCGTGGCGGGCGGCATCTTTGCAATTGGGTTTACCAAGGGTCTCGTCGAAGCCCTGTTGGATCAACACCGCCGCAGAAAGCGTTGATCGAGGAACTGGAGCCAGCGCCGGAACTGCGGGTTATTTGGCCGGATGAACAGCCGCCGACACGGCGAAGGCGTGGTGGTCGGGGGTGAAGACGCCACGTCGGGCGGAGCCGACGTGGCGTGGTTGCCACTTGTTGCCGCATGGCAGCCCCTTCCTTTTCTCACCAAACTGCGAAGCCGCCGCAATCCCAGAGAAAAGATACCCACCGCTTCAATTCGTGATCGCTGATGGAGTGGGCGGGCCGTGTTTCGTCTTCAGAAAGTCGGGCCTCATCGGCGGCAATGGCAATTAGCCCACTCTCCCTGATGATCCGGACGCCCAGGTCAACAGCGTAGCCATCCACATTGTGCTCCAACCACTTACTAAGCCTGATGGCCATCTCTGTGCATACAGATTGATCGAGGGGTCCAGCACCGTTGTTTCGCCGCATGGCGACAAGAAGCTGGGCATCAAGCAGATCAGCGCACAGCGTCGAGAGCAGGTCGAGCAGCGCAGGCCATTCAAGAATTGTGAACTGTATTTCCTCGCCAACCGGTGAGCTTGGGTTGCGACCGCAAAGATCCATTACCACGGGCGTGCCTCCAAGAACTTAGAACAATCTCTGGGCGGGTGAAGTTCACCGTTTTACCGCCGTTCCCGTCGTGTCTTGCTCACCCGGTCCTCATCTTGGCGTCGGCAAAGCAGGCAGTCTGAATTCACGCAACAATCATGGACCATTCAGCCACAGCTCGACAAATCGTAGGTGCTATTTGGTGCGCAGTTGAGAACACCACCGTGCCATCCACCTCAATCGAGCTTCAGACCGTTCGTGATAGCTTGAGCAGCCATTCGTTCTAACCTGGACATGCCCTGATAGGTCTGCAAAGTGAATGGTCGGCTCCCTATTCGGGCTGTGACTTCGCCCTCCTTTCCACCTTCCCATTCTCCCACCTTTACTTGTTGGTCAAGCCCAGGAAACTCTGAATT
>Ga0302242_1002434_pt1 | contig 11724 bp, 6 predicted proteins | sample AAG_UR_Lys_MG_FD_193510 | JGI IMG/M metagenome (GOLD analysis project Ga0302242, IMG submission 193510) | Enriched activated sludge microbial communities from anaerobic digester in WTTP, New Holstein, Wisconsin, United States - AAG_UR_Lys | ecosystem: Engineered > Bioreactor > Anaerobic >... | reverse complement strand
TCTTACCTATCCTGCAGACGGTGAAAATCTTCTTCCTGCTACGGGTTTTGATCTGGAATGGGAACCTGATTTGATTAATGGTGCACAACCGGAGTATTATGCTGTCTATTTATCTCAGGAAGGAGAAGATCAAGATCTATTCTTTAGTACTGAATTCCGCTTTGAAACAGAGAATACTCACTTCAATCCTGTAACTGAAGGAGAAATGACTTTCAACTATAACGAGCGTTGGTTCTGGACTGTGGAAGCATTTATAGGTTCCGTCTCTGCGTATGTATGGCCCCCTTATATGTTCAACATCACACCTCAACCTGGAATTTTGGGAGTAAATCCTCCTTCACTAACTCAAACACTTACTCTTCCGGATCAGATAACAGCCACACAGCAATTAACCTTAAGCAACACAGGAGAACTTCCTCTAAATTATCGGATTCTAATTGAAGAAACAACAGACCGCAGAAGTTCTATTATCCCTTCAGAACAAATGACAGTTCCCATTCTCAATCCTGAAGCTGGTAATTATACTGAAAACGCTCCAGTTCAGGGAGCTGTTATTGAACCTCAGAGCCGAATTCTCTTTGATCTGCAATTCTATTATCCTACACAAGTGAATGACGGTGAATATGCAATAGTTTGTGACGATAATTACTTCTATGTATCTGTATGGAGTGCTGCTTCCTTCCATAAGTATGATCTTTCGGGTAATTTCTTGGAGACATTCTCCGTAACAGGTGTTTCCTCTGGTTTGAGAGATTTAACTTACGACGGAACATATTTCTATGGAGCTGCTGTAGCAACTACAATCTACCAGATGGATTTCAATACTCATACCTTAATTGGAACGATAACTGCACCTTCCAGTGTGCGTGGTATTGCTTACGATGAAAATAATGATGCCTTCTGGGTAACTTCCAACTGGTCCTCCCCTCTTTATTTAGTCAGTAGAACTGGAACTACTTTACAAACCCTTACTACGGCTGCAACAAGTATGGGTGGTCTGGCATGGGATAATTTATCCGGACCTGAACCTACTTTGTGGGCAAATACTCAAACCGGAACAAATCTGAATACCTTAGTTCAGATTGATCTCAATGATGGCCACATTCTTCAATCCTTCAATGTAGATGCTACTGTTGTTCCTGGTTTGCCAACTTCTGGTTATTCAGCCGGTGGTTTATGTATAGCGAAAAACCTGATTCCTGGAACTGCAAGCTTGGTTGCTATGGCACAAAATTATGCCTTCTACGGTCTGGAGCTGTGCACTATTATAACTTGGCTTAATGCTGAACCTGCTACAGGAACAATCAACCCCGGTGAAACACCCGCAGTTACTGTATCCTTTGATGCCTCTAATCTTGATGTGGGAACCTATTCTGCCAACCTTACCTTCACACATAATGGTGAAAATGAACCGATAGTAGTTCCTGTCACTTTGACAGTAGGAGGTATTTATCCAGCTGTATTTTCCATTACTCCCGATGTTTCTGTTGATTTTGGCACAATAGAACAGTTAAATCCCGTAGTTAATACCTTTACTATTACCAATACCGGCGGTTCAAGTCCCGTTCCTTTGACCATTTCTGCAGGTGATATTTATCTGACTAATGATGCAGAAAATAACTTTCTTATAGACGCACCTGGTCTTCCCGTGTCTTTGGGTCATAATGAAACATACGAGTTTTCGGTCTCCTTCATTCCTCAAACGACAGGAGCAAAAACCGCTACCCTGAATGTCCAGGATAATCTTTCCGGTAAGGTATTGCATACTATTACTCTAAGCGGAAATGCCATAACGGAACAAATCTATATCCCTGTAAATCTTAATGCTACCGTAACAGATCAGGATGTCCAATTGATTTGGGCAAATTATAGCGGTATTCCAGGAAGTCCTGGTTGGTTGCATTATGATGATGGTGAAAACTATGACGCCATAGGGACAGGTGGTACCGGCACTTTTGATGTCGCTATCAGATTTGATTCCGGAACAATGTATGGATATGCCGGAATGGAACTTACGAAAGTAAAATATTTCCCTGTGTCTGCTAATACATCCTATACTATTAAGGTCTGGACAGGTAATGACGGAACGCTTGCTCCTTCCAATCTGGTTTATTCTCAAGCTCATACTCCCACTGTAAATCAATGGAATGAAGTAGAACTAAATACACATATTCCCATAACCGGAACTCAAGCTTTATGGATCGGTTATGAATGTGTAGTAGCTACTGGCGCTGATTATTATCCAGCCGGCTGTGATGCAGGTCCTGCTGTAGTTGGTTATGGAGATTTGATTTCACTGGGAACTTGGGAAAGTATGGCAACAGCATATCAATTGGATTATAACTGGAATCTGCAGGGATATTTTGATATTCCTACAGGTGGGAAAGCTCCCCGGTTACTCAGTATTCCTGTAATCAATAAAGAACTGCCTTCCAGGGAACATTTGGCTGTCCGATTCACAACTTCCGGTAACAGCAATCCTCCTACCCGGGTTCTGCGTGGATTTAATATCTTTCGTAATGATATACAGATAAATACTGAACTGGTGCCCACTACTACTTATCTTGATCAAGGTGTACCCTACGGAAGTTACACTTATACAGTGCAAGGTGTTTATTACAGTGCTTTATCCCCAATGTCTGATCCTGTAGTTGTTAATGTAACACCTCCTATTCCTTACCCTCTACCTTTTGTGGAAAACTGGAGTAGTTCCAACTTTACTACTAATCAGTGGAATACAACTGCAACTAACTGGATTATTAGCACATCTAATGGTTTGGAAGCACCATCTGCTTCCTTCAGTTGGAATCCCCAAACAACAAATTATCAGGAATATCTTACGAGCTGGTATTTGGATGCCACCGGGATTTCTAATGTAAAATTCAAATTTGATATGGCATTGAATAATTTCAGCACTGATGCCGAAAACTTGTTAATACCTCAGGTTTGGGATGGAACTACCTGGCAGACATTAGATACCTTCTCTTCCTTTGATAATGCTGGAGATGGTTATGCATGGGATACCTATGTATACGATATCTCAGCTTATGCAAGTAACCGGATGTTCCGGATCAGATTCCTGGCTGCAGGTGAAGATTCGTACGAAATTAATTACTGGTATATTGATAATATCGTTGTGGAAGCAATTCCCGCAACTTTGCCTCAGCCAACTCTTGCTATTGACTATGATGGAACCAATGTGAACCTTACTTGGGATCCTGTTCCCGGAACCGACTGGTATCTGATTTACGCTGCTACAGATCCTTATGGTACTTATGACTATCTTGGCTACTGGCCTGCCAGCTATGGAACTGCTCTTAGTTTCACACCTAATAGTAAAGAATTCTATCAGATTAAGGCCTGCTCTATGGAACTTCCTGTAATTCCCCCGACCAAGGGATATAATGTGTTCCATAAGAAAATACCTAAAACTGTTGCAAACAGAAAGTAACTTATTTAATCACAGACAATATGCCCCCGTGTTTTTTGCGGGGGCTTTTTTTTATTTTGACTTACAATTTTGCCACAACCATCACGAAAACCACAACCCGACGCTTGTTTTGACTTACTATTTTCACTTACCCTCCAGGTATCCACATCCCATAAACATCTTCATTTGCAACCGAGTTATAACTTGTTTCCGAATTAAAAAATTGTGAGTTAAAACAAGAACCCCGCACATTTTCAACCGCACTACAACAAACTCACGAATTCCAAGGTCACGGAAAAACAAGAACCCCGCACACCGTCAACCGAGCTACAACAAACTAACGAATTCCAAGGTCACGGAAAAAATATATATTCATCCACTCCAGAAATGTGGGGTAGGAATTGTTCAGAATTTGTGACTTCGGGGGATACTTTTGTTTTAACTCTAAACCGAGCTTCAGTTTTGAAAGTAGAAGGCAGGGAATAACATTTCCTGTTGCGTCTGCATATAGTTGCAATTACAAAAGAATCGGTTTAGAGTCAAAACTTCATCGCGTCTGCATATAGTTGCAACGATGCTTGTTTTGACTCACAATTTTCACTTGTCATCCAGGTATCCACATCCCACAAACATCTTCATTTGCAACCGAGTTATAACTTGTTTACGAATTAAAAAATTGTGAGTTAAAACAAGAACCCGCACACTGTCAACCGAGCTACAACAAACTCACGAATTCCACGGTCACGGAAAAACAAGAACCCTGCACACCGTCAACCGAGCTACAACAAACTCACGAATTACACGGTCACGGAAAAATATATATTCATCCGCTCCAGAAATGTGGGGTAGGAATTGTTCGGAAATAGTGACTTCGGGGGATACTTTTGTTTTAACTCTAAACCGAGCTTCAGCTTTGAAAGTAGAAGGCAACGAATAAAATTTCCTGTTGCCTCAAAATATAGTTGCAACGATGCTTGTTTTGACTTACAATTTTGCCACAGCCATCACGGCAAACACAACCCTCAATTTATAAACACTATCAACTGAACTACAAATGGTCTCCAAACTTCAAAATTGTGAGTTAAAACAAGAACCCTGCACACTGTCAACCGAGCTACAACAAACTCACGAATTACACGGTCACGGAAAAAATATATATTCAGCCGCTCCAGAAATGTGGGGTAAGAATTGTTCAGAATTTGTGACTTCGGGGGGGACTTTTGTTTTAACTCTAAACCGAGCTTCAGCTTTGAAAGTAGAAGACAGTGAAAAAAATTTCCTGTTGCCTCAAAATCTCGTTGCAAACACAAAAGGGTCGGTTTAGAGTCAAAACATCATCGCGTCAAAATTTCACCCAGAACCCGCACACTGTCAACCGAGCTACAACAAACTCACGAATTCCGCTATCGTGTAAGAAAGTATTATTTGTTTTCTTCCCGAAAGTATTTATCATATCTAATAAAAAACAGGAGATTTCCGAATGCGTACAAAAATGATTCATCGTTCCCTCAACACTTATTTCCATATCGTAAATCATTCTATTGATGGCAGAAAACTTTATTATGATCCTGGTGATTATAAAACCTATCTTTACTTATTTAAAAAGGAATTGGACTATAAAGTAACTGTGATTGCCTATTGCCTTATGCCCAATCATTTTCATTTTCTTTTGCGTCAAAATGCACCTGAAGCAATTAGTTCATTACTGGAAAGAACTCACAAACGATATGCACGCTATTACAATAAAAAATATAACTTCAAAGGAAGGATATTTCGCAGTCCCTTACATCATATTGAAACACCAACGGAAAATTATCTCTTCAATGCTTGTGCTTATATTCATGCTAATCCTGTTCAGGCAGGTTTAGTAGGTTTTCCCGAAGAATGGGAATATTCCAATTTCAGGGAATATATCAGGATGCGCAAAGGGAAATTATATTCAGAACAATTTCTGATGGATTATATCGTGAATCCGGAAAAATACAGATTGAAAGTTATTGATATAGCATGGAAAAAGTCAATGCAAAGAGCATTTGAGAAGGATAGCATTTGGTTTTGATTTACAATTTTGCCGGTGCCCTCACGGAAACCACAACCCGACGCTTGTTTTGACTTACAATTTTGCCGGTGCCCTCACGGAAACCACAACCCTCAATTTATACACACTTGCAACTAAATTATTAATGTCCTCCTCATTTCAAAATTGTGAGTTAAAACAAGAACCCTGCACACTGTCAACCGAGCTACAACAAACTCACGAATTCCACGGTTACGGAAAAAACAAGAACCCTGCACACTATCAACCGAGCTACAACAAACTCACAAATTCCACGGTCACGGAAAAAAATATATATTCAGCCGCTCCAGAAATGTGGGGTAGGAATTGTTCAGAAATAGTGACTTCGGGGGGTACTTTTGTTTTAACTCTAAACCGAGCTTCAGCTGTGAAAGTAGAAGACAGTGAACAAAATTTCCTGTTGCCTCAAAATATAGTTGCAATCACAGAAGAATCGGTTTAGAGTCAAAACATCACCGCCTCAAAATATAGTTGCAAACACAAAAGGGTCGGTTTAGAGTCAAAACCTCACCGCCTCAAAATATAGTTGCAACCACAAAAGAGTCGGTTTAGAGTCAAAACTTCAACGCGCAAAGCATATTGTCTTATCATTACGGACTTAATACTCACTTCATCCGTAATGGGTAAGCAATGGGTAAGCAATGCTATTAAGGAAGAAGTAAAGTATGTGAAAAAAAATCAAGGAAAAAGACAGAAAAAAGATGATTTTCTGCTTGACATTTTTCCTTTATGCATTATCGTATAATTGTAGTGTACGGTAGAAAGATGTATATAGAGTGATAAAAAACAAGTGCGAGAAAGAAAGGATTTTCTCTCCCAGATTACACAGTTTTCATCTTGATTTCTCAGATGGAAATAGATAAGGGAAAAACAGGATTACACAAATTTAGAGGGACTTTTTTTTACGAGATAATGGCAAAGGAAAAATCCTGCTAATCCAGTTGATCCAGTTATCTGCGTTCTATTTTTTGGTGAATCCTGGGATCGTTATTAGTCCTCCCTGCCAAACAAATTCGTAAAAAGGAAAAAATTTGAAATAAAGATGATTTTTTGCTTGACAGGATTTTATCCTTATACATAGTGGTCTTTGTAGCGTGCGATGCTATAAATGTATATAGAGTGTAATGTGCGATGAAAGTTATTTTTAACCTTTTCAAAAGCAGGCGCATAACCATTCTGCAAGATAGGCAGAATAAAAATGCGTAATGTTTTTTTTAACTCTTCAAAAACAAATGCCGGGGAAAAATAATAAAATAACTACCGGATAAAGAAACAATGTCGTGCTGTGGTTTCGTTAAATAAAGCGAAATCAAAGACACAAAAACTTAATTTTTATAACTAAATATCATTTCCTTATAGGAGGAATGTTATGAAGAAATTTATATTACCGCTGCTGCTGATTCTTGCCGTTGGTATGCTCGCAGCGGTCGAATCAGAACCTTCCGAAGTAGTCGGATACTTTAAGAAAACCATAAATGCAGGTGTATTTCAGACATTTACATTACCTTTTGCATATAGTAGCTTTAGTGTAAATGATATAATAGGAGATCAGTTTGCAGAAGATGATTTTATTATGGATATTAATTTTGGTATAAGTACTACATATTATAGTGGTTACGGTTGGGATGGTGACCTTACTGATCTGGAATATGGAAATGCTTACTATGCGAAGCGTGCTATTCCAAATGGACAAAATACATATTATTTATTAGGTAAAGTTGATCCTCAAGCTTTTACTAAAACTATTTTGGGTAATGGATACTGTACTGCATTTGGATTAAATGAAGCAACACCCATTAATATAATTGGGGCTGAAAGTCCATTTGGGATTCTACCTTCCGAGGATGATTTTGTATTAGAAATTGATACTGGTATATCAACCACATACTATGAAGGTTATGGTTGGGATGGAGATTTGCAAGTTATTACTCCTACCTATGGATATTATTATAAATCTGCTATAGGTTCTAATAGCTTTGTCTGGACATATACACCTTCAAGATCCTACCTTAACAAACAAGACCTTTCGGGTTCTAAAGTAAAGAAATAAGGGAGTATATGATGAAAAAATCAAAAGAAATTATAGTAATTGCCCTATTCTTATTAGTGGCTTTTACACTATTTGCCCAGAATGCTCAAGTAAAATTCCTAGATGATACTAATACAACTTGGGGTTATTTAAATCTTGAATATCCTGGTGGAAGTTATCCTACTGGTGCTGGTAATGCAACTAATAGATGGAAAATGGTAGTATATAGAAGTACTGACAATATTATAGACCCACTTGTTAATGGTTTGCCCACAGGCGATGATGTAATTTTAACAAACCCAGCTGATAATGATAATCCAGCTATACTAAATGTTAATATTGCTCCAGGAACTTCTGGGAAATTGAATTTAAGTGCTGCTGTTGTCTGGGATGGTTATATGCCAACTTACATATATGGACGTATTTTCAATTCTATTGACCCCGCAACAGCCACAAAATATATGACATTTACAGCTCCCTTTCATGTTACTGTTGGACAACTCTTTAGTATTCCTATAATTCCAGATTATGGTTGGAAGACGGATCCTGTATGGTCTCCTATATTTCCGGTAACTGATACTTGGACATATAATTTAGCTATATCAGCATCCGATAATGGAGCTTATGAGTTTACCGATCCCCAGGGTGGAGTTCATACTACACCTGCCACTTTAACTGATGGACCTGGTGATGAAGCAAACGGACTTTTGGGAACATATACTGTAACCAGTGAACCTCCAGCAGGTTTTACCTGGCAATCTATAACAATTGAAGTGGTTGCAGGTGATTTTACTGCTGCAAAGACAGATTATGTGTATAATGCTGCAAAGCAGTTTGTGCTGGTTCCAATACCGGATACTTATACTTACAATCTGCATATTCAAGGACCTGAGGGCTATGCTGTAACAGGACCTACTGCAGAATTATCCGGAACAATACCTTATATTGCAACTTCCACTGATGTTAATGACTTAGTAGGTAATTATACAGTCGCAGCTCCACCTGCAGGTTATCAATGGGTAATGAATCCTATTACCGTTAGAGCTGATATGTTCCAGTTAGTTACTACAAAGAACGGTGGAATGGATAAGGTTGTTTTGGGAAGCAGAACTAATGGAGCCAAGACACATTATGTATATGAAGCAACCATCACCTTCGCTTTAGAACTAATTCCTGTAGAAGATGTATATCATTTAACGGTAACCTCTTCAGAACCGGGATATGGAATCCTGAAGGGTGGTAATACTACCGGTTATTCTACCGACTATACATTTAGTGCTGCTACTGCGGATGAATTAATTGGTACCTATTCTCTGGCAGATCCTGGAGCAGGTTTTCATTGGGTTCCTGCAGAAATTGAAGTATTGGCAACTGATTTCACTGCTGCTAAAGGTGGAAAAGTTACTTATAGCTATACTATTAATTTTGTGAAAACCCAAAATGAAATAACTGATATAACCAATCCTCCTGACGATGTAACTATAGAAGAATTAACTAATCCAGCAGAATATCCTACTAACCTAACTAATTTAGATCCTAATGCAGCAAATGCGATATGTTATACTATTAATACTACTGGAGTTTGGAATATAACAGTTCACAAACCTACTGGATGGTTAGGAAATTGGTATTGCTGGATTCTAGTGGGAAATAATAACTTAATTGGTGCCGAACCACTACCAATACCTGCCGATCAGTCATCTTATACATTTATGGGTGTTGATTTTGGTACAAGAACCTCCGGTAATATCTATTTCAATCAGAGTGGTTTTGAAATGAAAGTGGAAGGAATAGCCTGTGATTTTTATAACATTGTGGATGGTGGTTCATTACCTCCAGCTTTTCTGACACCTTCATCTAATATAAAAATGTATACTATTACAGCAAAAGGAACTTGGAATGTTAAAGCATATAGGCCAACTACTTATACCGGTCAATGGTATTGTTGGTTTTACCAAAATAATGTTTTAACCCCAGCAGCTAATCCAATTGCTTTTGATGCTTCTTATACCTTTACAGATGTATACTTTGGTAGTGATTTCAAAGGAACAGCTCAGGTAATATTTGACGAGTATGATTCAACATTGCCGGTGGAATTGAGTTATTTTGCGGCAACGCTCACAGCAGAAAACTTTGTGAATATTGTCTGGACAACTCAAACCGAGACCAATATGAATGGTTTCAATATTTATAGGAATGATGGTTCCGATAATCTTGCCAGTGCAATTCAAATTGCCTATATTCCTGCCACCAATACCAGCACCACACATAACTATGAGCATCTTGATAATAAAGATTTAGAGAATGGTCATACTTATTATTACTGGCTGGAATGTGTGGAAATAAGTGGCCACAGCACCTTTAACGGACCTCGTTCTGCTTATATAGATGGACCTACTACTCCAGAACTTCCAAATTGCACCACAATGCATAATGCCTATCCGAATCCTTTCAGAGCCGGCAGCGGAACAACTATTGCCGTAGAATTGAAAAAAGGTGACAGCGGAACTGTTACCATTTATAACATTCTTGGTCAAGTTGTGAAGACCTTCTCTCTAACTGAAGGAACAAATAATTTGAATTGGAATGGCCGTGACAGCAAAGGCAACCTTTGCGGAAACGGAATCTATTTCTACAAACTGAGTACGAATTCACTGAACCAGACAAAGAAGATGGTGATAGTGAAGTAACGCATTATAGCGTTTACACATTCGTAAAATAATATGTTCGCCCCGGAGAAAGAAACTTCGGGGCGAATTTTTGTTTTGACTCTAAACCGAGCTTCAGCTTTGAAAGTTGAAGACAGTGAATAGCATTTCCTGTTGCGTCTGCATATAGTTGCAAACACAAAAGAGTCGGTTTAGAGTCAAAACCTCATCCCCGATGCTTGTTTTGACTTACAATTTTGCTACAACCATCACAGAAACCACAACCCTCAATTTGTGCACACTTACAACTATCTTTCAACTGGTCTCCAAACTTCAAAATTGTGAGTTAAAACAAGAGCCCTGTACACTGTCAACCGAGCTACAACAAACTTACGAATTCCATGGTCAGGGAAAAATAAGAACCCTGCACACTTACAACCGAGCTACAACAAACTTACGAATTACACGGTCACGGAAAAAACAAGAACCCGCACACCGTCAACCGAGCTACAACAAACTTACGAATTCCACGGTCAGGGAAAAAATATATATTCAGCCGCTCCAGAAATGTGGGGTAGGAATTGTTCGGAATTTGCGGCTTCGGGGGGGTACTTTTGTTTTAACTCTAAACCGAGCTTCAGCTTTGAAAGTTGAAGGCAACGAATAACATTTCCTGTTGCGTCTGCATATAGTTGCAATTACAAAAGGATCGGTTTAGAGTCAAAACTTCATCGCGTCAAAATATAGTTGCAAACACAAAAGGATCGGTTTAGAGTCAAAACTTCACCCCGATGCTTGTTTTGACTTACAATTTTGCCACAACCCTCACAGAAACCACAATCCTCAATTTTTGCACACTAACAACTATCTTTCAACTGGTCTCTTCATTTCAAAATTGTGAGTTAAAACAAGAACCCTGCACACCGTCAACCGAGCTACAACAAACTTACGAATACCACGGTCAGGGAAAAATATATCTTCAACCGCTCCAGAAATGTGGGGTAGGAATTGTTCGTAATTTGTGACTTCGGGGGATACTTTTGTTTTAACTCTAAACCGAGCTTCAGCTTTGAAAGTTGAAGACAATGAATAGCATTTCCTGTTGCGTCTGCATATAGTTGCAATTACAAAAGGATCGGTTTAGAGTCAAAACTTCACCGCGTCAAAATCTCGTTCTTTTGTTTTAACTCTAAACCGAGCTTCAGCTTTGAAAGTAGAAGGCAACAAATAAAATTTCCTGTTGCCTCTGCATATAGTTGCAATTACAAAAGGATCGGTTTAGAGTCAAAACTTCACCGCGTCTGCATATAGTTGCAAACACAAAAGGATCGGTTTAGAGTCAAAACCTACTTCATTCGTTCTTGACAAAATCTCTTTCTTTTTTTGCTTGGTCTGAAAATAGTGGAGCGGTGCGATGGAAAACCGGATCTATGAATACTTAAGTGTATTCATAATGGCGTGGCTATTTGTATATGGTTTAACGCCTTTCATAATCCGTTTAGCAAGTGCTTTAAATTTTGTAGATAAGCCCGAAGCGCGC
>Ga0302242_1002424_pt1 | contig 11761 bp, 7 predicted proteins | sample AAG_UR_Lys_MG_FD_193510 | JGI IMG/M metagenome (GOLD analysis project Ga0302242, IMG submission 193510) | Enriched activated sludge microbial communities from anaerobic digester in WTTP, New Holstein, Wisconsin, United States - AAG_UR_Lys | ecosystem: Engineered > Bioreactor > Anaerobic >... | reverse complement strand
TCCAGATTGACGATGAAAGAGTCATGGATACCCTCATCAACCGGAGTGAAACCTTTAAGCATTTTATAAATCTTGATAAACTTGAACTCAAGCAAGCGGCCTAAATACACTTGCGAAACTTAAATAAATGATTTGAGTAGTAGCCAGGATGATAAACAAGATATTTATAGAAGTTGGTTTATGAAAAAAATTCTTGTTACCGGATCTGCCGGATTCATTGGTTATCATCTTTCAGCTAGACTCATCTCCTTAGGCTACAAGGTGACAGGGATTGATTCGGTAAATGATTACTATGATGTAAAGCTTAAGGAGGCAAGAATTGATGACTTGATACGAAAAGCGCGCAGTTCGACAAGTGTAGGAAACTCTGATTTTTTCTTTCACCGGCTTAACATTATCGACAAAAGTGCCATTTTTGAATTATGTAGTGTTGAGCATTTCGATTTTATTATCCATTTGGCTGCCCAGGCAGGTGTGCGCTATTCTTTGGAGAACCCACAGTCATATATAGACAGTAACCTTATTGGTTTCATGAATATTCTTGAGGCTTGTCGGGCTTACCCTCCACAGCATCTTATTTTCGCATCGTCAAGCTCGGTGTATGGCTTGAATAGCCATGTTCCATTCTCTGTAAATCAGAATACGGATCATCCTGTAAGCTTATATGCCGCAACAAAGAAAGCTAATGAAGTAATCGCCCATTCCTATGCACATCTCTTCAATATTCCTGTCACAGGTCTCAGGTTCTTCACTGTTTACGGACCATGGGGCAGACCTGACATGGCTTATTTCGGCTTCACAAGGAAAATATATGAAGGGAAACCCATAGAGATCTTTAATAATGGGAATCTTAAGCGTGACTTTACATATATTGACGATATCGTCAATGGGATTGTTGCTCTCCTGGAAAAAATTCCACGAGGAAACCCTCTGTTCGATCCTGCTGACCCTGAATCATCTACATCGTCAGCACCATATCAGATATTTAATATCGGAAATAATAAACCGATAGACCTTATGGAGTTTATTGCTATCCTTGAAAAAACGATCGGTATCAAAGCGAAAAAGGTGTATAAACCTATGCAGGCTGGTGATGTATTCGCTACTCATGCTGATATAGATAGTCTTACTGACTTTGTAGGATTCAAGCCAGTTACTTCACTACAGGATGGACTGAGAAACTTTGTCGAATGGTACAGAGATTATTATAAACCTCCTTTTTAAGAGGTATTTCCAGAAGTAAGTTTAATGAAGTAAGCTACTAATAATATGAGAATTGCGGTTGTTGGCACTGGTTACGTTGGACTCGTTTCAGGGGGATGCTTTTCTGAAGTCGGAATTGATGTCACGTGCATAGACATTGACTCTGAAAAGATAGATAGATTAAAGCAGGGAATAATACCTATTTATGAGCCCGGGTTAAAAGAAATTGTTGAAAAAAACATTCTTGCCGGGAGGCTCCACTTTTCTACAGACCTGACTGAATGCCTTTCTGGAATTGATATAGTTTTTCTTGCGGTAGGCACTCCTCCAACGGAAGATGGCAGTGCAGATCTGAGTTATGTTATTGAAGTCGCGAAAACAATTGGCAAAAATATATGCAATTATGTACTGATTGTCAATAAAAGTACTGTTCCGGTAGGTACAGCCCACAGGATAAAGGAGATCATTGCTGAGGAGCTATCAGCAAGAGGTTGCCATGTTGATTTTGATGTAGCTTCCAATCCTGAGTTTCTCAAAGAGGGATCTGCTGTTAAGGATTTCATGAGCCCTGACAGAGTTATTGTTGGTACAGATTCAGAAAGAGCAAGAGATTTATTGGATCGTCTGTACCGACCATTTATGCTGAACAATTACAGGGTCATTCATATGGATGTCCCATCCGCAGAGATGACTAAGTATGCATCTAATGCTATGTTGGCAACCCGGATTAGTTTTATGAATGACATTGCTAATCTCTGCAATATGGTAGGTGCAGATGTCCATCTGGTTAGAAAAGGTATGGGAAGTGACAGCCGGATTGGCAACAAGTTTCTTTACCCTGGTGTGGGGTATGGCGGTTCATGTTTCCCTAAAGATGTCAAAGCACTCATAAATACGGCAAAAAGTCATGGCTATCGTATGAAGGTTCTAGAAGCAGTGGAAGAAGTTAACGAAAAACAAAAGAGAGTTTTGTTCGAGAAATTAATAAACCACTATGACAACAATATCAGTGGCAAGAAGATTGCAGTATGGGGTGTTTCTTTCAAGCCTGAAACGGATGACATTCGCGAAGCTCCGTCGCTTGTAATTATTGACCTTATTCAGAAAGCAGGTGGTGTTGTCTCAGTTTATGACCCCATAGCTTTGGAAGGACTGCGTAAGAACATAAATCCAGACGTTATTTACGCTAAAGACATGTATGATGCATGTATTGATGCATCTGCCGTGATGCTCGTGACTGAGTGGAAAGAGTTTAGAATACCCTCATGGAAGGCACTCAAAAGACTCATGAAAGAGCCTGTGATCTGTGATGGCCGAAATATTTATGACAGGACCGAATTGAAGAATGAGGGGTTTATTCACTATTGGATCTAGAACTCTTTTCTTTTCCTCACCTGACCCTGACTTGGACATCATTCTATTCCGAAATGGTTTTTGATGTATCTGGTCTTTTCTGCAGGCGGCAAGTGTTTGGTCTGCAAAAGATCAGGGTTCTGCTTGTATAGAAACCTCTGGACTTTTATATCCATAATTTTTTTTGCAGGATTACCCACAATTACAGAGTTTTCCGGGAATTTGCCCCGGAGTACGCTACCTGAACCAATTATACAGTTATCGCCAATTGTTGTATTGGGAAGGATAGTACAATTATTTCCGATAAAAACATTGTTGCCGATCTTAACCTTTCCGAAGAGATCGGCATTTTTTATTTCATCACGAAAACACCAAACGCCACCATCATGGGTTACAATCTCTGTATCATTAGCTATTGCTACATGATCTCCTATTTCAATCAAATAGGGTTCTGTGGAAAATTTCATCGTTCCTATAAGGCAATTCTCTCCAATTTTCATTCCTATTCTTCGCAGGTACCTGATCTTGGTTTTATTACTGGCTTTTTCCAGTAGCTTTATATGCAGACGGTAGAAGATTGCCCTAAGATTCATTATTCTTTAGAATTACATTCAGGGGGATCTAATCAATCCTGCCTTCGATGACGTCAATAATAAATTTCCCGAAAAGTGGCGCCAGCCTGGCTGAGAACGCAACAGAAGGATGTGAATTGTCCGGACTGTGTGCATTGGCGTCAGTGAGATATAGGCCTCCATCTGTCTCGTATTTATAAAAATCCCAGATGAAAATGTTATCACCCTGAATATCCCAATCATTTATCATCCAGTTATAGAATTCACGGGTTCTTAAAGCCTCATCCTCTTTTGATTTAAGCTTTGTGTTAGCTGCTGGTGTCCAGACAATGAACTTATTATTCTTGAATTCATGCATTTTATTCTTCAAGGCTTCATATTGCAGCTTATAATTTTCAATACTTTTTATGTCTGAATCAATATCCGGGGATCCTGTGTCAGGAACGATACGGCTGACAGGAAAGCAATGCTTAAAAATAATAACATCATTTTCGGCGGTAAGCATTTCCAGGGTTGGCTCCTCTATATATGGCCTGTTGCCAGCATTCTTTACCCAGATGTTATAATAATCAAATGGATAATTATTCCAACCATATGGCGAATTTTTAGGAAAATTCATTGCCCTGATCTCATAGTCAGTTTTATTCTTCTGGTTATAGGCTTCGAAGTACTTCTGCACATCACCCTTTCTGGTAAGTTTGTAGATATATTTGTTAGTCTCTCCCTTCCAGATAGCTTCTCCTGTGCTGTGATGAAGGAATATTATCTTCGTCATACTATTATTATTTGATTTACAGGCTGTTATTAATAGAAACAGTGATAATGTCAGCCAAAGTCTCATCTTCTTTTTTCTCAAATATAATAAACAATTCCGTGCCTGGGGTCAGCGAAAAAAGGAGGCTGCTTTTAAGGGCAGCCTCTCTTTGAATATCAGGTTATAATTTAATCCTTTATACAACGAATAGCTTTCCCTGCTCTCTTGTCTCCTGAGGCTCTGTAGACATCCGTCTTACTTCCCTCTAATAATCGGTACCAGCCCCTGTCTGCATCATGTTGAGTGGCAGTCCAGAAGTATTCGTAGGTATCCTGACCCTGGTAGGTTCCATTAGAATAAAAACGATATCCTCCAGGCAGAGCGGTGAACCCACTGGTATTGGTTCCATTTTCATCAGTTTTCCATCCTGTGTCGCTTTTCATTTTCGAACCGTGGTCTGTACCACGAGATCCCCAGTTGTTTACATCATCCTGAGCAAGGCCCAATATCACCTCCATGGCATTGAACTCCACATCTGTTGGCACATGCCATCCAGTGGGACAGATATTTTCGTTGCTGGCTGCAAACCAGTTATATAAAGCGCCATATACTGGTTTATTTAAATCCGGATCATTGTTATACCAGCAGTACCCCGGCCCGTCAAGTACTATCCAATCAACATTATCAGGAGCATATGTAATATCTGTATTGTCGTTCAGCTTTGTTACCTTTAAGTTTTCAGCCATCCACACTTGATCTCCAATCTTTACAGTTTTGTAAACATTTCCTTCAATGTCGGTTGCCGGCGTTATAAAGCTATATTCCTGACCATAGGAGGTGCCTGAACTGTTGGTTGCATAAGCACGGTAATAATAAATAGTTCCGTCTTCCAGCCCTGTGATATTACTGGTAAAAGATCCAGTGCCTGTACCGTTACTGGTTTTATTTACTGTGGGATTTGGAGAAGTACCCCAGCAGACTCCTCTGGCAGTTATGCTGCCACCGCCATCACTGGTAATGTTTCCACCCGCGATAGCCGATATTGATGTCACATTTGATACTTCGGTGGTTGTCACCACGGCACTTGTTACCTCATTCGTGGTAAAGGAAAGTTCATTACCATAAGCTGTTCCTACTTCATTGGTGGCATATGCGCGTACATAGTAGGTTGTTCCTTCTGATAACCCGATAATATTGCTGGTAAAATTGGCTGATCCTTTACCATCACTTGTCTTTGAGTCAGCAATAGTTGGGTTGGTTGAGGTGCTCCAGCACACACCTTTTGCTGTGATCTCTTCGCCTCCGTCAGTAATAATGGTTCCGCCAGAAACGGCCGTTGCAAGGCCAACATCACTTATTGCCACAGTGGTCAGTTCAGGGATTGTTGATTTTTTACATCCCTGGAAGACTCCCATTGTTGCAATAAAGCATACTATTACAAAAAAACTTAAACCTTTTTTCATGGTATTCATTCTGATTTTATAGATGTTTAATTCTGTATATAAATCATCATTTGGATTATACGGTTGTGCCCCTTAAAGGTTTCATGAGGTTAATCCTTGACGCACCTTACATATTTCCCTCCCTTTTTCGTGGTTGATGCCCTGTATACCTGATCACTGGAGCTGTCCAGTCGCCTGTACCATGCACGTTCTGCATCATGTTCATTTGAGCTCCACCAGTAGGTAATAGTTTTCTCCAATAGAAACTTACCTTCACTGCCGGAACGATATCCGCCTGGAAGTGCTGAAAACCCGCTTGAATTGGTACCGTTCCCGTTTTCATCCCAACCGCTCTGACTTTTCATTTTATTGCCATGGTCAGTACCGCGCCAGCCCCATGCCCCTGTCTGATCTGATGACATCCCAAGGGAAATCTCCAGTGCATTGAGTTCATCATCTGTCGGCACACGCCAGCCTACTGGGCATAGTTTTTCTGAAGCTGCTGTGAACCAGTTGTAAAGGGCTCCGTATGTCGATTTTAAAGAAGAGTCATTATTGTACCAGCAATAGGCTGGATTTGTTATTGCTGCCCATTGTGCATTGTCAGTGATATTCTGTATCTGACTATTGTCATTGAGCTTACTTGTCCTTAAGTTATCAGCCATCCAGAGTTGTGTTCCTATCAGTACCGTATTGTAAAGGTTACCCTCGATATCTGCCAATTTGGTTCTGAAGGTCAGCTGTTCTCCGTATGCAGTCCAGCTTTCGTTGCTTGCATATGCCCTCACATAATAGACAGTTGCCTGTTCAAGGTTTAACAGGGTACTGGTGAAGTTTCCTGTTCCAGGTACTTCAGTGGTATGGGGGTCGTTGATATCTGGCATGGGCTCTTTGCTCCAGCAAATCCCCATGGCTTCAATAGCAGTGCCACCGTCATAGGTAATAGTCCCACCGCAGATGGCCGTATCAGCACCGATACCCGAAATCTGAGCTGTAGTTACTACAGGAGGTGCTATGCCTGTTAAGAATGTGACTTCATTACCATATGCAATACCTACCTTATTCTCAGCAAATGAACGTAAGTAATATCTGGTATTGGGTTCCAGACCTTCAATGGTGCTGCTGAATTCACCTGTGCCGATTCCTGCCGGAATCATTTCATCATTTATTGAAGGTGTAGAAGCCTTGGACCAGCAGAACCCTCTTGCTGTTATTTCAGCACCTCCGTCATCGATGATTATTCCGCCAACTTCTGCTGAGTTTATTGTGACCTGCACAGCTTCTCCAGTGTTCACAACCGGCAAAGTTGGGTCTTTGATACAACTGCTCATAAGCAGTGTACACGTAAGAATATATGTTAAAAGAAATAATCCCTGTAGTCTCTTATTGGCTGACATAATAATTATATGATTAAAACTACTTACCAAACGCATTATTCATTAAATAAGTATTATGAAAAGGGGTGTTGATTAAAAAAAATGCAAATTAAGTGCCAATGATGCATACCGGCAGAAAATTCTTACGTGTTGAAATGGATGTAGTCATGCAGTAACCTGCAGATCAGATAAAAAAGGAAATGTATTTACGAACTGTTAATCGTAAGAACTTAATATATAATGAACCTTTTAGCCGTGAGGATCCTGTTCGCTTCTGTAATATGCATTATGTAAATGCCGGGAACCACACCTGAGATGTCAACCTGTTTGGATGTCTCTTCATCTGAAATTGGGATTGAAAACACTGTTCTGCCACTAAGGCTGAGAATAGTAAGTCTTTTTTCGCTCAGGGAGTCGGTAAAGGGATTAAACTCTACTGTAAAAACGCCATTATTAGGAGATGGGTAAAGAGTGGCAAGGTCCGGTAGTTCACGTCTCAGACTGAACGAGACTGTCACAGGGGCTGATGTGGCGGTGGCATTCAGGTTGTCCCAGGCTACAGCTGTTATCTCGTACACTCCGGTCGTATCACATTGAAAGGTAAAGGAAAAGGGGTACACAGAGCTCTCTCCGATCTTTACTCCCCCTGCCATAAACTCAACTTTGGTAATTGATCCGTCGGGGTCTGAGGCATCAACAGTAAGTGTAACCGTTGCCGGAGCTTCCAGGGATGTATTAATTGGTGATATGATTGCAATTGATGGTGCCAGGTTGACTGCAGTGACAGCTTTCTCAACAACTATTTTAACGGCTGATGAGACTGTTCTGGCTCCTGAATTATCAGTAGCTGCAGCAGTGATTGAGTATGTACCCTCATTAACCTCTTTCCAAGTAAAAGACCATGGTTCCGAAGTGCGTTCTCCAAGTTTGGTTGTGCCATTATAAAACTCAACCATGACAACTCTTCCGTCACGATCTGTGGCATTTGCCTCTATTGTTATTGTTGCAGGTGCAATGAACCCGGTGCTTTTCGTGGGAGAAGAGATGTCTATAAGTGGTGGTGAATTGACCGGGGCAGCTATCTTATTGGTTACACTCTGTGCACTGAACGATTCTGCCTGCCCTCCAGCAGTTGTCTGTAAAGGGTTTGTCGATGGTTTTGTATAGGCTATTGTAACGGCATCGCCATGTGCCACCGGGCTTGCCAGTGTCAGTGTCACCTTAGTGCCGGAGACAGCTACCGAATTGACTGCTCTGGCGGTTGAATTAACCTTTACGGCGAAAGCCGATGCAGCCGGTATAATGCTTGCCAGTGACATGTTATATGTCAACACCAGGGCCGAGGGCGATGCATTTTCAACAACCCTGCTGACAAGCGCTGGCAGGGGAGCAGCAACATTATTGGTTACACTCTGTGCACTGAACGATTCTGCCTGCCCTCCAGCAGTTGTCTGTAAAGGGTTTGTCGATGGTTTTGTATAGGCTATTGTAACGGCATCGCCATGTGCCACCGGGCTTGCCAGTGTCAGTGTCACCTTAGTGCCGGAGACTGTAACAGCACTGACAGTTCTGGATGTGCCGTTCACTTTTACATTAAAGGTGGAGGTCGCGGGTAGTATATTTGCAAGAGCCAGGCTGAACGTCATTTCAAGCCTGGCAGGAGTGGCATTATTAATTACTGAACCCGAGTATTTCGGGAGAGGTGCAGGTTCTGCCACTTCCTTGTAAACAACAGCTCCCACCTGCCACCTGCCGTTCTGTGTTGCTGTGGCAGGGCTCGTGGTTCCCCATTTTGCATCTACAGCCAATCCTGTAGCAAATGCCTGGCCCAGATCAGTGCCATAATCAAGCCGTGCCGCAGGAACAAAGCTTACCAGGTCTTTGAAATTCGGGTTTATAACTCTTGAATGAGTGTCATAGCCCATTGCCTGCCATTCAGCAAAGGTCTTCAATGAACCATCAACCTGGAAAACAGGGGTGCCTGACTCACAGTAATAAATATTGTAATCGCATTCAAAACCGGAAAGACAGGCTGAAGTTATACTTATATTTCTGAGCCTGTTCTTTGTATAAAATACATTGTTGTAGATTTTGACGCCTTTTGCAGACCCTGCCGGTGTAACACTAGGGTTTTCATATATATCAATGAAAGCCCTGTTGGTTTGGGTAGTTGTGAGTGAGCTGTAGAAGGTATTGTTAAAAATCCTGACACCATTCATACCCTTTACTACAACCCCGACTCCCGGATTCTTTACAATATTGTATGATACAACACCTGAAACATCTGTCATCCCGTTTGATTTGCGGATGATAGCCATGGGCACCTTGTTCAGATAGTTGTATTTTACCTGTACATTGATATTGTATCCGGTAAAGATACCATGAGGGATGATTCCGGTCTCCGGTGTTCCGTTCCAGGTGAGCATATTTCCTGTAATAACAGCACCGTCAAGATTATTGTTATACGCCCCGGGAACCTCATCACCGGCTGAAAGAAGGTAGCCATACCGGTTTACGGAGGTTATGGCATTGTTCCTGAAAGTAAGGGTTGTAGGTTTTGATCGCGCAATATTCACCCCGTGCCATGTATCGTCCTGGTTCGTGTATGTCTTCCCCTCAATGGTCAGGATAGTCTGACCATTGAGCACAGCAGTGGCAAGCAGGAGAATGGCAGTAAAGGTGTACTTCATATTTTGACGAAAGTTGACAAATATACCATTTCTTTTGACCAACACGTAATTTTTAACGATGAATGGATGGTTTTGTTACACTCATGACATGCCGTAAGAAGCTTACGGCGGAATTATGTCATTGATTTCAAGTGTTTTATAATAGATCAAAAATTTGATTACATTCGTCAAAATCATTTATATTTTGACCAACTGCGCCTCCTCGTTTGTCAATAAGGTAAATAGTGCCACTGAGCAGCTGAAAAAGGGTGATATATAGTTTGGAAATGCACATATTTTGGGGATTATAAGGGAAACCAAATTTGACAGAAAACGTTTCTTTGATTAAATTCACACTGCGGAAGATATGTGCATAGCCTTGTCCGACCAGACGCCTTCTTTTCCGCTAAGAGGTTTAAAAAAACAAACCTATTGCAATTACATGCATTTATCGGCGTTTACAAAAGAAGGACACTGGGACTGACGGGGCGGAAGCATACCCGGACGTGAACGAAGGGCATTTTTTAGAGATGAGATTGCCTGATGAGAAGTGTTTGATTATCATATTATTTAGAGGACATTGGAAGGAAAGTAATGGCGTTTGTTTACCCATCATGGATTCTGAAACTGAGGAGGAGGGCACTTGACCTTTTCAACAGGTATTCTGCTCCCAGATGGCTGGTATTAACAGCAGACCTCACCCTCGTATTTCTGACATTTATAGCTGCTTATCTCCTGAGATTCAACTTCAATATTCCCGGGGAATGGCTGAATGTCTTTATATGGCAGGGCTTGATTGCCACGGCAGTATATGCGCTCTTCTGTCTTATCTTCAAGTCATATACCGGTCTTCTGCGACATACCACCCTCACTGATATTACACTGGTGTTTATTGTTACCAGTTGCTCAGCCCTGGTTCTGGTTCTTTTCTCATTTTTTGCCGAGCGGATGCAATGGAATGATTTTCTGGTAATACCCCACTCAATCATCCTGATCCATTATGTAGTTGTATCAATTGTCATTTTTGCCGAACGGATTATTATCAAGATGTTCTTCCTTTTTGCTACCCGCACCAATATCAGTAAAAAAAGAGTTCTTTTATACGGTGCCGGAGAGCTGGGGTTTGTTGTCAAGAGGGTTATTATGAGCGATCCTCGTTACGGATTTCACGTGTCGGGCTTCATTGATGACGATAAAAGCAAACAGGGGAAGAAAATCAACGGTATAGTTGTTTATAGCCCGTCTGCACTGAGCGCGGAATTCATTGAGAAAAACAGGATAGATAGTCTGGTATTTGCCATTAAGTCACTAAGCATTGACAAAAAGAGCAGTATAATCCGTAAAGCAGTTAATCTGGGCCTTGAGGTGCTCGATACTCCCGAAGTGGATAAATGGGTTTCAGGCCAATTGCGGTTACCACAGCTAAGACGCGTTGACCTTGAAGACCTTCTCGGGCGTGACCCCATAAAGCTTAATATCAACCTGATAAAGGAAGGTCTTTCGGACAAGACAATAATGATCACCGGTGCGGCCGGTTCAATAGGGTCGGAGATTGCCCGCCAGCTGACAAGTTTCCATTGTGAGAGGGTCATCCTGGTTGATCAGGCTGAAACTCCACTTTTCTTTCTGCAGAATGAGCTTAAGGAAAAATTTCTTGATATCAGGTTCCGCATACTCCCGGCTGATGTGACCAACAAAGCGCGGATGGAACAGATATTCAAAGAATACCGTCCGCACATCGTCTTCCACGCAGCAGCCTATAAGCACGTCTCCCTCATGGAGGAGAATCCGCACGAAGCCATTCGTGTTAATGTCGGCGGCACCTGGATAGTCACAGACCTGTCTGTCAGCTATGGTGTGGAGAAGTTCGTAATGATATCAACTGATAAATCGGTTAATCCCTCCAGCGTGATGGGCGCCTCAAAGCGTTTGTGCGAGAATGTTGTACAATCAGTTGCCCAGGAAGCCGGACATAATACACAGTTTATAATAACCCGCTTTGGTAATGTTATTGGCTCCAACGGCTCTGTAATTCCAATTTTTGCGAGACAAATAGAAAGTGGTGGCCCGGTGACGGTGACTCATCCCGAGGTGTACCGCTATTTCATGACTATCCCTGAAGCCTGTCAGCTGGTGCTTGAAGCAGGATTCATGGGGCAGGGAGGAGAGATTTATGTCTTCGATATGGGGCAGCAGGTCAAGATTGCTGATCTGGCAAAAGCAATGATTAAGCTTTCCGGATTTATTCCGGATAAGGATATTCGCATTGAATATATTGGTTTGAGGCCCGGAGAGAAGCTTTATGAGGAGTTGGTGACCGATCATGAAAAAACCCTCCCCACGCACCATGAAAAGATCAGGAAGGCACTTGTTGAGGAGATCAATGGTGAGC
>Ga0302242_1002420_pt1 | contig 11781 bp, 13 predicted proteins | sample AAG_UR_Lys_MG_FD_193510 | JGI IMG/M metagenome (GOLD analysis project Ga0302242, IMG submission 193510) | Enriched activated sludge microbial communities from anaerobic digester in WTTP, New Holstein, Wisconsin, United States - AAG_UR_Lys | ecosystem: Engineered > Bioreactor > Anaerobic >... | reverse complement strand
TCGCAGGAACATACCGGACAATCTGCTTTGAACCCCGGATTTCGGGAAAGAACCACATTGTTCCTGTCCGGCAAAGGTTTGCCCCCCGGCAGTGATTCTAAAGTAGCCCGGCCCATCACCACGGTTTTACCCAGGGTTTTGCTTTTGAAATATTTCATATCACCGGAAATGCGAGCCAAAAGCTGGCCGTTTTTTCCGATACCCCAATTTTCGTCTACTGCAACGATAGCTTTCATGTTCTCCATTCCCTCGCTCTCATCCGGATCCAGTCTCCGGCAACACCTTTCTTCCTATAATAGCAAGAATCCCCGGTGATTGCGACATAAAATATATCCCGCAGTTGGTGCCTTCAAATAAAATCCATTTAAGGGCCCTTCTCCATACTTTTTTATCAGAAAATACTGATAAAAACTACTTATTAATAGTGAAATTTATCAAAATGATTTGCCAAGAAAATCGTTTTATGATATCTTTTCACGGCGAGCCAAACATAATCAAAACATCATTACTTGAGAACGCCGTAAGGCCTTATCCCATCTAATCTTTTGATTATAGCAGGTTCTTTTTTTTTGATATGGATGGAGCGCAATATTATTTTTTGGAGGAATTTTACTCATGGAAACAAACGAAACAAAAGTAGTCCTGAAAGAATGGGCAAACCCCACTCCCGCAGGGCTGGTAGCTCTTGCCGTAGCCTGCGTATGCTTTTTTGCGCTCCTGTCAGGCCGGGTAGGAGTAGGTGCCATGCCGCTTCTGGGCTGCTGGCTTCTCGGCGGATTTGTCATTCAGGTCATCGTAGGACTCCTGGACCTGAAGGGCGGCAACTACACCGGCGGAAACACGTTCCTGTTCTTCAGCGGCTTCTTCATGCTTGCCAGCGGTATCGAAATGCAGCTGAAATACCAAGCATTGATGGCGGAAGCTCCCCTGGACGGACGCATTGATGGATTCGTATGGCTCACCTTGGCTGTGGTCCTGATCCTCTGGACACCGGCCTTCTGCAAGAAGTTTACTCTGCTGTCCCTGGTGGTGATTTTCATTGACATCGCCCTGCCTTTCATCGGGCTCCTGGATCTGGGTGTACTGAGCAAAAGCTTTGCAGTGATCCCTGCCTGGTCCCTTCTCTTTGCGGCAATTACCGCTGTTTATCTTGCTTCTGCCATGGTTGTCAATGCAGCTTTTGGCAAAAAGGTCTATCCTGTCCTATAACAGGCCTGGTCGTCTGAAAGACATTTAAAAACTGCCCGAAGGATCCTTAACAAGATCTTCAGGGCAGTTTTTTTTCATTCGATCATAAAAGTTTTCTCAAGGGGTTTTTCATACGGCAACAGGGATGGCAGGTTCAAAGGGATGGGGTTCATACCCGTCCAACCGGAAATGCTCTTTGGTAAAGGCATAAAAGTCCTGAACCGTAGGATCGATATATAAGGAAGGCGCTTTTCCGGGTTCTTGATCCCAAAGAAGATCCAGCAGCGGGATATGCCTGTCGTAAATATGAGCATCGGCAATGACATGAACCAATTCTCCTGCTTCCAGGCCAGCCACTCTGGCCATCATGTGGGTGAGGAGAGCATACTGCACCACATTCCAGTTGTTTGCGGTAAGCATATCCTGGGAACGCTGGTTCAGGATAGCATTCAGAGTATTCCCCGACACATTGAAGGTCATGGAATACGCACAAGGATAAAGCCCCATCTCGTGAAGATCCTGAAAGTTATATATATTGGTCAGGATACGGCGGCTGGCCGGATTGTTCTTCAGGTCATAAATCACCCGATCTACCTGATCAAACTCCCCTTCCGGATACTTGCTTTTTATGGCCAGCTGATACCCATACGCTTTTCCGATAGATCCGTTTTCATCTGCCCAGCTGTCCCAGACATGGCTGGAAAGATCATGCACATTATTTGATTTTTTCTGCCAGATCCAGAGAAGTTCATCCAGAGCGCTTTTCCAGTAAGTTCTTCTTATGGTTAGAATAGGGAACTCTTCCCGCAAGTCGTAGCGATTGATAATACCGAATTTCTTTACCGTATGGGCAGGCGCACCATCATCCCAACGGGGCCTTACTTCCTGATCCGTATCCCACACTCCATTTTTCAAAATGTCACGGCAATTTTCCAGAAACAATATATCCGCCTTACTCATAGCTGCCCTTCCTTTCTTCCATGAAGTTCTCCCAGGCTGATGGCCTTTTCCATGATTTCCAAAAGGCGTTCTGCCTTTCGGTTCAGATAAAGGTAGCCGATCAGTGCTTCGAATGCGGTGGCCCATTTATAATCCACCGGATCTGCGTTCTTGGGCTTGGAGGCACTTTTTCGGTTTCTGGCCCGCTTTACAAGGGCCAACTCTTCCTCAGAAAGTTCCTCGAGGAGAGTCTTGATAAAAAAGGCCTGGGCCTCTGCCCTGACAAAAACTACGGCTTCCCGGTGCAGCTTATCTGCATGGACCTGTCCTTTTTCCAAAAGATGCTCCCGCACATGAGCCTCAAACACAGCATCCCCCATGAAAGCCAGTGCTGTGGTGTTCAACAATGCAATTTGCTTTTCCTGCATTTCTCTCTCTTTTCGTCTTTCATTCAAATCTCTCTCTATCCAAAGAGCTACTGCCCGTCGCTGTCGTTAAAACGCCCCCGCAAAAAGCCCGCTGCTTCTCCCCTTTTTTGGGGAAGCCCGGCAGCTGGTCCTTCTTCCACATAGAAAATGGTGGCTGAAAAGGTCTCCTTCTCCACAGTAAGGACGGCATAGGACCCCCGTCTGCCCCCCCGTGGATTGGTGAGGCTTCCCGGGTTCAGCAGATACATTCCCTGAATTTCCTGGAACAAAGGAACATGGGTATGCCCAAAAAGGGCGGCTTTGCAGCCCAAAGCAGATGCTTTATACAGCAGGTTTTCCGGTCCGAATTTCACCGATTCCATGTGACCATGAGACAGATACAATTCTCCAAACTCTGTTTTCAGGATCACATAGCCATCCGGGTCAAAGCTGCCGTCCATGTTTCCTTTAAGGGATACCACCGGCAAACCTGTTTTTGCCTTCAGCTGCTCTCCATCCCTCTGATAATCTCCAAGATGAAGGATTCCGTCAATATCCGACAGGCTTTTTATAATTTGTTCCGCAGGACCCAGCCTGCCGTGTGTATCACTCAAAACAAGATATTTCATAAAAGGTCTCCCTTGCCATGGCATGACGGATAAGATACAATACTCACAAATGCCACTGCCCTACTCAGCTTATGAAGGAGCACCTCATGCCGAATTCATTAAAAATCGTAACCCGTACTCTGATCGTCATCCTTCTGATGGTTGCCGGTGCCTGGCTCTCTTCCGCTTTGGAAGGAACAAGTGGGTCCGGTCCCCTGCTTTCAGAACTGTCTTCTGTGATCCTTTATATCGTCTACTTTGTCATCGGGATCGCTGCCGGCTCCATGGTGAGTCCGCGCTTTACCAAGCAGAAAAACAAATTCGTCTATCTCTTTCCCATCCTTGCCTTTCTTATCATCGGTATTGCGCCTTTGGCTTACTCGGTGTTTGCCGCATTGCCTTTCCCCTGGATTGGCGCATTTCTTTCCCGGTTCACCCTGCTTTCCTGGGCTCTTTCCGGGCTGTTCTCCGCCCAGGCTTTTCGCTGAGGGGCTGACGCTTTTCTCTTGACTGTTTACTGTCGGATCACCTGTATCCCTTGTGGGGTATCTTTCAAAGTGATCCCTTTTTCCTTCAGAATATCTCTGATCTCATCCGCTCTGGCAAAGTTCTTATTCTTTCTGGCTTCCTGCCGTTCTTCGATCAGGGCCGCGATCTCCGGCTCCAGTTCCTCTTTTTTCTCTTCGGCTTCCAAAAGTCCCAGCACATGACACAGTTCTTCCAGAAGTTCCAGGGCTGCTTTGGCAAAAGCCGCTGAGCTGCCTTCACGAGTTGCTGTATTGATGTCGCGAACCAGCTCGAAAATCACGCTTACCGCATCCGCAGTGTTCAGGTCATCCTCCATGGCATCGATGAACTTATCCCGATACTTCATCAGGTCGCACAGAGTCTGTTCCTCCTCGGCACTCATTTCTCCGGAAAGGGTCTGCAGAAGATGCAGAAGGTTTTCTCTGGCATTTCTTATCCGAGAAAGGCTGTTTTTCGATTGCTCCATCAATTCCTCGCTGAAATTGATGGGACTGCGGTAGTGCCCTGAGAGAAGAAAATACCGCATGACTTCGCCGTCATATTTTTTCAGGATATCCCGAACGGTAAAAAAGTTGCCTTTTGACTTGGACATTTTTTCATTGTCGATGGTAATGTAGCCGTTGTGCATCCAATAATTGGCAAAGGGTTTTCCGGTGAAGGCTTCTGTCTGGGCGATCTCGTTCTCGTGGTGTGGGAACATGAGGTCCTGCCCCCCGGCGTGGATATCGATGGTCTCTCCCAGGTATTTTGTGGACATCACAGAACATTCGATGTGCCAACCGGGGCGACCCATTCCCCAAGGGGATTCCCATGCCACTTCATCCTCCACTTTTCTCGCCTTCCAAAGGGCAAAATCCAGAGGATCCTCTTTCTTCTCTCCCACTTCTATTCTTGCCCCGGACTCCAGGTCTTCGATATTCTGCTTGGAAAGCTTGCCATAGTCCTGGAATTTTCGAGTACGATAATATACATCTCCATCTGCTTCATAGGCATATCCCTTGTCGATGAGGCCTTTGACAAAAGCGATAATTTCGTCCATATTCTCCGTGACCCGGGGATGTACGCTGGCCTTTCTCACATTCAGAGCCTGAGCGTCCTTGTAATATTCTCCAATATATTTTTCTCCCACTTCCCCGGCAGAAATGCCTTCTTCTCTGGCCCGGTTGATGATCTTGTCATCCACATCGGTAAAATTCTGGACAAAAGTAACTTTCTTGCCCCGGTATTCCAGATAGCGTCTTAAGGTGTCAAAGACAACAAAAGGTCTGGCATTTCCGATATGAAAATAATTGTAGACCGTGGGGCCGCAAACATAAATTTTAATTTCCTTTTCGTCCACAGGGCGGAATTCTTCTTTTTTCTGTGACAAAGTGTTATATATTTTCATGATGATCTCCCTCTTCCATTCCTCTTAACTTGTTTTCCATAAACACAATTCGACGCCGCAGGCATTCCAGCTCCACAGCGATGGGATCCGGCATATCCACCTGATTGAGATCCTCGGCTCTTTGGTCCCCGCGCCTTACGATCTTTCCGGGAATCCCCACCACAGTACAATTGTTAGGGATTTCTTCCAGCACCACCGATCCCGCACCGATCTTGCAGTTGTTCCCCACTTTAAAGGGGCCGAGAACTTTAGCGCCGGTGCTGATGACTACATTGTTGCCGATAGTGGGATGACGTTTTCCGGTATCTTTTCCGGTCCCCCCCAAAGTGACTCCCTGGTAGATGGTCACATCATCCCCCACTTCTGCCGTTTCACCGATGACCACGCCCATACCGTGGTCGATCATACAGCGTCTGCCTATCACCGCTCCCGGATGGATCTCGATGCCCGTAAAAAAACGGGCGGTCTGGGAGAGAAGTCGGGCCAGAAGTTTCCAGCCGTGGACATGGAGAAAATGCGCCCACTTATGAAAGATCAATGCCCAGATCCCCGGGTAACATAACAATACCTCTATTCCGGTCCTGGCTGCCGGATCCTTCGTTAAAACCGCTTTTATATCTTCGTTGATGTCCTTAAAAAAAGCCATCCCGTGCCTCCCAACGTATGATTGATCCTTATTAGAAAAAAATTGGCGAACTTAGTGTTCGCCAAAAATTATATCGTACTTTACCATTAATTTCTACAGTTGATTTGTATATAGTTGATTTATAGATAATTCATGGGGTTTTGGGGGACGCCGTTCTTACGGACTTCAAAATGCAGATGATATCCGGTAGCTCTGCCGGTAATGCCTACTGTGGCGATCTGATCCCCTTTTCGAACCACATCTCCCACACCCACGCTCATAGTGTCGCAATGAGCATAATATGTGCTGATGCCGTTTCCGTGAGATACCACTACCAAGTTGCCATAGGATCCCTGATAGCTGGCGTGAGTCACCACCCCATCATCCACTACGTAGATAGGAGTGCCTTTGGGATTTCTCAAATCCACCCCTGTATGGCGTCCGCCGCCTCGAGAACCAAATGGCGAAGAAACTTCAATGTGACTTACGGGACTGTCAAAGCTTCCGGTTCCCACCATAGAAGAAAGGGATTTGGAACCCTGGAGAACCGTAGCCGGTTTGGGCTCGCTGACAACCTCAGCTCCGATTTCAGTGGTGGTCACCACTACACTATTTTCTTTGACGATTTCCTTGACTACCTTTTTCTCCCCGTTGATGCCTGCTACCTGGACCCTGGTTTCGCCTTTGTAAAGGGTATCCGTAGTTTCATAACTGATGCTGTAGGGAATTTTTTCGCTGGCTGCGACTCGTTCTGTAAGAGTGATGTGGACATAGGGCTTCACTTCAAACAGATTGAGAACTGTTCCGATTTTCAAACAGTCTGCGTTGGCACCGGGGTTTGCTGCAGAAAGCTCGCTGACCTTCATCCCGTTGTCATGCGCAATGGTCCAGAAGCTGTCCCCGCTCTGCACCGTATATGTTTTCGGCTCTTTCGTCCCGGTCAGAATCATAGAAACGACTTCGTCTTTCGTCGAAACCGCATTTGCCGTCCCGGAGACTTCCACAAATTCTACTTTTTCTTTGTATACCACACCGATGAGTTCTGATCCTTTTGTCTGATATGCAGCTGCCACCCCATCCAGAACTGCCTGCGCCTCTTCCTTATTGGAGACTGCGGCAACGGCCTTTCCGTCAATGAGGATTTCGCAATATGCCTCGACAGATTCCGATGCATCCGCAGACACATTTGATGGCACTGTCCCGGGATTCTGTGAGAAAGCCAGAACGGTACAAAGTACCAAAGTGGACAGGGCATAAGCACCCATCCCGATTTTATGTTTTAAGGGCGCAGCCTGAAAAGACTTTACTGTTTTGCTTCTCAAGCAGCCCACTTTTTCCAATATCATTTCTTTCTTGCTGTCAATATGAATGTCGTTTTTACCAATCATAAGCACCTCGTGTTATCTTTCTTCTCTTCTGCTGCGGCTAGTACCTCTTTTCTTTATCAATGTATAAAATTTATGCATGGGCTTATATTACAGGAATGTTACAGAAAAGTCAAGCAATTTGCCTTCGCCCCCTCTTCATCCGCCTGTCAAAAATTAAAAAACCGTTGAAATATCAACGGTTTTTTAATTTTGTTAGTTTTTTGACAAAATTACGCTTCTGTTACATCACAGAGGCTTACTTTCTTCATGATCTGGGGATTCCGGGGATTGTCCCGGGGATCCCTGTCCGCTGCCACGATGGCATCCACAGCCTCCATACCCTCTACCACCTTGCCAAAAGCCGCATACTGGCCGTCAAGATGTGGTGAAGTAGCTACCATGATAAAAAACTGGCTGCCTGCCGAGTTGGGATCCATGCTGCGGGCCATGGACAAGACACCTCTCTCGTGCTTGAGATCATTCTGGACACCGTTTGCCAGAAATTCGCCGACGATGTTATGTCCCGGGCCGCCCATACCTGTGCCGTTGGGGCATCCGCCCTGTATCATAAAGCCCGGAATGACCCGATGAAAATTCAGGCCGTCATAAAAACCCGATTTTACAAGCTCCAGGAAATTGGCCACTGTAATCGGCGCAATTTCGGGGTAAAGTTCCGCTTTGATGATATCCCCGTTTTCCATCTCGATTTGAATCATGTTCTTCATAATAATTCCTCCTGTTTTTTGATATCTGTTCTCGTCTCCGTTGGCTTAAAATTTTTCTCTGAGACGGAATATTTTTCGTGCCGCACTGTAAGAGACACTGTCTTCCCTGCCGCCAAAAAGACGGCTCAGTTCCTCGCGAAGAAAGGCCGGGTAAACATGAGGCAAATCGCCTATCTCCCCGATTTCCAGAAAACGAAGTTCTCTTAAAACCTGTTCTTCTTCCGAAAACTCCGGATCGGTGCCCAATGCGGGGCTTCCCCCAACGAGGCGGGTCAGAAAAAAGTTTACAAATCGCTGCCCTCGGGAAGGAGATACCTCTTCCACATGCCAAAGCAGGTCTTCCACTTCTACAGCAAGTCCCGTTTCTTCAAGGGTCTCTCTCACCGCAGCCTGGGCCGCATTTTCGCCCTCTTCGATTCCTCCACCCGGCAACATCCAGATCTGTTTGCCTTCATGTTCCTGGCAAACCATAAGGATACGGCCTTTTTCATCGGGAATGACCACCCGAACACCTCCGACCCACATAACTTTTTACCTTTCCCCAAAACACGTATCTATGATCTGCAACCTTTATTTAATAAATGCTGCGCCCAGCGCTCCCCCCAAAAGGGTCAACAAAATGGGATTTACTTTCCACTTTCCAAACAGCAACGCTCCCGCAGCGAACATTGCCGGAGAAATCCAGCTTTGCCCCGAAGAAAACAGCAGCGACTGTTGGGCCAGAAGAAGCGCCGCCGCAAAGAGCAAACCCGAAGTAGCGGATCGGATCCCCCCAAGCACGCCCTCCAAAACGGGGTTTTCCCGAAAGCGAGTCAGGAATCGAAGGAGCAGATACACCAGGATCACCGAAGGTGTTACCACTCCGGCAGTGGCCACCAGTGCCCCCGGTACCCCGGCATACTGGTATCCCACATAGGTTGCCGCATTGATAACGATGGGACCTGGAGTCACCTGGGACAATGCCACCAGTTCCGAAAAACGGTCCGGGCTCATCAGCCCGAAAGTCTGCACCGCCTGGTAAATAAGGGGGAGCATGGCATAGCCCCCGCCAAATCCAAATAATCCGACCCTGAAAAAAATCAAAAAGAGCATGCCAAGTGCTATCATTTTTTCTCCTCCCTTCTTTTTCTAAGAAAAAGATAGGAAAGGTATCCGGCTGCTCCGCTGAAAATGACAGCCCAAACTGCGCTCCAATGCGCAAAGGCGACAAGGACAAAGGCTCCTATGGCAAGAACAAACCCCAAAGCATCCTTCACAGTGCTGCGGGCAATCTGCCATGCCGTCACCCCGATCAAAGCCACAGACACAGCCTTGATACCGGCGAGAGCACCGGCCAAATAGGGGTTCTGCTGAAAACGCTCCAAAAAAATCAAAATCAACAGAATGGATGCCACAGCAGGTACCACCATGCCCAAAAGAGCAGAGACCACTCCGGCATTTCCGCCCATCCTTTTTCCGATAAAAACCGCCGCATTTACCATCAGGGCTCCGGGAAGGGACTGACACAGGGCGATGCAATCCGTCATCTCTTCTTCGTTCATCCATCCCCTGCTGCGCACGATCTCATGACGCAGGGCAGGAATCATGGCATAGCCTCCGCCAAAGGTTACAGTGCCGATTTTGAAAAAAGTAAGGAACAAATCCCGCAGCGCCTTCATATTGACCTCTTTATCTTACCTCTGCCACCAGAGCGGTGACTGCGCCTACAGCTTCTTCTGCAGAAAGCAGGGCGTTTTCTGTTTCTCTTCTCAGTTTATATTCCACAAGTCTTTCTTTTGCTTTTTTCCCAACGGTGATCCGAACAGGGATCCCGATAAGGTCTGCGTCCTTAAACTTGACTCCGGGTCTTTCGTCTCTGTCATCAAGGAGCACATCCACCCCTGCTTTCCTTAAAGCGGAATAGAGTTCCTCTCCCAGGGCCACCTGATCCTCCTCCCGGGGATTTACGATGGTCACGATGGCATGGAACGGAGTCACCGACATGGGCCAGATGATGCCGTTCTCATCGTGATTCTGCTCTACAATGGCAGCAAGAGTACGGCTCACACCGATGCCGTAGCATCCCATGATCATGGGGTGCTCTTTCATATTTTCGTCCTTAAAATAAGCATGCATGGATTCGCTGTATTTGGTCCCCAGCTTGAATACCTGGCCTACTTCGATGCCTCTGGTCAATTTTACCGGTTGGCCGCAGACAGGACAAGCGTCTCCGCTTTGGATCAGTTTCAGATCCGTTACGATATCACCTTTGTAATCCCTTCCATAATTTACATTTTTAATATGATGGTCCGCCTGACATGCTCCGGCGCAAAGGTTTTTGGCGCCTGTGAGTTCGCTGTCCACAACGATCTTGCAGTTCCTGAGCCCCGTGGGTCCTGTAAAGCCTCCCACCGCCCCTGTTTCTTCGTGCATTCTGCTTTCGTCTGCGAATTCAATGGCATGTTCCGGGATCTGCAGGGCATTGACCAGCTTTGTCATGTTCAGTTCTCTGTCGCCCCGGACGAAGGCCGCCACATATTTATACTCCTGTTCGAAAACCTCAAACAGCAGAGCCTTGATAGTTTGATCCTCTGTGAGGCCTAAAAATGCGGCAACCTCTGCGATGGTCTTTGTCCCCGGAGTGGAAACCAGCTCCATTTCCAGCATTGCAGCATCAGATGCAGGGGCATCCTGGCAAACAGCCTGTTCTCTTGTAGCCGCCATGCTGCAGCTTTCGCAATGTGCGATCTCGCTTTCGCCATATTCGGAAAGAGCGCAGAATTCGTGGGAAGCACTCCCGCCGATGGCACCGTTATCTGCCTCCACCGCACGGAAAGTCAGTCCGCAGCGATCAAACACCCGGGTATAGGCATCATACATCTGCTCATAGCTTTGATCCAGACCTTCCCAGTCCCGGTCAAAGGAATAGGCATCCTTCATGATAAACTCTCTACTTCGCATCAGCCCAAAACGGGGGCGTTTTTCATCCCTGTACTTTGTCTGGATCTGGTAAAGATTCAAAGGAAGCTGGCGATAGGAATCCACTTCGTTTCGTACGATATCCGTAAAAATCTCCTCATGAGTAGGTCCAAGACAAAACTCCCGGTCGTTGCGATCTTTCAATCTCCACATTTCCGGACCATAAGCAAACCATCTGCCAGATTCCTGCCAGAGCTCCGCCGGCTGGATGGCTGACATCAGGATCTCCTGGGCCCCCTTCTCATTCATTTCCTCACGAATGATCTCCTCGATCTTATTCAGGGTCTTGCGGCCCATCGGCATGAATCCGTAAACTCCCGAAACCAATTTTCGGATCATTCCGGCGCGAAGGAGCCAGATATGACTGGGGATCTCTGCGTCTGCAGGGACTTCCCGAAGAGTTTTCAAATACATTTTCGACATTCTCATTGTTGATTTCTTCCTTCCTTATATTTGCTTTTCGACTCAGGCGACCTAACCGCGAAAAACCGTTGCGCAGGCCATGGCAGATAACCCTTCCCCCCTGCCGCAAAAACCCAGTTTTTCTGTGGTGGTACCTTTAATATTGATACGATCTTCGGAAAGACCAAGACACCGGGCAAAATTTGCGCCCATCTCCTTCTTATAAGGAGCGATCTTTGGTTTTTCACCGATCAATGTCATATCTACATTGCTGATCTGAAATCCTTTTTCCTTTACCATCTCTGCCACTCGCTTTAGCAAGACCAGGCTGTCTATCCCCAGATATTGAGGATCTCTGTCAGAGAAGTGAAAGCCGATATCTTCCAGGCCACAGGCACCCAAAAGGGCATCCATCAAAGCGTGAGTAAGCACATCCGCATCCGAATGACCCAGCAAACCTCTCTCATGGGGGATCTCCACCCCGCCGAGGATCAGTTTTCGGCCTTCGGCAAAAGCATGGACATCAAAGCCTGTGCCGGTGCGCCATTCCTTATTCTTTTCCAGGTCCTCCGGCGTGGTTATTTTTTTATTGCTGTATTCTCCCATCACACACCTGACTTTTTCCCCTAAGCGCTCTACCAACTGTG